>Ga0209831_1001841_pt1 | contig 18973 bp, 17 predicted proteins | sample Maine_Asex4_meta_FD_187451 | JGI IMG/M metagenome (GOLD analysis project Ga0209831, IMG submission 187451) | Marine algal microbial communities from Maine, USA - Maine_Asex4_metaG (SPAdes) (version 2) | ecosystem: Host-associated > Algae > Red algae > Unclassified | place: Maine, USA | collected...
ACTAAAGTACTATATTTTTTTACCCAATAACCAATCGTTGTTCTAGGGACATCATATTTTTTTGATGCAAAGTTTGTAGAGATTTGACCGTTCTGAATTTGGTCAACGACAAATAATTTGGTTTCTAAAGTTACCTTTTGGTACTTTTTTTTCTGCCAGTGTTCATTTTGATTGTTCATAAGTGACTATAATTAAAGGTTTAATTTTTAGTCAACCTATTTCAGGAAAGTACATTTTTTTTAATGGCGCCTAACGGCTCGAATATATGCGGTTTGGGCGTTTAGCCCAAGTTGGCATATACACAATATTCACTTCTCGTCTTCTTTAATTTTTCTTGTCAAAAATAATGACAGGACTAAAACCGTAGCCCTCCTGATTATTATCACCAAAATGAATTTTAAATTTAGTTACACCTTCTGAGTCTTGTGTAACATGACCTATTCTCGCCATTGGAATAGTAATCATTTTATCATTGTGAGCTGCAGTCATAAACCTCAATTCTACTATTTTCTCTTTACCATCATCTGTTTTGAAAATTTTAAAATTAACTTTTTTCTGAGCAATATAATTTTCTAAATCATTTGATAAACTATCCAAAATATCTAAGTTAGGAGCTAAAATAAGACGATGTCCTGCTGCTCCCCATTTATGCTTCCAAATATAATCTTCAAATTTCAATATGCCATTTTGAAAATCTTCAACTACCTCAGACAACTCAAAACAATCTGGGTTACAAGGGTGCTGAATATAAGGCGAGAGACGTTTTGAAACTTCGTAAAGTTTAACTGGGTGGTTGATGAATTTAAGTGATTGATACTTTTTATCAAAACGAAATTTCCACATTTTTGTATTTTGAGGATATTTATCTTCAAATAATGCTTCTGATATAAGAACACGGTTGTACAATCGATTAATTTTAATTGTTTCTTGATTTTTTGAATAAAAAAGGGTATTATCTTTTTCAAATATTTCCTCTGTATCAACAATATCAATCTGAATATTAAGTTCTTTTTGAGTTGCATAAAATTCAAAGTTTGTTTTTTGTTCTTTCAAAAGTCTATCAGTGATAATGATGCCTTCGGTTTCTTTATCAGCAATAATATTTTCATATATTTTAATAAAATCGCTCCAACTTGTAGATGGATTATTAGCAAAAACATAAGTATTCTTTAATGATAAATTATCTAATAAAAGTTGATTAATCTTTGCAGCACTTATAGGATATGTAGCAATTGCTTGAAATTCAATGTTTTGAATATTGTTTTCTGCTACTGCCATATCAAAACTAGCAAAAGAAAAATTACCATTTGCTTCAGTAGAGAGTAAGTTATCAAACTGAGTTTCAAACCCTTCAGGTATGAAAGGTAGAGGGTATTTATTTTCCGATATATTTTGTGTTATTTCTTCAATAAATTGCATAAAAGTATCTGATAAGCTCTTACTAATTCCAACAAAATAATTAGCAATTCTCATTTTCTCACCATTTTTAAAATGATATTGATTAGAGAATAAATCAATCATTTTTTGATATATATCATCTGGAATGCGTTCTAAAAATACGTCTTCTGATTCGTGTATATTTTTGTCTAATGCTATTTTAATTTTTTGATTATTCATATTAAGTATTTTTAAATTAAACTTTTTCTAAATTTTGTTGAGGTCTTGAAATTATACTGGCTGTAAAAGAATAGTGATCTAAAAAGCTCTGAAATCCTTCATTTGTAAAAATATCTATTGCTTCATCTGCTGGGGATTTTTGGCGACTTAATCGCTCATACAATGGTTCTAGAAAAATTTCTTCACCCAAATTTCTTTTGAGTAATCCTTTATTTGCCACCTCAAGAAATTTAGTTAGAAGTGATAGAATACTTTTACCATTTATTGAGGTTTTAAATGTGTGTTTGAGTGCATCCAATCGTATTTTTTTCCAAGTTTCAAAAGGATACATTTCCATAATTTTCTTTGCTTCTTCTAAATTGGCTATTATTCCAAGTGTTATAGCTGTTGGAGCAAGGAGTGCATTTGGTGGTTGTTGGCAGCACATTCGACTTTCAATTGTACCAAATTTAGGAGCTAAACGAGCATTGAAATAACAAAAACTATTCAGATCATGAATATCTGTTATTTGAGGTTGAACAATCATTTTTTTGCCTTCCAATGTTTGACCAATAGTGGGTGTTTTGTCAAGTATAAAATCTCTGAAAGTAGGCTTGTTCAAAACTTGTAAGAGTTGCTCTCTTTGTACCAAAATAGGTTTAAATTCAAGCAAATATTGAATATAGTCATTCATATCCTGAAAATATGCAGGGATTCCTACTTGATTGAGACGGTCAGGATAACAATGCCTCCAAAAAACTTCTCGATTAGCTTTATAATTTGCATCTACATTTCCTTTCCAAATAGGTGAATTGGCATGTAGTATAATCTGTAATCCTGATAAAGCATTCAAAACATTAATTGCAAGAATTGCTTCTTTCCGACCAATATCGATATGACATTGGTTAGAGGCTGTTATGGTAAGTAAATGAACATCAGCACCTTCTGATTTTGGGATAATATTATTAGATGAAAGATTCTCAAAAAATAAATAACGCTCTTTAGGCATTAGTAATTTACGTGAAGGTGGAGTAATAGGTTGAATGCCATAACCAAGTATTTTGCAATTTTGAGTATCAAAATAAGTAACTAATAAGTTCATTATTTTTAACAAAGCTTCCTGTATTCTATGCAAGTTCTTTTGCGGAGCAAGAACCACCTCAAGAATACTATTTCCTACATCAGTCATAACTGTGTCAATATGATATGCAAAATTTCGCAAACTTTCATCATTAATTCTTGATGCGCTTATGATACGATTGGAAAAATCATCCCTTTCAAGTTCGAAGCTTTTTTTTTCGAGAAACTCAAACATTTCTTGAATAATTGATACACTAACAACTTCTCCCTTTTGGGAAACTATCGGCAATTCCATTTCTATTCCAATTCCTCGTAGTTTTGAATTATTGTAATTATCATATTTTTTGGTAAACTCAATAAATAGTTCTCGGTATTTCATTTTTTATATAGAGTAGTTGATTCCTAATTTCTTTTGGTTGAAGCGAACGTTTAGTGTGAGAAACGCAGGGCGGGTTAAGGGAAAATTCATACTTTTAAATTGATCACTTTAAGTAGTCTTGATTATAAGCAGATTTAAGTCTTTTTCCTTTAATTCCTTTTTTTAATAGGTTAAGTCCTATTTTGCTTAGTGTAGAAAAGTTTTAAGCAGCATTTCCTATTCTTTTTCTAGAAGTATTTTCAGAAAAAGCAACATCCAAGACCCAATGAAGACTATTTTTAATAGTCCAATGTAGCCTAATATTTTTTTGAAAAATTTGAGCTTCTTCTTTTAAGCTTGATATGCAATACTTTGTAGCTGTTTCTGTTATTCTAGTAGAGTTTTTAAATTCTCGGATGCTTTCTCTTTTGATTATACTTGTTAAATTTTCCCATCCATCTTGATTTTCAATAAATTGAAAATCACTAATAACATTACATTTTCTAACTTCAATTCTACCATGACCCAAATCCTGATGTATATCTACTTGTGTATGTTTTGAAAATTTAAACTCATCTTCTATATTTTGATATAGTTGTTTTTGATTTTCTTTGACCGCCAAAATATAATTCGCTTCTTTTGTTATAATTTTGGAAGCTATTTCTTTCTGACAGCCCATTGCATCTATCGTTACAGTACAACCTTTGATAGCTATTAGGTCTAATAACTCAGGAATTGCCATGATTTTATTTGATTTTTTAGCGACCTTAACTTGCCCTAAAACCATACTGTTTCTGCTAGCCCAAGCACTAACCATGTGAAAAAGAGATTTAGTTCCTTTGGATTTTGCTCTTCTTATAGTTTTACCATTTATAAGAATAATTTCACCATCTGTTATATCTACTAAATGACTTACCCATTTAATAAAGTATTTTTCTAGTGCATCATTATCAATAGCCGAAAACACTCGGTTAAAAGTGTCGTCCGAAGGAATCCCATTTTTTAAATCAAGAAAAGTGGTTAAAAATTCTTCTTTTGACTTGGCAAAGGTTTCCATACTTTTCCAAGTATCTACTGCACAAATCGCCGAAATAATTCCAATGAGTAGGGTATATTCTAATTTGTGCAGTTTGTTTGTATCGCTTCTAGGGTCTTCTATTGAACTAAAAATAGACTTTATTTCGGTTATTGTTTCCAGTGTTGTAAATTATTGATGCAATATACAGTTTTTAAAGTTGAAGAATAACTAATAAATGATTAAATATCAAATAAATAAGGTGGCTTTTACCTTTTTTTCAATTCAGGGGGTACCCCCAGAAATGACAGAAGATATCAGCGGAATTAAAGTGTGAGTTTACCCTGAGGGCGGATTATAAACACTTTTCGTTTCGGTTTATTACTTAGCTAAATTATTAATATTCACAGACCTTTTTATTTAACACAAACGCCCTATGTTTTTTTATTTAGTACCTGCGAGAAAACTACCTAATTTAATAAACCCTTTCTTTTTGTTTCTTATTTTGTGGCTCCAAATGATGGACTACCTAACTTAATTAGGATATTTTTTAAAGATTTTAAGACAGAAAAAAATATCTTAAAATTATGAAAAAACGAGTTTACAAATCGGAGTTCAAATTAGAAGCTATTCGTCTAAGTTATCAGCGAGAAAATATAAAAGAGTTAGCCGAAGAGCTAGGATTTGATGTTCCGCAGATTTATAAATGGCGTACTTATTAAAAAAAGTAGCTATTCCTAAAGAATCAAAAATAAAAGCGGTAACTATTATTAGTGTTGCAGGCCATAAGAAGTTGCAAAAAAAACAAAAAAATACAGACTAGAGCTTGAAATATTGAAAAAAGCCATTCACATTTTCTCCAAGAAAGGTAGGAGTATAACCAATTCACAGCTAATCATAAAGAATTATATCCTATTGAGAGAATGTGCAAAGTATTAAAAGTTAGTAGAAGTTGTTATTACCAGTGGTACACAGCAAAACCAAGTAAACGTTATTTAGAGAATCAAAAGTAAACAAGACTTATAAAACAAGAATTTGAGGCTATTAAAAAACGTTATGGTAGTGTGAGAATTGCTAAATCGTTACAATCAAAAGTTTATGTGATATCCCCAAACAGAGTAGCTAAGCTTATGAAATTAAATGGTTGGTGCAGTATTGTAAAAAAATAATTTAAGGCAACTACAGATTCTAATCACAAAGCATCTATTTGTGAAAATGTATTAAATAGAGATTTTAAAATGACCCGCTTGAATCAAGCTTGGGTATCTGATATTACTTGCCTCAAAACAGCTACAGGCTGGTTGTATTTAACTACAGTAATTGATCTATATGATAGGCAAGTAATCGGTTAGGCTTTATCAAGCACAATGCACACCAATAAAACAATACCACCTGCAAGGAAAATGGCAGTTAGTAAACCAAGTATAAAAAAACCTCTTGTTTTTCATTCAGATAGAGGTGCTCAATATGCTTCTAAAGAATTTAGAAATCTAATAAAAACAAATCCATTAATCATCCAAAGTATGAGTAGAAAAGAAAATTGTTGGGATAATGCAGTAGCTGAAAGCTTCTTTAAAATATTAAAAACCGAAATGATTTATCACAACAAATTTAAAAATCAACAAGAAGCTAAAACAGCTATATTTGAATATATTAAAGTTTGATATAATCGTAAAAGACTACATTCATCCTTAAAATACAAAACACCATATCAAATGGAAATGGAATTTTATAACAAACTCAAAATAGTTGCTTAATCTGTCTTTAAAAAAATGTCCTAATTGTGTTAGGTATTCAAAGCAAAAAAAGACTGTCTTCTCAGACAGTCTCCTTTATCGGAATTAAAAATATTTTTAAGAACCACACATCAGGCAATCGTCACCTTCCGCATCTTTGCTTTGAGTAATAATAGCTCTTAACTCATCAGGCGATAAATTTCCTTCGGTTGAAATCACAGGTTGCGCTTTTGATTTTATTGCTTTTGGAGCAGAAGCATCAATTTTTGAAATAGTAATGTCTTTCTTATCATTTACTTCAGCATTTGTCTTTAATGTGAATTTAATAGCATCTACAGCTGATTTAGTACGTAAGTAATACATTCCCGTTTTTAAACCACTCTTCCAAGCATAAAAATGCATTGAAGTCAATTTGGCATTATTAGCACCTTCCATAAATAAATTTAGGGATTGAGACTGATCAATAAAATATCCACGTTGTCGAGACATATCGATGATATCTTTCATACTCATTTCCCAAACTGTTTTATACAGTTCTTTTAACTCTTCAGGAATACCGTCAATATTTTGAATAGAACCATTAGCACGCATAATAGCATCTTTAAGATCATCATCCCACAAACCAAGTTCTACTAAATCGTGTAATAAATATTTATTAACAACAATAAACTCACCAGATAATACACGGCGTGTGTAAATATTACTAGTATACGGTTCAAAAGCTTCGTTATTTCCTAAAATTTGAGAGGTGGAAGCAGTTGGCATAGGAGCCATTAATAAAGAGTTTCGTACACCTTCTTTTATTACTTTTTTGCGTAATGAAGCCCAATCCCAGCGACCACTTAAATCGTCGTCGTTTAATCCCCATAAGTTATATTGAAATTCTCCTTTAGAAATTGGTGAGCCCTCAAATGTTGAGTATGGTCCTTCTTCGATAGCCATTTCATTTGAAGCAGTTACTGCGGCAAAATACATAGTTTCGAAGATTTCTTGATTTAACTTTTTAGCTTCGTCCGAAGTAAAAGGCATACGTAATAGAATAAATGTATCGGCTAAACCTTGAATACCTAATCCAACAGGGCGGTGACGCATATTTGAGTTTTCGGCTTGTTTTACTGGATAGTAATTGCGGTCGATAACTTTATTTAGGTTTTTAGTAACACGTTTTGTTACGGCAAATAACTCATCATGGTCAAATTTACCTCCTTTAACAAATTTAGGTAAGGCAATAGATGCTAAGTTACATACGGCAATTTCATCTGGACTAGTGTACTCCATAATTTCAGTACATAAGTTAGAAGAACGTATTGTTCCTAAATTCTTTTGGTTCGATTTACGGTTAGCAGCATCTTTATATAACATGTACGGAGTACCTGTTTCAATTTGAGATTCTAGTATCTTTTCCCAAACCTCTCTCGCTTTTATTGTTTTACGCCCTTTACCTTCTGCTTCGTAACGTGTATACATCGTTTCGAATTCTTCACTATGTACATTGTAAAGATTAGGGCATTCGCTAGGACACATTAGAGTCCAATCTCCATTTTCTTCTACACGCTTCATAAATAAATCAGGAATCCACATTGCGTAAAATAAATCACGTGCACGCATTTCTTCTTTACCATGATTTTTTCTTAATTCTAAAAAATCAAAAATATCAGCATGCCAAGGCTCCATATATATAGCGAAAGAACCTTTGCGTTTCCCTCCTCCTTGATCTACATAACGAGCAGTGTCATTATATACACGTAACATAGGAACTATACCATTAGAGGTCCCATTAGTTCCTGCAATGTAAGATCCTGTAGCACGTATATTATGAATAGATAACCCAATCCCACCGGCGGATTGTGAAATTTTAGCTGTTTGTTTTAATGTATCATAAATACCATCAATACTATCGTCTTGCATAGTTAATAGGAAGCACGAAGACATTTGTGGTTTTGGTGTTCCTGAATTGAATAGAGTAGGAGTTGCGTGTGTAAAGAATTTCTTCGACATTAACTCATAAGTTTCAATCGCTGCATCCAAATCATCTGGGTGTATACCAATAGAAACACGCATTAACATATGTTGTGGGCGTTCGGCTATTTGACCATTTATTTTTAATAAATAAGAACGCTCTAAAGTTTTAAATCCAAAATAATCGTAATTAAAATCGCGATTATAAATAATTGTAGAGTCTAGTTTCTCTTTATTATTCATAATTACTTTATATACATCATCAGCAATTAAAGAAGCATCTTTTCCATTACGAGGATTTACGTATTCACGTAAATCTGTAATTACTTCAGAAAAGGTTTTTTTAGTATTTTTATGTAAATTAGAAACAGAAATACGTGCCGCTAATTTTGCGTAATCTGGATGCGCTACAGTCATGGTAGCTGCAACTTCAGCAGCAAGGTTATCCAACTCACTTGTAGTTACTCCATCGTAAAGCCCTTCAATTACTCTCATAGCAACTTTTACGGGGTCTACCAATTCATTTAAGCCATAACACATTTTACGTACTCTATACGTAATTTTGTCAAACATTATAGGCTCTTTGCGACCGTCTCTTTTTACTACAAACATAATTTAGATAGCGTTTTACTAAGGTTAAAATTTTAGGGTTGTATTCTTGTCCAAATACTTTAACCAAAGCTGGATTTATATTAATATAATAATGTGATTTTTACTTTTAAAGTTTAGAAGTCTGCGTCAAAACTAATTTTTTCAGCTTCTTTATCCTTGTTCATTATACCTGCTTTTTGATATTCAGAAACTCGTTTTTCGAAGAAATTTGTTTTTCCTTCCATACCAATCATATCCATAAAATCAAAAGGATTGGCAGTGTTAAACTCTTTAGAACAACCAAGTTCAGAAAGTAAACGATCTGTTACAAACTCTAAATATTGTAACATTAGTTTAGCATTCATACCAATAAGACTTACAGGTAATGATTCTGTAATAAATATTTTTTCAACTTCAAGGGCGCCTAAAATGATTTCTTTAATACGCTTTTCAGATACTTTATTAATTAGGTGTTTATTGTGTAGGTGTACTGCAAATTCAGTATGCATTCCTTCATCACGAGAGATTAACTCGTTAGAAAAGGTTAGCCCTGGCATTAAACCACGTTTTTTTAACCAAAATATAGAGCAGAAAGCGCCAGAAAAGAATACACCTTCTACAGCTGCAAAAGCAATTAAACGTTCTGCAAAAGAATCTGATTTAGCCCAATTTAAAGCCCAATCTGCTTTCTTTTTAATAGCAGGAAACTCTTCCAAAGCTCTAAATAATTTATCTTTTTCAGCTTCGTTTTTTACGTAAGTATCAATCAATAAAGAATACGTTTCCGAATGAATATTTTCAATCATCATTTGAAAAGTATACACAAACATTGCTTCAGGGTACTGAACTTCATTCACAAAATTTTCACCAATGTTATGATTTACAATACCATCGCTTGCGGCAAAAAAAGCTAAAATATGTTTAATAAAATAGCGTTCATCTTCAGAAAGTTTTTCCCAATCTACCAAATCTTGATGTAAATCAATTTCTTCTGCAGTCCAAAAACAAGCCTCCATTTTTTTGTACCAATCCCACAAATCGTTATGTTGTATAGGGAAAATTACAAATCGATTCGGATTTTCTTTTAAAATTGGTTCTATGGAAGTGCTCATAATTAATTTAGAATATGTGGTTTATTGATCGTATTACAAAGATGGGAAAAAAGAAGGCTCAATGATGTTAAAACTATGTACATGTATCCACAAAGTTTTCAACATACACGTTATCGGTATTTTTAAACGAATAATCTGTAAACCCCTGTTTTTATTGACTCATAAGGAAAGGGGGAACACTTGTTAATAAACATTTAAAAACGTTCTAATCAAGTGGTTTATTAAGAGCTAAGAGCAATTTTTAAAGGGCTTACCTATTAGTTAGTTTTTAATAAAATAATTGTTAAAAACTATATTTTAAATTAAAATCCAGTTTTTTAAATATAACTATTATCCTAAGTGTAATATTTATTTGATGTTATATTTTTATGCAAAATAATTTTATCATTAAGAGAGTTAGTTTTTTTGGTTCTTCGCCAAAAAGTATGGTTTAAGAAAAAAGGTGATTTTATTTAATATAATCTACCCCATTAAGTAGTTTTAAATTAAGGCTTTTATGAGATAAATGACTCTTTCATAAAATTTTGTTTTTTTTGTAAAACCTTTAATCCACAACTTTTGGCGAAGAACCGTTTTTTTTTTCAATACTTATTTGAAATATGTAATTAAAGGATAAAATTTATATTGAAAAATTACTTGTATAAAAGTGGTATTGAATATGATATTTTTTCACTGTTGAAAGCAGTAAAAATAATGAGTTATTGATTATTGAAAAGAATTGCTAAAATGACTTTTGAAAAGAGTTCATCATTTTTTATTGTGAACAAATTGAAAATTAGGGATTTTACTACTAATTTAGTGAAAATACTAGTAAGTAATTCGTATTAATAAAAAGTTAAAAAAGAACTTTTTTAAACTCAGCGTAATATAAATAAAAGTAAAGATTACTTTATTTTTAATGCAACTTCTTCAAGATCGTAGTACCAGTCTTCTCCAAATTTTCTAATTAAGGCATCTTTTACAAATTTATAAACGGGTACCTGTAATTCTTTTCCTAAAGAGCAAGCGTCACTACAAATATCCCATTGGTGGTAATTAACTGCCGAAAACTCAGTATATTCTTTTATACGAATTGGATATAAGTGGCAGGATATTGGTTTTTTCCAGTCTACAAGGCCTTGATTATATGCTTGTTCTATAGCACAAAGTGCTATTCCCTTATTGTCAAGAATAACGTAAGCACATTCCACATCATTAACTAAAGGAGTTTCGAATTCTCCATCAGAAGTAACTAACGAAGTACCATGGTTTTCAACTGAATTTATACCTTCTGGACGCATAAAGGGTTTAATAATAGGGTAGATGTCTTTAAGGATTTTTACTTCACTTTCTTCGAGTGGAGCTCCCGCATCTCCATCTATGCAGCAGGTACCTTTACAGGCAGAAAGATTACACACAAAATCTTTTTCTATAATAGATTCTGATACTAATGTTTTTCCTAATTGAAACATGTTCAAAAATATTTAAAAATCGTTTTAAAGAAAAAATAAAAAATATAAAAAAAGTGTCTAAATCTAAATTTAGACACTTTTTTTATATTTTTTAGGAGTTACTTTTTAGCAACTATTTCTTTGAATTCTACCTCAAATACTAAGTCAGAATTTGCAGGAATAGGTCCAGCAGGTCTATCTCCATATCCTAAATGAGAAGGAATAAAGAATACTGCTTTATCTCCAATTTTATTCATTTTCAAGATTCCTTCTTTAAAGCCAGGAATCATATTTGCCTGATTAGAATAAGGTACTGGCATAGGAGCGTAACCATTTTGTTGTGCTCTTTGCGCATTGTAAGTGCCCGTTTCTTTAGCTATACTTTCTATATTAGAGTCAAATAAACGTCCATCAGCAAAGTATCCAGCATAAAAAACACCTACTTGATCGTTTGCTTTTACTTGATCTCCAGTTCCTTCATTTACTAAAAGAAATTCTAATCCGCTATCTGTTTTAGAAGCTTTGGCTTTTAATAGATCAAGCGCTGTTTTTTTGCCAGAAGCTTTTTCGATAGCAATTTTATCTTTCTCCGCTTTTTCGTCTTCAATGCGTTTTGTTTCAGCTTTAAAAAGAGTATTTCCATCAAATTTATTTGCAGCACTACCTTTTCGGATAATATTTACAGAATTTAAAACGATACTGTCTTTTGGTTTATCTCCAGTTAATACTTCTGTAGCTCCTATACTATCAATAACATCTTCGCCAAGTACTATCTCACCAAAAACAGTATGACGTCCGTTTAACCAGGGCGTTTCTTTTAAAGTAATAAAAAATTGACTTCCATTAGTTCCAGGGCCAGAATTAGCCATAGATAAAATACCTTTTTTACTGTGTTGTAATGAATCTACTATTTCATCAGCAAATTTATAACCAGGACCACCACGACCTGTACCTGTTGGATCACCACCTTGAATCATAAAGTCTTTAATAACTCTATGAAAGATTAATCCATCGTAATATTTTTTTCCAACATAAATGCTGTCTACACCTTCATGAGTTCCTTCAGCTAAAGCTACAAAATTTGCAACAGTTAGTGGTGTTTGTTCAAAGTTCAGTTTTGCTACTGTGGTACCCTGATTAGTATTAAATTCTGCATAAACCCCGTCTTCAAGATCTGGGTATTTTTCATTACAGCTAGCTATTAAAAGACTTGTGATAGCTACAAATAAGTACTTAATTGTTTTCATTGTATAGATTAATATTAAAATTTATGATTTAATTTTTAAAAATCGAATTTACGGTTACTTCTGAAATTATAGGAATATTATGACTAATTTTTTCTAAATCTCCATAAAACCCAAAAGCAACATGGGATGGGAATAGAAAAGTGGCGCTTTCACCCTCTTGTAAAAGCTTTAAACCTTCACGCATACCAAAAAATAATTCTTCTTTATCAATTCGGTAATTTTGATTTTTAAATTTATCAGTATTGTAAATTATAGAACCGTTCAAATTTTTTATATTATATTCAAAATTAACCAAATCACCAAAAGCAGGTTTCGGAGTTTGAATACTATCTTTTTTTGTGTAAAAATACCAAAAGCCATTACCCGAATTCAAGTAATTGTTTAACGTATCTTTTTGAATAATATTTTGAATTAATTTTTCGTCTCGGTCTTTTATTTTTTTATTTAATATTAAAGATTGATTAATATAAGACCCAGAACTAATACTTACAGGTTTGCGAGCAGGTGGCTGACTACACCCAAAAAATATAAGAATATAAAATATTGAAAAGATTTTTTTTTGCATTAGGAGTCTAGTAATTCTTTTTTGTATTGGGGTAAGATACTCATAAAAAAATCAATAGTATCAGTCAGGTTTTTTTTACTACGTCCTCCTGAAGCATTGTCATGTCCACCACCATCAAAATGGTTACGCGCAAATTTATTAACTGAAAAATCACCTTTAGATCGTAATGAGATTTTAATAATATCTTCCTGTTCGTTTTCTATAAAAATAACAGCAAAAACAATACCTTCAATTGATAGTCCAATATTAACAAAACCTTCAGTATCTCCTTTTTTATAATTATGCTCATTTAATTCTGCTTGGGATATTGAAATATAAGCAGTTTTGTATTCAGGTAATAAATGTAAATTTTTTAAAGCAATTCCTTTTAATTGCAATTTACTAAGTGTATTTATATCATAAATTTTTTGATGAATTTTAGTGTTATCTGCACCAGCCTCAATTAAATTAGCAATTACTTTATGTGTAATATTAGTAGTTGATTTATACCTAAAAGAACCTGTATCTGTCATTATTCCAGTATACAAACAAGTGGCTATATCGGGAGTAATTTTGTTAGTATCTCCCATCATTTCTATAAAATGATATACCATTTGGCAAGTAGAGCTCATTGTAGTGTCGCTATACGTAAACTTAGCATATGTATCTGGTTGTTGGTGATGATCAATCATTACAAAAGTAGCCTCAGAGTTTCGTAAGGATTCTTCAAGGTCACCGCAACGAGCTAGATTATTAAAATCTAAAGTAAATATAAGGTTAGCTTCATTAATAACTTGTTTAGCTTTTTGCGCTTCATTCTCAAAATTAATTGCGCTATCATTATCAGGTAGCCATTTTAAAAATGAAGGATAATCATTCGGAGTAATTACAGTAGCTTGATGCCCATTTTTTTCTAAATACATTTTCAAGCTAAGTGTAGATCCCATAGCGTCACCATCAGGGTTTTTATGTGGTACAATTACGATTTTTTTTGAATCCGTTAATTGTTTTTTTAAATCTTTAATTTCTTCTGTTTTCATAGAGAATGCGAAGATACTTTATTCTTTAAAGTATAGCCACAATTTAAAACCCTTTTAAAGTTCTTAAGTATTAATTTAATATTATTACATTTGGTTAAAAAGTAAAATATGGCAACAAATAGAACTTTAACAATGATTAAGCCTGACGCTGTGGCTAAGGGGTTAACAAGTGCAATTTTAGAAAAAATCTCAAGTTCTGGTTTTAGAATAATTGCTTTAAAAATGACTCAACTTACTTTGAGTGATGCAAATAAATTTTACGAGATACATAAGGAGAAAGATTTTTATGGGGATTTATGTATCTTCATGAGCAGTGGGCCAATAGTGGCAGCGATTTTAGAAAAAGAAAATGCAGTGTCCGATTTTCGTAAGCTTGTAGGTAGTACTGACCCTAGTGAAGCGGCAGTAGGAACATTGCGTAAACTTTTTGCAGAATCTAAAAGTAAAAATGCGGTACACGGAAGTGATAGTGATGATAATGCACGAATTGAATCGGGATTTCATTTTTCACGTAGGGAACAATTTTCTTAGGTTATAGTCAAATTATTTTTGATAGTGTTTGTTTTTATAGGGTTAATCCATGTTGAGATTGGATAGTATGCATTTTAATATTGTTTAATATGCGTCAATTATAATTTTATGGTTCTTCGCTAAAAAGTATGGTTTAAGAAAAAAGGTGATTTTATTTAATATAATCTACCCCATTAAGTAATTTTAAATTAAGGCTTTTATGAGATAAATGACTCTTTTATAAAATTTTGTTTTTTTTGTAAAACCTTTAATCCACAACTTTTGGCGAAGAATCAATTTTATTGACTTGTGAAAAATATTATTATTAAAATAGGATTCGGGTTTTTCGTTGTTTCATTAACCTTTAGGAAATACAAAAGCGGTTTTATTTTTAGAATATATGATTTCGTTATGATCTTTCTTATTAGAAAACTTAAGTGTTGCGTTTATAACTTGAATCCACCAAAATAGAAATAGGGTACTAAATAATTGGTGATGCTTTTTGATTTATTTTTTTGAACATACAGGGATCAGTTCGTTTTTGGATAATCGATATTTATCAATATCTGAATTAGAAAGTTTTTCAGAATAATTTACAGGATTTACATCAAATCCAATTTCACGTAATTTATTAAAATAGTCCATACCATATATACGCACATGATCGTACTGTCCAAATATCTTAGCACGTTCTTTTGGGTCAGTAATGCTATTATCTTCAAAAGTTGTTTTTCTGTTATAGTCCTGTGGAATTTGTAAAATAGCAATACCACTTGGCTTTAAAACTCTATAAAGCTCTTGCATTGCTTTGATATCGTCTGGAATATGTTCTAAAACATGATTACATAGTATAAAATCAAAGCTATTATTTTCAAAAGGTAGATTACAAATATCAGCTTTTACATCTGCTAGGGGAGAAAATAAATCAGTAGTTGTATAATCTAAATGGCTGAGTTTTTTAAAGCGTTTATAAAATGCTTGCTCTGGCGCAAAGTGAAGTAATTTTTGTGGTTTGGAGAATAGTTGAGTTTCATTTTTTAAATACAACCATAATACTCTATGGCGCTCTAGTGAAAGGGTAGAAGGGGAAAGCACATTAGGTCTTGGACTTTCGTATCCATAGGGTAAAAATGAACGAAAACTTTTATTGTCTATAGGATCGGTATATTTTTTTCCTCTTAAAAAGACACTAAAGAAAGGTCGAATAAAATAACTTATTCTAATAAGAAAAGGCCTTGGGAAAATCCCCAAGGCTTTTTTAAAAATTGTTTTGATCATACTTTAAGGTGACCCCAGTTTTCTCCAGATTTTATTCGGTACAATTGCATTTCAGATACTCCAAACTGCTTAGCTAATATTCGAATACGAGTTTTACGATTAGGGTCTAATAATTTCTTTTTCAAAATAAAAGCTTCTGCATCAGTTAATTTTTGATAGGAACGCTTTTGATTTGTAACTCGTTTGTGTTTTTCTTCCCTAATAGCGGGGCTTTTTGCTACGTGTGCTACCCATTCTTCATGAGAAGCCCATGATAAATTACTCAGATCATTATTAATTATATTGTGATCATCATGAATTACATAAGGCTTATTTTCAGGATTAGGGATAAAACAAATAGCAAGAGCACGATGTAATATTATCGTTGTTGTTTTTCCTTTAATACAATCGTTTTTACCCAAATAGGCAGTAAATCCTAATTGACCATAACGATTTGTTTTTGTTAATTTTTTAAAATTTCCAGACTTTAAATTCCGTACTCTTCCGGCTGAAGATATCTCATACTTTACATCTTCTGGCCACTCATTTTTTCGGTAAACTTTCCAAATTTCCATGTGTAGTTTTTGTTGTTTTAAAAAGCAATTCTTCGTCGGTTTGTATACCTAACACTTCATGTACATAGTCAAAAGTAGAAAGGATTTCTGGGGAACCGTCTATAATTGCAACGTTATGTTCAAAGTGGGCGCTGGGTTTTCCATCTGCTGTTAAAATAGTCCATCCATCTTTGAGTTGTTTGATGTTTTTGGTACCCATATTTGTCATTGGTTCAATAGCTACTACCATACCTTCTACAAATTTTTTTCCTCGTCCTCTACGCCCATAATTAGGCATTTCGGGTTCTTCATGCATTTTACGACCTAAACCATGTCCTACTAATTCACGAACTACACCATATCCCGCATCTTCTGTGAATTTTTGTATTGCATAACCTACATCTCCAACGCGATTATTTACTTTAAATTGCTCAATACCAATATATAATGAGGCTCTTGTGATATCCAATAATTTTTTAACTTCGACTGAAATTTCTCCTACAGCAAAAGTGTAAGCATGATCTCCATAAAAATCATTTTTTAGAGCACCACAATCAATAGATATAATATCGCCTTCTTGCAAAGGAGTATCATTAGGAATTCCATGGACAACCTGTGCATTGGGGCTCATGCACAGTGTGTTTGGAAAATCGTATAAACCTAGAAAACCTGGTGTAGCACCTTGCTCACGAATAAAATCCTCTGCTAATTTATCTAAATATAGAGTTGTTACTCCTGGTTTAACCTCAGAAGCTAACATTCCTAGTGTTTTAGATACAATTAAGGCACTTTCGCGCATTAATTCAATTTCTTCTCTATTTTTTACATGAACCATTAATAATGGAATTTCTTGGTAAAGTTACTAAAAACAAGTCAAATACCTGTTTTTTAACATTTTATGTTGTTATTTGTATGAGTTATATATGGCTTACCTTTTGGTAAGTTCATAAATATACGAATACAAAATAAAAAACTGCAAAAGGATTAAATAACACCTTAAATTAAATGTGCTATTATTTTTTAAATTAATGAAAAACGATTCATAGCTTTTGGCTGTTCTACACCAATTAATTTTAAAATAGTAGGCGCTATGTCACCTAAAACACCGTCTTTAATTGCTGTTAATTCGTTGTCAATCAAAATCACAGGAACTGGATTTGTTGTATGTGCAGTATGAGGGCTACCATCAGCGTTTATCATAGTTTCACAATTTCCATGATCTGCAATTAGTATAGTTGTGTACCCATTTTTTAGACCAGTTTCAATTACTTCTTTAGCACATTTATCAACAGCTTCACAAGCTTTAATAGCTGCCTCCATAATACCTGTATGTCCAACCATATCTCCGTTGGCAAAATTTAAACAAACAAAATCAGCTTCTTTTTTATTCAAATCGTTAACAAGAGCTTCTGTTAATTCATTAGCACTCATTTCTGGTTTTAAATCATAAGTAGCTACTCTAGGGGAGTTACGTAAAATTCGACTTTCACCTTCAAAAGGTTCTTCTTGTCCTCCAGAAAAGAAGAAAGTCACGTGTGGGTATTTCTCTGTTTCTGCAATACGGATTTGTTTTTTTCCAGCTTTGGAAAGTACTTCTCCCAGTGTTTCTGTAATATTATCTTTATTAAAAATAACTTTAATTCCTGTAAAACTATCATCATAGTTAGTCATGGTAACATAATACAAATCTAGGGCTTTTGTATTTTGTTCATGAAAATCATTTTGAGACAACATGTTAGTTAATTCACGTCCACGATCGGTTCTAAAATTAAAAAAAATAACAACATCATTTGGCTCTATTTTAGCTATCGGTTGTCCGTTTTCGGTAGCTATTAAAGGTTTGATAAATTCATCTGTAATATTATTAGCGTAATTTTCATTTAGAGCTTCAGAAAAATTTGTAGTTGCTTTGCCTTCAGCATTCACTAACGCATTATAAGCTAATTTAACACGTTCCCAGCGATTATCCCGATCCATTGCGTAATAACGACCTGTTATAGAACCAATTTTTCCAGTGGTGGAAAGCATATGATTTTGCAAGTCTTTAATATGTCCTGCACCTGATTTAGGGTCTACATCTCGACCATCTGTAAAGCCATGAACAAAAACATCTTTTAATCCATTATCATTTGCAGCAGTTAGTAAACCTTTTAAGTGATTAATATGCGAATGTACTCCACCATCACTTAATAATCCCAATAGGTGTACTTTTTTATTAGTTGATTTAGCATATTTAAAAGCATCAGTAAGTACTTTTTCGTCTTTTAAAGTATTATTTTTTATAGCTAAATTAATACGAGTAAGCTCTTGATAAACAATACGTCCAGCACCTAAATTCATATGACCAACTTCACTATTACCCATTTGTCCTTCAGGTAATCCTACATTAAGACCATCAGTTCTTAATGCTGCATTAGGGTATTTGATATATAATGAATCTATATATGGTGTTTTTGCATTGTCGATTGCCGAAACTTTAGGATCGGGAGAGGTTCCCCATCCATCCAGAATCATAAGAATAACTTTTTTGTTCATTTTGAATTTATTTTACTGCCGCAAATATAATATAAAAGCCCGCAATTTGCGGGCTCATTTGATTCATAACTTGACCATTATAATTATTTAATGTTTACGATATTTTATAATAGCCTCTTCAATATGTTCGATCCTGTTTTCAGGATCTGGATGGGGATTTCGGAATCTTGGAACTCTATTTGAACCTGCTGTAGCTTTTAAAATTTCATTACTCTAATCATTTCTTTAGGATTATAAAAAGCATTAATAACTCATGTTACGCGAACAAGTTTCTAGAAAGGAGGCTATGCTACTTTAGGTGTTGATAAGTTTTTAAGTTCATTATAAGCAGCTTGTTGGGCTGCTAAATAAATTTGTGTTTTCATTGCAAAGTGATTTTTCCCAGTTCTTTGTTTAAGCCATTCCAACT
>Ga0209831_1001843_pt1 | contig 18968 bp, 16 predicted proteins | sample Maine_Asex4_meta_FD_187451 | JGI IMG/M metagenome (GOLD analysis project Ga0209831, IMG submission 187451) | Marine algal microbial communities from Maine, USA - Maine_Asex4_metaG (SPAdes) (version 2) | ecosystem: Host-associated > Algae > Red algae > Unclassified | place: Maine, USA | collected...
CACCTGAAATGCAAGTACATCAACCGCATCCGCAACCGCGCCGTCCACGAGGAAAAGCGTGTCTCGCCACATGAAGTGACCGGCGCGATCAAGGAGCTGTTCCACGTCGCCTACTGGTTCGGGCGCACCTATGGCCGCAAGGAAAAGCCCGCCGACGGGCTGGAATTCGACCCCGCGGGCCTGAGCGCGCGCGAGGATGCCGTGAAGATGGCGCTTGCCAGGATCAAGCAGCAGCAGGTCGCGCTGGAGGCGAAGGACCAGGCCCTCGAAGACCTGCGCTCCGGCAAGGCCGATCTGGATGAGCGGCTCCAGGCCACCCGCCGCGAGGTCGCCGCCGCCCGCGCCGCCGCCCAGGCGACCCCCGATCCGCACGACTACAACGAGGCCGAAACCCGCGACCGCTTCATCGACATGCTGCTGCGCGAGGCCGGATGGTCCGATTTCGTGCCCGGGCGCGACGTGGAGATGCGCGTCGAGCCGATGCCGAACGCCAGTGGCTTCGGTTTCGCCGACTACGTGCTGTGGGGCGCCGACGGCCTGCCCCTCGCCGTGGTCGAGGCCAAGCGCACCCGCCACGACGCGCGCAAGGGCCAGCAGCAGGCCAAGCTCTACGCCGACGCGCTGGAGGCGATGCATGGCCGCCGCCCGGTGATCTTCTACACCAACGGCTACCAGCACTGGATATGGGACGACGGCGCGGGCCGCCCCCCGCGCGCCCTGGGCGGTTTCCTGAAGCGCGACGAACTGGAACTGATGATCCAGCGCCGCACGACCCGCAAGCCGCTGCTCTCCATGGTGCCCGATACCGAGATCGCCGCGCGCCCCTACCAGCTCAGGGCCATCGGCCGCGTCGCGCAGGATTTCGACCCGCCCCCCGAAGGCGGCGGGCGCAACAAGGCGCTGCTGGTCATGGCCACCGGAACGGGCAAGACCCGCACCGTCATCTCCCTGGTCGACACGATGATGCGCGCGGGATGGGTCAAGCGCGTATTGTTCCTCGCCGACCGGGTCAGCCTCGTAAAGCAGGCGGCGGGCGCGTTCAAGACGCATCTGCCGTCGTCGAACCCGGTAAATCTCGTGACCGACAGGACGGGGACGGGGCGCGTCTACGTCTCGACCTATCCGACCATGATGGGCCTGATCGACGGCACGGTGAAGAAGGACGAGACGGAGCGCTCCTTCGGGCCGGGTCATTTCGACCTGATCGTCATCGACGAGGCGCACCGCTCCGTCTACCGCCGCTATCGCGCGATCTTCGAGTATTTCGACAGCTTCCTCGTCGGCCTGACCGCCACCCCGCGCGACGAGGTGGATCGCGACACCTACTCCCTGTTCGATCTGGAGCCGGGCGTGCCGACCGACAGCTACGACCTCGACGTGGCCATCAACGAAGGCTGGCTGGTGCCGCCCGAGCCGATCTCCGTCCCGACGAAATTCCTGCGCGGCGGCATCCGGTACGACGACCTCTCCGACGACGAGAAGGATCGCTGGGACATGCTCGACTGGGAGGACGACGACCCACCCGACGCGGTGTCGGCGGAGGAACTGAACCGGTATCTCTTCAACCGGGATACGGTGGACAAGGTGCTGGGCCACCTGATGACCAACGGCATCCGCGTGGAGGGCGGCGAGAAGCTCGGCAAGACGATCGTCTTCGCCAAGAACCAGAAACACGCGGAATTCATCGAGCAGCGGTTCAATGCGGGATGGCCACATCTGGCCGGGCATTTCGCGCGCGTCATCACCCACAAGGCGGATTACGCGCAGAACCTGATCGAGGATTTCTCCGTCGCGGCGAAGGACCCGCAGATCGCGATCTCGGTCGACATGCTCGACACGGGGATCGACGTGCCGGAGGTCGTGAACCTCGTGTTCTTCAAGCTGATCCGCTCGAAGACGAAATTCTGGCAGATGGTGGGGCGGGGAACGCGGTTGTCCCCGAACCTGTTCGGCCCCGGCCTCGACAAGGACGGCTTTCGCATCTTCGATTTCTGCCAGAACCTCGAATATTTCGGTCAGGACCCGCCGACCAGGGACGCGAAGAACGCCAGGTCCCTCACGGAACGCCTGTTCGATGCGCGGCTCGACCTGATCCGCACCATCGAGACGGAAGTAGCGACCGGCGGCATGGCCGATCCGGCGGCGGAGTTCGACGATCATCCCGACGCAAAGCCGTCCGAACGCACCATCGCCGCCGATGCCCGCAAGGCCTTGCAGGACGTCGTGGCCGGGATGAGCCTGGACAGCTTCGTCGTGCGGACCGAACGGAACCTGGTCGAGAGGTATCGGGACGACAGCGCATGGGCCGCGATCACCGACGAAACCGTCGAGGAACTCGGCCGGATCGCGGGGTTGCCGTCATCCGCCACCATGGGAAGCGAGGACGCGAAACGCTTCGACCTGCTGATATTCACCCTCCAGCTTGCCGTTCTCAGGAGCGGCAAGCGTTTCGAGAAGCTGAAGGGACAACTCGTCGAGATCGCCGCGATGCTCGAAACCAAGACGAACATTCCCGCGATCGCACGGCACGGCGCGCTGCTCCAGGATATCCAGAGCGACTCGTGGTGGGACGGTATCGACGTGCCGACTCTGGAACTCGTGCGCGTGCGCCTGCGCGACGTGGTGCACCTGATCGAGAAGACGTCGCGCGCTATTCTCTATTCCGATTTCGAGGATGCGTTCGGCGAGGGTGTCGCGGTCGATCTGCCCCGGACCTCCGGCGTCGATGCCCGCAGCTTCAAGCGCAAGGCCCGCGCCTTCCTGCGCGGGCAGGAGAATACGATAGCCCTGCTCAAGGTCCGTGCGGGAAAACCCCTGACCTCAACCGACCTCGATACGCTGGAAGCCATGCTCGCCTCGGCGGGTATCGGCACGGACGAGGACCTGGATACGGCCCGGGCGACCGCCGATGGGTTCGCCGGGTTCATTCGCTCGCTCGTCGGGCTGGACAGGAAGGCCGCCGAGACGGCGTTCAGCGACTTTCTCGATGACGGCGCGCGTCCCGACCAGATCGAATTCATCGGCATGATCGTCGATCACCTGACGGAAAACGGCTCGATGGAGCCTGGCCTTCTCTATGAAAGCCCCTTCAAGGACATCGCGCCGAGCGGCCCCGACTCCCTGTTCTCGGACGAGAACGTGACACGGATCGTGCAGACGATCGAAACCGTCAGCACCATAACGGTGGATGCGAAAGCATCCTGACCCGTTCAGACGAGACCGGCAAACCGGATCGAACCGCTGGTTCGCACGCGTTTTCGACAAGCTGGCGGAGGGGGCAGGACCGGGATCGGACGTTCTTCGCATCATAGCGCATTGAAAGAAATGAATTAAACCTTGCTTGCGCTTCGGGACTCTCTCGAACGGTACTCACGTCGAACCGATGATTTCTATTCACATCACTCCACCCTTTTCGGTTCGACATACCGGTCGGCCAGCGCCAACACCACCAGCATCACGGCGTCGGAGTGCCGCGCAAGCGAGATCAGATGCTCGCCACTCGGTCCGCGCTCCCCCGCGAACCAGTATTTCACGGTCCGCTCGCTGGCGTCTGTCCAGCGCATGACGGACTTGATTGCCCGGTGAGTACCTCCGAGTTCGGCCCGCAGTGCCATGGCAATGGCGCGTCGGTAATCGTCCGGCATGCCATCGAGGTGCACAACTGTGCCCATGTTCGGCACATTTGTGCCCATCTTGATCCGCATCTTCACGTCTTTCTCCGTTAAAACTTCGGGAAAGCCATGAAAGCGATGGCAGCGACCGCGTTATCGGCGATGCCTCGCTTGAGCTATTCTTGAAATTGCAGTGGACTCTGAAGATGACGGAGACGACCTCCAAAGACCCTGAACAGGAGGTGCCCGCCATTGCCTATGTCCGGATGTCCACCGATCACCAGAAGTATTCGACCGAGAACCAGCTGGACATCATCAGGACCTATGCCGCTGCGCGCGGACTGCGGATCCTGCGGGTGTTCGAGGACTCAGGGCGCTCCGGCCTCCGGCTGGACGGTCGCGGGGCATTGCAGGGCTTGATGGCCGAAGTTCAGTCCGGCCATGCGGATTTCAAGGCGATCCTTGTCTACGACGTCAGCCGCTGGGGCCGGTTTCAGGATGCCGACGAAGGCGCCTATCACGAGCATGTCTGCTCTCGCGCGGGGATCCACGTCCATTACTGCGGCGAGCAATTCGAGAACGATGGCAGCATCGGCTCCAACCTGCTGAAAACCGTCAAGCGCGTCATGGCCGGCGAATACAGCCGCGAACTGTCGGTCAAGGTCTTTGCCGGGCAATGCCGCCTCGTGGAACTCGGGTATCGTCAGGGCGGCGCGGCGGGTTACGGGCTGCGGCGCGTGCTGATCGATGAGCACGGCGATCCGAAGGGTAAGCTGTCGCGCGGCGAGCAGAAGAGCCTTCAGACCGACCGCGTGATCCTGGCTCCCGGCCCGGAAGAAGAGCAGCGGGTCGTACGGCGCATGTACGAGATGTTCGTGAACGAGGGGCGCGCAGAGCGTGAAATTGCCGAGATTCTGAATGCCGAGGGGCACCGCACCGATCTCGGTCGCCTGTGGACGCGGGCGACGGTTCATCAGGTCCTGACCAACGAAAAATACATCGGAAACAATGTTTTCAACAAAGTCTCGTTCAAGCTGAAGCAGCGCCGCGTCGTGAACCCGCGCGAGATGTGGATCCGCGCCGAGGGCGCCCACCCGGCCATCGTCAACCGAACGCTGTTCCTTCGCGCGAGAGAGATCGTCGATGCCCGCAGCCGCCATTTCTCCGACCAGGAACTCCTTGAAGCCCTTCGTGCTATCCTTGAGCGGCAGGGAGTCTTGTCCGGCTTGATCATCGACGAAGAGGACGGTTTGCCGTCCTCCAGCGCCTATCGAAGCCGCTTCGGCAGCCTGCTGCGCGCCTATCGGCTGATCGGTTACGAGCTGGACCGCGACTACAGCTATATCGAGATAAACCGAGCACTGCGTAAAGCCCGGCCACGGATAGTGGATGAGATCATCACCGGGATCGCAGGGCACGGTGGATCGGCGGTACAGGACTCGGCGACCGGTCTCGTTCGCGTCAACGACGAATTCACGGTGTCCATCGTGCTGGCCCGCTGCACGGCGACAGCGGCCGGGTCGCTGCGCTGGTACATCCGTCTCGATGCCGGTCTGGTGCCAGACATCACCATCGCCGTGCGCATGGACGAGATGAACGAAGCGCCGCGCGACTACTACGTGCTGCCCAGCATCGACATGACCCTTGGGAAACTGAAATTTGCCGAGCAGAACGGGCTGGCGCTCGATGCATACCGGTTCGACACGCTTGACTTCTTTTACGCGCTCGCCCCGCGAGCCAGGATTGCAGAGGTGGCATGATGTCCAAGGATGCAGGATCGGGCAACCGGAAGCAGGTGACACCGATCCCGACCGACAGGATCCGGATCCTCAATCCCCGCGTCCGCAATCGCCGCACCTTCGAAGCCATGGTGGAGAACATCGCCCGCATTGGCCTTAAGCGGCCAATCACCGTAGCACCGCGTACCGGAACCCATCCGCAGGAATACGACCTCGTTTGCGGACAGGGGCGCCTCGAAGCGTTTATCGAACTGAAGCAGGACAGCATTCCGGCCATCGTGATCGAGGCCGATGAGAGCGATTGCCTCATCATGAGCCTCGTCGAGAATTGCGCTCGACGACAGCACAACCCGCTCGACCTGATGCGCGAGATCGGTACGCTACGCCAGCGTGGCTACAACGACCGCCAGATCGGCGAGAAGATCGGCGTGTCCACCGAATACGTGAACATGATCGCCGGACTGCTAGAGAAGGGCGAGGAGCGACTTGTCTCGGCCGTGGAAACCGGGCTGTTGCCACTCAACCTTGCCATCGACATTGCCAAGACCGACGCGAAGGGCGCACAGAAGGCGCTGATGGACGCCTACACGCAGAACAAGCTGCGTGGCCGCAAGCTGACACTCGCTCGACGCCTGATTGAACAACGAGAGCTCCGAGGACTATAGATCAAGAGCAATGCCCTCGGGCGCAGGGTTGGAAAACGGGCGCTGACCAGTGAAGGTCTTGTTCGCGCCTACCAACAGGAAGCCACGCGACAGAAGCTGTTGATCAAGAAGGCCGAGTTGACACAAAGCCGGCTGATGTTCATCCGCGAGGCCTTTCGTACTCTCCGCGCCGACGAAAACTTCATGACCCTGCTCAGGGCAGAAGGCCTCGAAACGATGCCGGTCTCTATCGCCGGATCGGCGACCGATGGGGCGCAGGCATGACGCACGATATCGACGAGACCCCGCGCAGCGTACCCCTCGGGTTCGAGGACGATTGCATCACCCTCCCCATCGACACGATCCTGCCGGTGCGGACCATCGGCAAATCCGCCAAGTCCAGCCGGAAGTACCGGCAGATCGCGGCCTCAATCGCCCAGATCGGGATCGTCGAGCCGCCTGTCGTGGTTCGGAACCAAGCCAAATCGACCACTTGGTTGCTGCTCGACGGTCACCTGCGGATCGAGGCGCTGAAGGACGCTGGCTTGCGAGAAGTCGACTGTCTCGTCTCCACCGACGACGAGGCCTTCACCTATAACCGGCAGGTCAGCCGCCTCGCGCCGATCCAGGAGCACAAGATGATCCGAAAGGCGATCAAGCGTGGTGTGCCGGAGGAAAAGATCGCGGCGGCGCTCGACATGAACATGCGCAGCGTCCAGCGAAAGGCGCGTCTGATCGATGGCATCTGCGAGGAAGCCGTCGCGATCCTGAAGGACAAGCCCTGTACCAACGCGGTGTTCGGTGCGCTGCGCAAGATGAAAACCATGCGCCAGATCGAGGCCGCGGAACTGCTGGTCAATGCGAACAACTACTCCGTCGCCTATGTGAACGCGATTCTCGCGGGGACGCCGCAGGCGCAGTTGGCAGAATCCTCCAGATCGAAGAAGATCAAGGGCATCACGCCCGAAGCGATGGCGCGGATGGAACAGGAACTGGCGCGTCTCCAGGAGGGGATCGCCTCGATCCAGGACACCTATGGTCAGGACAACCTGCATCTGACCGTGACCAAGGGCTATATCGGCAAACTGCTCGGGAACGCGGGGGTTGTGCGGTATCTCGCGCAGAACCATTCCGAATTCCTCGGCGAGTTCCAGACCATCACGGAGGTCGTGCCGTCAGAGACCACTGACGCTGAATAGCGTTTGCTAGAGCGGATGAGGGGCGTTCGGCCGACCCTGCTGCAGGGATTGTGCAGCGCAAACCGTAATGGGCTTGCGGCGCCCGCATACCGTGTTAACGTCTTGTCATGATTTGACGCAACGGACGAGGGGGCTTCAGCTTGGATCGACGCCGACGAACCGGAGAATCGCCAGCATGACCGGTGGAGCCGCGCCCATCCTCGACGTCCGCAACCTCAAGACCGTCTTCGGCACCCGGGGTGGCGAGGTCCATGCGGTCAACGACGTGTCCTTCGACCTGCGCCCCGGCGAGTTGCTGGGCGTGGTGGGCGAGAGCGGGTCGGGCAAGTCGGTGACGATGATGTCCCTCCTCGGCCTCCTTCCCTCCCCGCCCGCCGATATCCGGGGCGGAGAGATCCTGTTCGAGGGGTGCGATCTGCGGACCCTGGCGCCCGATGCCCTGCGCAAGGTGCGCGGCGCGCAGATCGGCTTCGTGTTCCAGGACCCGATGACCTCGCTCAACCCCGTCTTCACCGTCGGCAACCAGCTGCGCGAGCCGTTGCTCACCCATATGGGGATGAGCAGGCGGCAGGCGGCGGCGCGGGCCAAGGAATTGCTGGAACTGGTCGGCATCCCCGATGCGGGGCGACGGCTCGACGATTACCCGCACCAGTTTTCGGGCGGCATGCGCCAGCGCGTGATGATCGCCATCGCGCTGGCCTGCGACCCCAAAGTGCTGATTGCGGACGAGCCGACCACCGCGCTGGACGTGACGATTCAGGCGCAGATCCTCGAACTGATGAAGGACCTGCGCGACAAGCTGGGCATGGCCGTCATCTGGATCACCCACGATCTGGGCGTGATCGCGGGTATCGCCGACCGCGTGCTGGTCATGTATGGCGGGCAGGTGGTCGAGCATGCGCCGGTGCGCGAGTTGTTCGGCAACCCGAAGCACCCCTATACCCGCGCCCTGCTCAAGACGATCCCGAGTATCGCCGGGGAGCGGGCCAAGCGCCTGACGGTCATCGAGGGACAGCCCCCCATCCTGAACGCCGCGCCCGCCTCCTGTCCGTTTCTCGACCGCTGCGACGTGGCGATGGAGGTTTGCGCGCGGCGCAACCCGCCGCGCTATCCGGTCGGGCACGGGCACGACGTCGCCTGCTTCCATGCCGAGGAGGAGGTCGCCCGTGCTGGATGATGCCCCCGCCCCGCTTGTGAGCATTCGCGACCTCAAGATGCATTTTCCCATCCATTCGGGTCTGCTCCGGCGGCGCGTGGGCGAGGTGAAGGCGGTCGACGGGGTCAGTTTCGACGTGATGGAAGGCGAGACGCTCGGCCTCGTCGGCGAATCGGGATGCGGCAAGTCGACCTGCGGGCGCGCGATCCTGCGGCTCTACGATATCACCAGCGGCACGATCACCATCGACGAGCGCGAGATCGGGCAGACTTCGCAATCGGCGCTGCGCACCATGCGCCCGATCATGCAGATGGTGTTTCAGGACCCGCAAGCCTCGCTCAACCCGCGCATGAACGTCGAGGCGATCATTCGCGAACCGCTGGACGAACACACGACGCTCACCGCCGCCGAGAAACGGGAGAAGGTCGGCGAGTTGATGGATGCGGTCGGCCTCAACCGGCGCTTCGCCAAGCGCTACCCGCAATCCTTCTCGGGCGGTCAGCGTCAGCGCATCGGCATCGCCCGCGCGCTGGCGCTGAACCCCAAATTCATCGTCTGCGACGAACCCATCGCCGCGCTCGACGTGTCGGTGCAGGCGCAGGTGGTCAACTTGCTGGAGGATTTGCAGGAGCAGTTCGGCCTCACCTACCTCTTCATCAGCCACGACCTGAGCATGGTGCGCCACATCGCGACGCGGGTGGCGGTCATGTATCTGGGCAAGATCGTCGAGCTGGCCCCGCGCGAGGCGATCTATGCCGATGCACTGCACCCCTACACCCAATCCCTGCTCTCGGCGGTGCCAGAGCCGGACCCGGCGCTGGCCAGCACCCGCCAGCGGGTGATCCTGCAAGGCGATGTGCCCTCCCCGTCCAACCCGCCCGAGGGGTGCAACTTCTGCACCCGATGCCCGGCGGTGATGGATATCTGCCGCACGGTCGAACCCGAATACCGGGAGGTGCGCCCCGGTCGCTTCACGGCCTGCCACCTCTACACGAATTCCGACGCCACCGTCGACATCACGGCCCTGCCGGATCGAGCGACCGCGGCGCGCGGCGAGACACAACCCACAAGGAGAACGACATGAAACTCAGAACCGCATTGCTGAGCGCCACCGCCGCGCTGGCCTTCGGGCAACTCGCCCATGCCGACGCCCATATGGGCGAACGGGGCCGCGACGGCGAGGTCAAGATCATCTACTGGCAGGCTGCCTCGATCATGAACCCGTTCCTCTCGGGCGGCACCAAGGACGTCGAGGCCGCCTCGCTGGTCCTCGAACCCCTGATGCGCTTCGACGAGACCGGCGCATTGGTGCCGTGGCTGGTCGATGAGGTGCCGACCGTCGAGAATGGCGGCGTCTCCGAAGACCTGACCTCGATCACCTACAAGATCACCGACGGGATCAAGTGGTCCGACGGCACGCCCTTCACCTCCGCCGACGTGAAGTTCACCCATGAATATTGTACCGCCGAAGGCGGCGGCTGCGCGCAGGCGACCAAGTTCGTCGGCATCGAGAGCATCGAGACGCCCGACGCCCTGACGGTCACGGTCAATTTCGAAGGCCCGACGCCCTATCCCTATTCGGCCTTCAACGGCGCGGAAAGCCCGATCATCCAGGCGGCGCAGTTCGCCGACTGCCTCGGCCCCAAGGCGCCCGAGTGCACCGACCAGAACTTCAAGCCCATCGGGACCGGCGCGTTCAAGGTCGACGAGTTCCGCACCAACGACGTCGCGGTCCTGTCGATGAACGAGAACTATCGCGACCCGGCCAAGCCTGCCTTCTCGAAGATCACGCTCAAGGGCGGCGGCGACGCGACGGCATCGGGCCGCGCGGTGATGGAGACCGGCGAATACGACTACGCCTGGAACCTCCAGCTCGCCCCCGACGTGATCGCGCAGATGGAAGAAGGCGGCAAGGGCACGCCGGTAGCGGGCTTCGGTACGCTGGTCGAGCGCATCATGCTCAACAACACCAACCCCGATTCGTCGTTGTCCGACGAGGAACGTTCGGTCATCCGCCCGCATCCCTTCCTGGGCGACAAGGCCGTCTACACCGCCCTGTCCATGGCCATCGACCGCCCGCTGCTGGTCGAGGTCGGCTACGGTCAGGCCGGTCGCGTGACCTGCAACTGGGTGCCTGCCCCCGAAGCCTACGCTTCCACGTCGATGACCTGCGACGAGCAGGATATCGAGGGCGCCAAGAAGATGCTCGAAGAGGCGGGCTTCAAGGATACCGACGGTGACGGCGTGCGCGAGACGCCCGACGGCGTGCCGATGAACATCCTCTATCAGTCCTCCACCAACGCCGTGCGTCAGGACTTTCAGGCGCTCATCAAGGACTGGTGGGAGCAGATCGGCCTGAGCGTCGAACTGCGCAACATCGACGCCTCGGTCTTCTTCGGCGGCGATCCCGGTTCGCCCGACACGTTCCAGAAGTTCTTCGCGGATGTCGAGATGTACGCGAACAACTTCCCCGGTACCGACCCGCAGGCCTATCTCGGCAACGGCGTCTGCGACGCGGCCCCCTCGCCCGATACGCAGTGGCAGGGCGAGAACATCAGCCGCTTCTGCATGGAGGAATACGACGAACTCCACGCCGAACTGACCAAGACCGCCGATCTGGCCGAGCGCGGTCGCATCGCCAAGGAACTGAACGACATGGCCGTCCAGAACGGCATGATGATCCCGCTGGTCGACCGGGGCCGCCTGTCCGCCCATGCCAACAGCCTCGGCGGCGTGGTGCTGAACACGTGGGATTCGGAACTGTGGAACGTGGCCGACTGGTACCGCACCGGCGACAACCGCTGATCTGAACACATGAAGATCGAGGGGGCGGCTCGCTCGCCCCCTCCTCCGCCCCCAGCCGAAGGCGTCGCCCATGCTCAACTACGCCCTGCGCCGCACCCTGATGTCGATCCCGACGCTGCTCTTCATCGCGTTCGTGATCTTCATGCTGCTGGAGCTTGCCCCCGGCGACCCCATGGGCACCATGCCCCTGACCATCCCCGACGAAGTGAAGCAGCGGATGCGCGAGGCGCTGGGCCTCGGCGAGCCGTGGTACGTGCGCTTCGGCCTCTGGCTCTACCAGTTCTTCGTCGTGGAGCCGCAATACTGGATCGACGCCACCTTCGGCACCGATTTCGCCCAAGGGGCGCAGCGCATCGTCAGCTTCCAGTCGCGCTCTCCCGTCTTCGACGTGATCGCCGAGCGCCTGCCGCAGACGCTGTGGGTCGTGGGCATGTCCTACGTCGTCGGCGTCCTCATCGCCCTGCCCATCGGCATCATCTCGGCCTACAGGCAGTATTCGGTGTTCGATCAGGTCGGCACGTTCATCTCGATGGTCGGCTTCTCGGTCCCCCCCTTCTTCTCCGGCGTGCTGGTCATCGTGATCTTCTCGGTCCAGCTCGGCTGGCTCCCCTCGATCTACGACACGACCCATGTGGTCACGTCGTGGGATACGTTCCTGTTCCAACTCAAGCAGATGATCATGCCCGTCATGGTCCTCGCGCTCCAGACGACGGCGCAGGTCAGCCGCTACATGCGCGCCGCGATGCTCGACAATCTGGGTCAGGACTACGTGCGCACCGCCCGGGCCAAGGGCCTGAAGGAAAGCATCGTCGTGATGAAGCACGTCCTGCGCAACTCGATGATCCCGGTCGTCACGGTCATCGCGCTGGGCATCCCCTCCATCTTCGGCGGCGCGATCATCACGGAGCAGGTGTTCAAGGTGAACGGTCTGGGCCAGCTTCTCATCCTCGCCTTGCAAGGGGCGGATATCCCGATGGTCATGACGATCACCTTCCTCCTCGCCGTCCTGATCGTGCTGATGAACCTCGTCGCCGACATCCTCTACGGCGTGCTCGACCCGAGGATCCGCTATGACTGAGCGCGCCTCCGAAGCCTCCGCCGACAATCTGGTGCCCGCAGGTAACCCCGTCGCACCCGCGCCTGCGGTGGTCGACGGCGGCGAAGCCCGCAATCAGTGGTGGGATGTCTGGGACCAGTTCAGGTCGCATAAAGGCGCGATGACGGGCCTGTTCTTCCTCGTCTTCATAACGCTCTTCTGCCTGTTCGGTCCGCTGGTATGGGACGTGGACCCCGGCAAGCTCGACATCCGCAACAAGGATATGCGCCCGATCTATACCGCGCTCTGGGACGATGGCGCCAAGACGTCATGGGCGAAACCCATGGGGTCGGACAATCTGGGCCGCGACATCATGGCCAACCTGATGCAGGGCGGGCGAATCTCGCTGGCGGTGGGGTGGACGGCGATGATCCTCGCCATCCTCATCGGCACGCTGATCGGGGTTCTCGCGGGTTACTTCCGGCGGCTCGACGGATTGCTGATGCGCTTCACCGACCTCGTCCTCGCGCTGCCGCTCCTGCCGCTCTTGCTCGTGATGATGCTGCTGTTCCGCGATCCGCTGCGCGCGGCCTTCGGGCCGGAACAGGGCATCTTCATCCTCATCGTCTGCGGCATCGGCATCACGAGCTGGATGCAGACGGCGCGGATCGTGCGCGGGGACGTGATGGCGCTGAAGGAACGCGAGTTCGTGCTGGCAGCCCGCTCCATCGGCACGCCCGCGCGGCGGATGATCACGCGCCACCTGCTGCCCAATGTCATGTCGCCGATCATGGTGTCGGCGACGCTGGGGCTGGCGACCGCGATCATCACAGAATCGGCGTTGTCGTTTCTCGGCCTCGGCTTCCCGTCCGACTTCCCGACCTGGGGGAAAATCCTGTTCGACAATGTCGACCGGATGACGCGCTTTCCCGAGCGGGTCATCTTCCCCGGCCTCGCGATCTCGCTGACGGTGCTGAGCGTCAACTATATCGGCGACGGTTTGCGCGACGCGCTCGATCCGCGCATCCGGGGGCAGTGATCAGGCGGGGACCGGACGCCGGGTCATCGCATCGGCCGCGTCGAGCAGCGTATGCGGCCCCGCGTCCGCCAGATGCATGTGCTCGGCGAGATACCGCCGCCAGATCTTCGCCCCCGGCTGACCGGCGAAGAGGCCGAGCATGTGCCGCCCGACCGTCTTGACCGGCGCGCCCGTCCGCTCGACATACTCGACCATCGCGGCGATGACGTCGCGCGGGGTCGTGCCACGCGGGACCGCGCCGAAGACGCGCTCGTCGACGCCCGAGAGCATCGTCCAAGGGTCGTGATACGCCGCGCGCCCGATCATGACCCCCGCGAACCCGTCGCCCAGATGCCCCGCCGCCGCCTCCGGCGTATCGATCCCGCCATTGAGCGAGATATGGAGCGCCGGGTTCTCGCGCCGGACCTCGTGCACGAGGGCGTAGTCGAGGGGTGGGACGGTGCGGTTTTCCTTGGGCGACAGCCCCTGCAACCACGCCATGCGCGCGTGGATCGTGAAGCGCGCCACTCCGGCATCGGACACGATGCGCAGGAAATCGCGCAGGGCCACCGCGGGCACCTGATCGTCGACGCCGATGCGGCATTTTACGGTGATTTCCGGTCCGCCCGCCTGATGCGACGCATCGGCCATCGCGCTCACGCAGGTCGCCACCAGCGCCGGGTCGCGCATGAGGCAGGCGCCGAAGGCCCCGCTCTGCACCCGGTCCGACGGGCATCCGACATTCAGATTGATCTCGTCATATCCGAAACCGCAAGCGATGCGCACCGCTTCGGCCAGTTGCGCCGGGTCCGACCCGCCCAGTTGCAGGGCCAGCGGGTGTTCCTCCGGCGAGAACCCCAGCAGGCGTTCGCGGTCCCCGTGGATCACCGCCGGGGCCGTCACCATCTCGGTATAAAGCAGCGAACGGCGCGTCAGTTGACGGTGGAAATAGCGGCAATGCCGGTCCGTCCAGTCCATCATCGGCGCGACGGAAAAGCGCGCGGCCCGGGTCGCCGGCGTCATGCCGCGCAGCGCGGCCGACCCCGCACCGTGTCGGCGATGGCTTCCTTCATGGCATCGGTCAGGCCGGTGCCGCCGAGGCCGAGGGCGCTCGACTCGCTGACCGAAGCGACGACGATGCGCAGATACGGCTCGCCCGGCCCGGAATACAGCGCGAAACCGCTCGGCTCGCTGACACGGCGCAGCCCGCCGCCCGCAAAGCAGCGCGCGGCGTAGTCCTCAACGGCGGCAACGGTCGTCGGCACGCCGATATCGGGGAAGATCAGCGCCTGCGACCCGCGCAATCCGTCGAGGCCGACGGGCGTGATGACCGGCGGACCGGGTTGCGCCGGGGTGGCCGTTATCGTGGGGGTCGGTGCGGTGGCACAGGCAGAAAGCGTCACGCAGACGATCATGCTCATCATCGGTTTCATGCTTCCACCATGTTGTCGGCAATGCTTCGGAACAGGGGGGCGCCATCGGTCCCCAAGGTACGCGCGTCGACCGCCCGTTCGGGATGGGGCATCATGCCCAGGACCCGGCGGTTCTCCGACAGGACGCCCGCGATATCGTTCGTCGAGCCGTTCACCGCGTCGCGATAGCGGAACGCGACGCGGTGGTCGCCTTCGAGCCGCGCGAGCGTGTCGTTATCGGCGATGTAGCAACCGTCGTGATGGGCGACGGGAAGGACGATCTCCTGACCCGTCGCATAGCCGCGGGTAAAGACGCTCTGCGCCTCCTCGACCCGCAAGGGGACATCTCGGCAGACGAATTTGAGCGTCGCGTTGCGCATCAGCACGCCGGGCAGCAGGCCCGTCTCGATCAGCACCTGAAACCCGTTGCAGACGCCCAGCACATGCCCGCCCCGATCCGCGAAGGCGACCACCTCTCGCATGATCGGCGATTGCGCGGCGATGGCACCGCAGCGCAGGTAGTCGCCGAAGGAGAACCCGCCCGGCACGGCGATCAGGTCGAGGCCCTCGGGAAGGCGGCTGTCCTTGTGCCATACCATCGCGGGTGCGGCCCCGGTCGCATCGCGCAGGGCCACGGCCATGTCGCGGTCGCAGTTGGAACCGGGAAAGACGATGACGGCGGTCTTCATGGCACGCTTCCGATCAGTCCAGTTCGACCGAGTAATCCTCGATCACGGTATTGGCGAGCAGACGCCTGCACATGGCGTCGAGCTGTTCGGCGGCGGCCTCGCGGTCGGAGCCGGTCATCTCGATCTCGAAGACCTTGCCCTGCCGCACGGTGCCGACGCCGTCGAAGCCCATGCCCGCCAATGCGGTGCCGATGGCGGCGCCCTGCGGGTCGAGGACGCCGTTCTTGAGAGTCACGAATACGCGCGCTTTCATCCGCTCTCTCCTCAGTGGACCAGCTTGGGACCGGTGCCGCGCACCACGCTCTTTTCGGGCATGACGCCGAGGCGGGTGGCGACTTCGGTGTAGCCGTCCATCAGGTTGCCGAGATCCTGACGGAAGACGTCCTTGTCGAACTTCTGGCCCGATTTCACGTCCCACAAGCGGCACGAATCGGGGCTGATCTCGTCGGCGACGATCACGCGGGGGATCTCGTTGTCGTAGATGTGGCCGCACTCGATCTTGAAATCGACCAGCTTGATGCCGACGCCCAGAAACAGACCGCTGAGGAAATCGTTGATGCGCAGCGCCAGCGCGACCATGTCGTCCAGATCCTGCGGGCTGGCCCAGTTGAAGGCGGCGATATGCTCTTCCGCCACCATCGGGTCGCCGAGCTTGTCGTCCTTGTAGTAGTATTCGACGATCGGGCGCGGCAGGGGCGTGCCCTCCTCGATCCCGAGACGCTTGGACAGGCTGCCCGCCGCGACGTTGCGCACCACGACCTCCAGCGGGATGATCTCGACCTCGCGGATCAGTTGCTCGCGCATGTTCATCCGGCGGATGAAATGCGTGGGGACGCCGACGCTGTTGAGATGCGTCATAACGAATTCGGAAATGAAGTTGTTGAGGACGCCCTTGCCCTCGATGATCGCGTGCTTCTCCGCGTTGAAGGCGGTCGCGTCATCCTTGAAATGCTGGACGAGCGTACCCGGCTCCGGACCCGCATAGATCGTCTTCGCCTTGCCCTCATAGACCAACCGCCGACGGCTCATCGCCTTTTCTCCGATCCATTAGGCATATCATGCAAAACGGCGGACGCTTTCCGCCCGCCGACTTCACAGGGCCGTATATAGAAACTCGGGACACGCGCCGCAAGCGCTTTGCCGCAATGCGGAACGCCTGCCTTTCCGGCTTCAGTCCTTGTCCATCCCCAGTGCCTTGCGGCCGAGGGCGATGTACCACTTGGTCGGCAGGAACCGGAACGCTTTCAGCATGTAGGAGAAGCGGCGCGGAAACGTGATCTCGAACTTCGTGGTCTGGAGGCCGTCGACGATGCGCTTGGCCGCCTCGTCGGTCTGCATCAGGAAGGGCATGTCGAAATCGTTCACCGATGTCGCATCCGTCTCGACGAAGCCGGGGCAGATGAGCGAGATGCGCACGCCCTCGGGATAGAGGTTGTAGGCGAGCGCTTCGGCCATGTTGATGAGCGCCGCCTTCGTCGCGCCGTAGGCCCCGGCCTTGGGCAGGCCGCGATATCCGGCGACGGAGGCGACGAGGGCGAGGCAGCCTTTTTTCTTGGCCAGCATCGCCTGCATCGCGGGGACGAGGCCGTTGACGACGCCTTGCAGGTTCACGTCGAAATGCTTCTTCGCGTCCTCGACGTTGAATTCCTGCGCCGTCATGGGGATGTAGACGCCCGCGTTGAGGATGGCGAGGGCCAGCCCGTGCTCTCCTTCGATCCGCGCGACGATGGCCTTCATCGCCTCGGGGTCGGTCACGTCGCCGGGGGCGGGAATGACCCTGCCGTTGGATCCCTCGGCCATCGCGGCCAGCTTGCCCTCGCTGCGGGCGGTGACGTAGACGGTCCAGCCGTCCTCCACCAGCCGCGCGACGACCGCCTTGCCGATGCCCGCGCTCGCGCCGGTCAGCCACGCGGCACCGTGGCCGGGGCGGGGGATGTAGTCGGCACCGCTTTTCATTCTTCGGACTCCTGTCGCGTATCCCGGGTGGCGCGTCAGATATGAAGCGCTCCGGTTTCGGAAAGGTATTCTATTCTAAGCCGCCTTCCCTCCGCGTCAAACATGGAGCCGACCCATTCACCACGAGCATCGTAGAACAGATCGATTGTAACATCCGCACCGTTCGTGGCTCGATATGCAGATGCGCCTGCAGGAGCCTCCGGACTGGATATTTCGGAAACCGACACGGCAAGAATTTCACCGGACTGCGTGCTAATCCATGGCGTTCGCCCAAGTGAATCTCTGTTCCAATGGCTTGTCACACCAGCCCGAAGAGGCACCGGTCCCCTATATGAGGAGCCGTTGGCCAATAACATCTCGCCTTGCCTTTCCACATTGACAAAATGGGGGTCGCCATCATCGTCGCAAGTGCCATTCAACGATACAAGAAGCCCTTCGGCATCATACACTTCCGTTACAGATAACGCATACCGATATACCGTTATAAACGCGATCTTAGGTGCAAGGTCGATCACACTGCGGGCAGTTGTTCCGCTTGGACCATGCTGTACGCTTACATTATAGGTTCCAATCTGAGTGTCATCAGTCATGACACGGAAACTGCGCGATGCGTTCGAGGCCAGCACAGGGGTCGCGGGAGAAAGTGCAAGGGCTGCTGTCCCGGCAGCAAAGGTGCGTCGTGTTATTGGGGTCATAGCGTAACTCTCTGTCCTGTTCAGCATTTCGCAGGGTCGGTATCTTGCGCAGTCAGCTAAGTGTAAAGCGCCTTTGTGGCGGAAACCGTCCAACGAAGTGTTTACGCGCCTATTTCGTCGCTCTACCTAGGTTCGGAACCGACAATCGAGAAAGGACCCGCCCATGCGCCTTTGTGCCGATATGCCCGACGCCGTGGGGAATACCCCGCTGATCCGCCTGCGCAAGGCGTCCGAGATGACGGGGTGCGAGATCTACGGCAAGGCCGAATTCATGAATCCCGGCCAGTCGGTCAAGGATCGCGCGGCGCTGTGGATCATCCGCGATGCGGTGGCGCGCGGGGCGCTGAAGCCCGGGGGCGTGATCGTCGAGGGGACGGCGGGCAATACCGGTATCGGGCTGACGCTGATGGGGCGGGCCATGGGCTACCGTAGCGTGATCGTCATTCCGGAGACGCAGAGCGACGAGAAGAAGGACACCCTGCGCCTGATCGGGGCCGAGCTGATCGAGGTGCCCGCCCTGCCCTATCGCAACCCCGACAACTACGTCCATTACTCCGGGCGGCTGGCGGCCAGGCTGGCTGAGACGGAGCCGAACGGCGCGATCTGGGCGCAGCAATTCGACAACGTGGCGAACCGTCAGGCGCATGTCGAGTCGACCGCCCCCGAAATCTGGGAGCAGACGGGGGGCAAGGTCGACGGGTTCATCTGCGCCGCCGGGTCCGGTGGCACGGTCGCGGGGGTCGCGATGGGGCTGCAGCCCAAGGGCGTGAAGGTCGGGATCGCGGACCCGGAAGGGGCGGCGCTCTACAGCTACTACAAGACGGGCGAACTGGCCTCCGAAGGGTCGTCGATCTCCGAGGGCATCGGACAGGGGCGTGTGACGGCCAATCTCGAAGGCTTCCGCCCCGATTTCGCCTGTCGCATTCCCGATGCCGAAGGGCTGGAAATCATGTTCGACCTGCTGGAAGACGAAGGGCTGTGCATGGGCCTGTCGACCGGCATCAACGT
>Ga0209831_1001847_pt1 | contig 18947 bp, 21 predicted proteins | sample Maine_Asex4_meta_FD_187451 | JGI IMG/M metagenome (GOLD analysis project Ga0209831, IMG submission 187451) | Marine algal microbial communities from Maine, USA - Maine_Asex4_metaG (SPAdes) (version 2) | ecosystem: Host-associated > Algae > Red algae > Unclassified | place: Maine, USA | collected...
GTGTCCGCTTCCGCGTCGCCCTCAGCCGCCGCATCACCAACGTTTTACCAGGCACCTCTCCTCAGACAACGTCCACTACCCATCCCTTATCAGCAGTGCCTCGCCATTCAACCGCCGCCACACGGCGCACAGCCGGCAGGGTAGCGTCATCTGCAACCTTTGCAGCCACCACAGCTGTGTTGCCTCGTTGTCCGCCAGCTACGACAGCGGTCGCGCTGCTCTTGCCCCCCAGGAGAGCCTACCCCATCCGCATCCTCGCGTGGCGCGCGCACACGCGCGCAACAGCAGCAGACGCTGCCGCCCGTCGTCCGCACAGGTGGCTACGACTGTTGCCGTGCCGCCGTCGTCGTGAACGGTACCGCCCGCGCGCTTCCCCGACGCCACCGCCACGCTGACGGCACGGGCAGGGGTGGGCGCGCAAGGCGCCTCGTTCGGCGGAGAAGGTGTGCCGGTACCGAGCACAGTCCAGGTTTATGCGACGTCCGTGCCTGCGGCGATAATCACGTACCGGAGAAGGCGGTGGGGGCAGAGCGCGCCTGGACGTTGTGGCGCGCACTCGAGTTGCGAGACGAGACGGGTCGAGACGGATGAGGGAAGGGGCGCCAAGGTGGATCCAGGTTCAGTTTGTGTCCATCCAGCAACTCGGAATGCGTCTGAGGCCGCCCAACTGCATGTCTTTTCCACACGACGACGTTTGATTGGCCAATGTCGCTGCTCTCTCGGAGTGAAATACAGCATAATTTGCATTGGAAACAATTCGTCTCGTGAGCCACTGCGGGTGTCGTCCAACGCTCCTTCTGCCTGACCGACAGATTCCACTGAGGCAGACGCCCCGTCATGCGCCCATTTCCCGTCGCGACCTGTCACCCATCGCTGCAAGACGCGGCAATGAAATGTGTCACAGTGGATCACCTGCTTGAGTGGCCCGATGACGGGCCGACCGGCCACGGGCGTGGTGCCGCCTCGGGTGCGGGTGCTGTTGCGCTGTCGGGCACGGGGGGCGGTGCTGTGTTGGTTGCGGGTGGTGCGGCGCCATTGGGGGCGGGCGGTGGTGCCGCGTCGGGTGCTGGTGGTGCTGCCGCGTCGGGCGCGGGCGGAGATACCGTGTCGGGCGCGGGGGCACCCTGTCAAACTGGAGCCGGTCGGATCGTCGTCTTCGTGCTCGAGCGCACGAGGCGCTACGCTCTTCGGTGCCGCCGTGCAGCTGTCCAGACGGCTGTCAGCGTGAACCGGGCAGCGGTTGCGCGACAAATGGCGCTGGCACGGCGTTCGGTCTTTGGTATCGACATTACTCCTGTGTTAGCAACGCTCGACGTCGTTGCCATTGAGCACATTGATTGTACTCCCCAAGTGGCGTAGTGCTGGACTCGGGCGGCCCTGGACAGTGCAACTAACCTCGTTGGCAATGAAGATACCCTCGGCCGCATATGCGGGGTCCGGCGGCGGAATGGGAGGGGGGAGGCTGGGGGGCGGCTTCGGGACCGTGAGCATCCGGAGCTGCCATTGTCATCAACCTCGGAGCTTCACAAAGAAGATAGCGACAGTACATGGGCGTCCTGTCTCATTCCGCCAAAGAAGCCGCGAACGGAGCGTGATGCGAGTCCGTCTTCTTTGTCGGGCTGCAACCGTAGCGTGGTTCCGCAATCGTCAACAGCGGCAAGGTCATGCTCCCGTGGGACCGACTGGCCCGTGGACAGCGGGCGGCTTGAGCGCTCTGGTCCATTGTCACTTCTAGTCGGCGCCGTGCGTCTCACGCGCCTGCCTGCGGTGGAGCAGCCTCCGACGTTCACGTTTTACGTACCTGTGCGTCAATCGTGGCGGCGAGTCGAGGATGTGCCATCACAGAGGTTTGTGCCCCACATGGGGGACCGTGTTGGAAGCTGTGCAGACGCGGCTAGGGCAACGCTGCACGACCGATGGGCTGGGCGAGATGACAGCGACGGTAGCGAAGCGTCTGAAAACGGAGAAGATGGCCGTCCCTCGGACTACTTCCACCTCTCTTGCAGGATGCGAAGTGCTGCAACTCGACGTGGCATCTGGTCCGTCGTGAAGACGGTTGGCGATGGGGCGGCGGTTGTGGACTCTTTGGCCACCCTCGTCGGCTGCAATGCAGCCAACGCCAGGCGCACGATTGCTCTAATTGAGAGACGTGACCGTGACAACGAGACGGCGAGAGTGGAGCAGGCATCGACAAAAGCCCGCCTTAAGTGTCTTGCAGAACTCACGGGTGGTGTGAGTCTCGCTGTTGTTCTTGGCAGCGGTGCGCCTTCCTCGGATCCCGGACCATTGTCACGGACGCGTCCAGACTCCAACGCTTCCTGGACCAGTCGGCCGCTGTCCACATGTCTGCCGGTGCTAGGCGCCCTCCCAGTGCATCGCGCACGTGCGTGCAGCTGTGCCGCGGACGACGCCACGGCTGCCGGTCTTGGCCCCTCGAACCGGGCCTGGGCAGTTCGCCAAGCCTGTGCCGCATTAGCTGCGTGTAAAGAGGGGCTCCGTCTTCGTGCCGACGTGTCCGTACTGCGAGAAATTCGCTCGTCGTTGCGGTCGCCTGGGGCTGGTGTTGTGGCAGCGAAAGCGTCCCTCGGCGGGTCTCTTCTTGAAGCGGTTTCTCGACATGTCTCCACCGGTACGCCTATGGCGGTGCCCACAATGCCAACCCCAATGGCCACGACGGTACTTGAGCGGGACACGTTCTCCCGACTGCTGTGACGCCTTTTTTCTACGCTACGCGTGCCGTCTTCACGGTCCCGCATGCAGAGAGCCAGAACCAACTACCCCCGGCTTTCTACCTGTTCATCTTTCACCCGACCTCAATGTGCTTGGCTTCCTCGAGGCGCACCAGAGGAGGTCGGGCGTGGACCATCTCGTCGCGGGGCACGAGGGAAACCCCCCTGCGGCCGGGCATGGCGCGGTGGTCAGCGCTTAAGTGTGTGGCGGTGTCTCTTTGCCTTCGCAGTCGTCAGTGCGTCTCGCGCTGCTGGCTGCGGCAACCCACGGGGCGATCAGTGTCGCCGCCAACGCGTGTCAGGACTGCGGATTCGATCCCCGCCGTCATCCGCGTGCAACCCCAGAGGAGGACGACGGGTGGACGGCCGACTAAGTTGGTCTTCTTCGAGCCGGCAGCGGCATAGTGAAGCAGCACGACAGCTGTCGACTGGCTGCCTTCGTACCTGGGCAGACGTGTCGTACAGTGATGGCCTATATTGCAGCAGTGGGGCTGCCTGAGGAGCGTCGCCGTCATGTGACGCCTCCACTTTAGGACGCGCCCGAGATTGACTCCCCTCGTCGGGCTACGGGTTCGCCGAGGTTCTTGTCGCAAGCTGTTTCTTCGCAAAGTCCGCGACAGCAGGGCACCACACTCTCCCTCTCCCCTGGCGGCATGAACGACGAGGATGGGCGTGCTGCGGACTATCGGCCGTGCTTTCATGTCGGCCGTTGCAGTCCTGAGGTCTGCAGGTGCGCACGGGTGAACATCCCCTGTGAGAAGTATTGTGGGTGCTGTTGAGGCAGCCCCGCAAGCCCGCGCAGGTACGTTGGAGTTACCGCGGACTGCCTGGCTAATATCGGGAGTACTTATGCGGTCATCGGCTTGTTTGACTGTGCCATTATCATGCATTGCTGTATGTGTGTGATGTAATCACTTGTACTTGTATATTGAGGGCAGCTCCTTTTAAAGCTGAGCTCGGGGAGAATCTTGTGGGGTCATCGAGGGGCGTCGCGATTTGTGGGGTGGTGAGAGCATGTTCCCTCCAAAGGAGGGAGCACTGCGCTGGCGGGGGGGCGCGCCGGCAGAACGTGGCAAGAGAGGCACACGGAGGGTTTAAGAGCCTGCTGGCCTCGCGCCTCAGACCGCTCTGGAGTGAAGCAACGCATCCACCCAACTACCACTCAATTCACAGGTTATGGGCCCAGCTGTCGCTGGTGGTAACCGTCGTCTTCCCTGCGGATGCTGGTGAGACGATGTCGCTGGGATCGCGGTGTGTTCCGGCGTCAGGCGGGCGTGTTCTGCTCCCTACGTCGTTAGCGCGGCGCTGTTCGGCGCCGAGGTCGTCAACATGGCAGACCACGGCCGCTACGGCGGCCCGCGGTTCTGCGCAGCTGGACGACTACTACAAGGTGTGGGCAGCGTACCATCGTGCGCAGCTCAAGAACGAGAAGCTCTGGGCGGCGGTCGTGACGGACCGACCGGCATCTTCGTCCGACGACAAGAAGTGCGACCCGGTGGTCTACGCGTGGGACGCCATGAACGAGGCAGCGGTGGCGACCATTCAGATGTCGGTCAAGCCCGTGCACCTCAACACGGTCACGTCGGTGGACACGGCCAAAGAGGCGTGGGACGCGCTCAAGGTCATGTTCGAGGCGCGAGACAACGCGCGGCTGCTGCGACTCATGGACGAGCTGAGCAGTCTCAAGAAGGGCGGCGACGAGAACATCATCAAGTTCACGTCGCGCGCCAAGATGTTCCGGGACGAGCTCGTCATGCTCGCAAACCCATGAACGACAACACGCTTGCGCTGCGTGTCCTGGCAGGGCTCCCGGCAGAGTACGGGATGCTCAGGACGGTGCTGGAGAACAAGGACACTAAGCTCGTCAAGTCGGACGTGACAGCTAAGCTGCTTTAAGTCGAGCAGCGGAGCATTTCTGTCGGCACTTCCAAGCCTTCTGGCAGTGTCAAATCACAAGCCTTTGCGGCAGCGGCGCCTAAGAAGCCGTTTGACAAGAAGTCCGTCGTGTGCTGCTACTGCAACAAGAAGGGAAACATGCAGCGCGACTCCCAAAAGAAGAAGGCGGACGAGGCCAAGAGCAAGCGCAAGCCCGGCGGTGGTGGCCGTGATGGCGGCAACGGCGGCGGGCCACACGCGGGTGCCCCTCTGGCCTATACTGCTTCTACTGCTAATACCGGGAGCAGAAAGGCTCGCGGAAGCTCCCTGTGTTCATCAACTTGGGTGCTCGACTCTGGCGCAACCAACCACATGGCCGCCGGGGATATGGGCTTCACAGTCCGGACGGCGGGAAGCAGGGCCGAGGTCACCTTGGCCAACGGCGAAAAGGTACCCATCAAGGAGCACGGCCACGTCTCCATGAACGTTGGCAAGGGCAAAACCAAGACGCGCATGGTGCTCGGGGAGGCCATGCTCGTACCGGACCTGACCAGCAACCTGCACTCGGTTCGAGTGGTTGACCGCAATCGTGGTGCGGTAGTGCTCGTCGGAAACGCCTCTTACATCCTCAGCGACGGGCATGCTGTCCATTTGAGCGGAGCGCTCGACAAGGCGTCCGTTGTCGGCAAGGTCAACGACCTGGAGCAGTACACGCTCACGGTCAAGCCGGTCAAGGCTTCGGCGTGCGCGGTATCGACGCGCATCGCTGGGGAGACGGAGCTGTGGCATCGTAGGTTCAATTACTTGTGGTTGGAGAACCTCAAGCGGGCGGCCACAATGGTCGACGGCATGCCGTCGTCAGTGGCAGACGCCAAGAGCGTCATTGGCACGGTGTGTGTGCCGTGTGAGGACGGCAAGATGGTTCAGTCGCCCAGCCCCCGCTCGTCGACAGCGACAACCAAGTGCGAACTTGTGCACACCGACATTGGTGGCCCACTCACTGAGTCGCTGAATTGCTCCCTCTACTTTATGACGGCGCTGGAGGACTCGACGGGGTTCATCACGGCTACGCCTATTAAAACAAACGGGATGGCGCCGGAGGTGCTCAAGACGCGCATCAAGCAGCTTGAGACTCTGACGGGCGTGAAAGTGAAGCGTGTTCGTCACGACGGTGCAAAGGAGTACGTCACAAACGATCTTAAGGCATAATACGAGGATAAGGTCATCACGTCTGAGATGACGGCGCCGTACTAGGCGCAGCAGAACGGCAAGGCGTAGCGGGTGAACCGCACGCTGATGGAGCGCGTGCGGGCTGCCCTACTTGACGCCGGTGCGGAGGAAGAGTTGTTGGCCGAGGCTTTGTACCCCGTGGTCCATGTGCTCGACCGATCTCCCCAGGCGGGGCTCGATGTGACGCCGCTCGAGGCGCTGACGGGTCGACGCCTCAACGTCGCGGGATTCCGCGTTTGGGGGAGTCGGGCGTGGGCGTTCAAGCCGAAAAAGCAGCAGCGCAAGCTGAAGCCGAGGACCGACGTCGGCCGCTTTGTCGGCTACATTGTCGGTGGCAGGTCCTGCCGCATCCTCGAGGACGAGACAAACCAAGTCTTCGAGCGTCGGGACGTGCTTATAGAGGAGAGCCCGGCGAAGGTCAAGACGTCAGCAGTCGGGTCAAGCGCTGGTCGTCGGCTGACTGCGGAATATGACGGCGACAAGGATGGCGCCACAAAAAGGGCAATGGAGATGATCGGCGCAAAAGGCGGGCGAGAGGACGAGTACTCCCCCGACGAGACCTCTGACAGCGACAACGAAGTCCGTCCTCCTTCCTTTTCTGGCGATAGCCAGGAGGAGGACGAGGACGGCGTCGGTGGCTCGACTCCCGCCGCTGCTCAAGCACCTGCGGCCAGTGACAGCGTCACACCATGGCCTCGTCGCTCGAAGCGCAAGCCAGCTGCCAAGGTAACATGGTGGGAGAAGGAACCCAAGGCGTACCTGGCAAGCGGTAACGCTTCCGCGGCTGAGGCGGGCTGGGACTTGCACAAGCCGCCTGCAAACGAGAAGGAGGCGCGCGCTCGTCCTGACTAGCCGCTGTGGAATCAGGCCATTAAGAAGGAGGTGGCGGCACACAAGCACCTTGGCACCTGGTCCAAGACCACGGGGAACAACAAAGGATCACAAGGCCATAAAGACGCGATTCGTGTTCGACATCAAGCACGACGCAGAGGGCAAGTTCACGCGCTACAAGGCTCGACTCGTGGCCCAAGGGTTCAAGCAGGTGCCCGGACGAGACTTTGACGAGACGTGGGCTCCGGTACCCAAAGCGGTCACGACACGTGCTCTCTTCGCTGTGTCGGCAGCCATGGGCTGGGAGATTCACCATGGCGACGTCAAGACAGCCTTCCTCAACGCCAAGATGTTCAAGAAGATGTACATCAAACTCTTCGACGGTGTCGAACCGGAGGGGCTGGACGAGATGTGTCGGCTTAACCTGGCGCTATACGGGACAAAGCAGGCGGGGCGGCTGTGGGGCATCAAGCTCGACAAAGAGCTCAAAGAGATGGGGGCGGTCCGGTCCAAGGTGGACCCGTGCCTCTATGAGTGGCATCACCCCGTGCACGGGTGCATCTTTATCCTCTTGTACGTCGACGACCTTATCGTGGCAGGCGAGAAGCTGGCTGGGGTCGACGCCGTCAAGCGCTCCGTGTCTGCCAAGTTTGAGGTGCGCGACATGGGGGAGGCCAAGGACTTGAACAGCATGAAGGTCATGAGCAACCGGGCGGCAAAGACTCTGACGTTGAGCAACCCGGGGCACACCGCGACGCTGCTGGAGGCGTTCGGGATGGACAAGGCGACGCCAAACAAGACGCCGATGTCGTCGGGGGTCAAGCTGACCAAGACAGGGGAGGGCCTGCTGCCAGAGGGCAACCATGACGCCGACTTGGTCGGCTCCCTCCTCTACCTGTCTGCCACGACGAGGCCAGCCATCGCCTTTGCCGTGAAGGTGCTGTCGCGCTTCATGTCCTGCCCTGAGGGGGACCACATGCGCGCGGCCAAAAGGGTTCTGCGCTACCTGCGCGGGACGACTCGCCTTGGTGTGGTCTACAGCGGCAGCGAGCCGCTGCAAGGGTTTGTCGACGCCGGCTGGGCCGGCGACATCGACGGTCGTCGGCCAAAAACCGGCTTCGACTTCACCTGCAATGGCGGGGCGATTGCGTGGGCAAGTAAGCGCCAGTCGACCGTGGCTACCTCTACGGCCGAGGCCGAGTACGTGGCCGACGCAATGGCGACCAAGGAGGCGCTGTGGCTACGCAAGCTGCTGTCGGCTCTGGGCGTCGACGGTGGAGCCGTGGCGATGGGGGAGGACAACCAGTCCTGCCTGGCGCTGGTCAACAGCTTCGAGGCGACGGGGCGGACCAAGCATGTCGACGTCGCCTACCACATGGTTCGCGACGCTCAGGCGCGCGGGGATGTGTCCTCTTCCTTCCTCCCGAGCGCCGACATGCCGGCGGATGGGCTCAGCAAGCCGCTGCCGTCGTCGGCGTTCACGGCTTTCCGGGCTGTTATGGGGGTTGGTAAAGACCTGGGCGCGGCTAAGCGGGGCGCCGGGCCTGGCGACCCCCTGTTGGGGAAGTGCTGAGGCACCATGGCGCCACTGGAGGCGTCCAGTGGCGCGGCCCCGGATTCGTGGCAGCGACCTCCGTCGACCTTGCCGCGGACCGGTGCCAGTCGTGGACGGTTGCGCTACCATCCACTTGTTTGGGGCCGGCCATGGGGCGCTGTTGCCTTGGGGGGACGGCCGGTTGGGACCGTCCTGGGGCGCTGTGGCGCCACTGGGGGCGACCAGCGGCGCAGCCGCGGGTTCGCGGCGATCGCCCGACTCGACTTGGCCGAAGTCGATTTTGGGCGGTTTTAACCGGGAGCAGTAGGCCTACTGCTCCCGACGGGCACGAGTCGATTTTGGTGCAAGTCGATTTCGGTCGATTTTGGCTGGAAGTAGTAGGCCTACCGCTCCCAACGGGCCCGAATCGATTTTGGTGCAAGTCGAATTTGGTCGATTTTGGCCGGAAGTAGTGGGCCCCGATTATGGCCGGGAGCAGAAGGCCTACTGCTCTCAGCGAGCAGACTTTGACGGGCCGCCGATACGCCGGATCGTCTCCGTTCGAGACGCACCCGGGTGCGCTGTACTCCCCTCGACGTCTGCTTCACGTCGATGGTGATTTTTGCCGATTTTGTCGGAGGACGATTTTACTTGGCCGAAGTCGGCTCGACTCGCTAGAAGCTGTAGGCCTACTGCTCCCAGCGAGTCGAGCCGATTTCGGCCAAGTCGATGAGATGGACTTGACCGTTTTCACGATCGCGGATGTTGGCGGATGATCTCGCACTGTAGCTGTGACAGAGCGTCCATGGCGCGGACTGTGGGGCGCTGGGGGAGTGTTGAGGCAGCCCCCCAAGCCCGCGCAGGTAAATTGGAGTCACCGCGGACTGCCTGGCTAATTCCGGGAGTACTTCTGCGGTCATCGGCTTGTTTGGCTGTGCCATTATCATGCATTGCTGTATGTGTGTGATGTAATCACTTGTACTTGTATATTGAGGGTAGCTTCTTTTGGAACTGAGCTCGATGAGATTCTCGTGGGGTCATCGAGGGGCGTCGCGATTTGTGGGGTGGTGAGAGCATGTTCCCTCCAAAGGAGGGAGCACTGCGCTGGCGGGGAAGCGCGCCGGCAGAACGTGGCGAGAGAGGCACACGAAGGGTTTAAGAGCCTGCTGGCCTCGCGCCTCAGACCGCTCTGGAGTGAAGCAACGCATCCACCCAACTACCGCTCACTTCACAGGTGCGCCCGGGTGCGGTGGGTGAGAACGGCAGTACCTGATGCGGCCACCGGCTCCAGTCCATCGTCTGGTTCTTTGGTTTCTACGGTCGGTGGACGACATTTTGTCGACGACGCGGGGCGGACAACTGCTGGCGGCTCCTGGGCCGGACCTCTCTCGGCCTTCTCTGCATCGCAATCGGGGCCGGCATCGGCGCGTGGGTCCCGCCTCTGCTCCCGTCGTGTCGGGTGCTCGTGCGTGGCGCCCTCGCGCTGCGCTACGGATGACTGCCCGTGCTTCGCGGTCGACCGAGAGTGCGACTTGCACGCTTGTGGGATGTGTAGCGCGCACTTGCCCCCATCGGCTGCTTCCGATGGCGGATGTGGTACGAGGCGCTGCCGAAACGTGCAGGTTCAGCTTGGCTTGCGCGCTCGGCTTATGTTGGGCAGGTCTGATACGCATGGCTTTGGAGTGTTTGCTGCGGAACCGACGGGGACCGGCGACTTTGTGGGGGAGAACGTCGGCGAGCTGGTGCCCCGCGATGAGGCGCATGCAATAGGGCAGGTGTACGACGCGGTGGGTGTCAGCTACTTGTACACCTTGACGCGAGACGTCGTACTCGACGCCACTCGCGTCGGCAGTCGCATGCGGTAATTGAACCATAGTCGGGCGCGGGCGAACCTCGTTCCGAAGCTGTTGAGTGTTTGCGGTTACATTCGGGTTGGCTTGTTTGCAGCGAGAGAGCTTGTGCCCGGGGAAGAGCTTTTTTTTTACTATGGATACGAGGTCACCGGCTGGCAAGAGTGATTCGTAAACCATTATTCAGATGCCCTGGTTGAGTGTCGAGGGGCTCCTTTACAGAGCGTGGGAGACCCAGGAGCGTGTGCCGGAATGTACGACGCCTGGTGTCTTATGGCATCTTTGGCGCAAGTCATCAGTCGGCTCTCCACTTTGTGCAGGTTTTTTTTTTGTCGTTCTCATTTCGGGCATGCAAGAAGACGCTTTACAAGGATGATTCACGAGGCCCCCAAACGTGCGCTTCGTACCTTTGCTCTGGCGGAGGTTGGCGGCGGCGGGGGGCAGTACGGGCGGCCCAAGCTGGGCGGACCAGGGCGGGCGGAGCAGGGACTACCCGAGTGCAGCTGCCCACGCGGGGAGATGGCGCTCGGCAAGGCAGGTCGGCTAGCGGTGCCGGCCGGCTGCGGTTGTAATGGACGGTGTGGGGCAGGGGGAGCGGTGTGGCGGCTTGCTGGCCACATGCATGGGACAGCGACAGGGTGCAAATCAAACAAAGTCATGCGCGATTTACGTCGGCGTCACGGGTGATACTGCGCACAAGAGTCAAAGGGAGGCATACATGGTGGACTCGACAATGCGCTGCGACGACGCCACCCCCACGTGACGCACAGCTGCCGGACACGTAAACACGCTGCGTGTGCAGCCACGTCATCCATTGTACCACCGCCCCGTGCGTCAGATGAAAACGCTTCCACCGCAAACCAGATGATGTGCCGCTCGACGGGCGCCCAGTGCATGCAGCGCCTGGGCTGCGTCAACGTCGGCCATGCAGCCGCTACCCGGTCGTTGACCGCGACAGTGAATGCCAAAAAGTCGGCCGCCCGACTCTCGTCCACGGCATACATTCCACCGACAAACTGGGCCACCAAACCAGACCGAAGCGCCACGGCGGCGCGAACCCAATGATGCACGTGGTGACGTACAATAGGCACAGGCGCCTTGTGAGGAAGGACACTGCCCGTCGCATGCGCGCGCACCCGCTCCTGCAAGAAGAGCAAGCGCCGTACCCGCACGCGAACCTTGACGAGGACTAAAGAAATGGCCGCCCAGCGAGCCACACGGGCCGCCTCGTTCGCGGGCATGGTGAATGTCACCTTGCTCGGCGAGCGACCGACCATATCTTGAACTGCATCCGCGACCTCCTCGAGCGCCAAAAATAGCCATGCGTAGCACCGACCCCGCGTCAAAACGAACCTGCACACTGCCGTCCGCCACCACATCGGCGCTCAGCTGATTGCCCCACACCCAAGTGTAGTGGTTGCGGCAACCGCTGGGATGGTACTTGAACTGCACAAGGTCGTGGAGGAGCAGGCTTACCCGGGGTGGGTATTCGTAATACGAGTGGATTTGGAACCCCCAACTTGGCTTGAGATCATGGATGAAATGCCTGTGGCCTAGTGTTTTGGCGCGCAAAACTACTATCTTGGAGGTCACAGGTTCGATTCCTACTCTCCCATATTCACTTTTTCCCAATACCGCTACACAAGACACTACATTAGCGGACACGTCGCGCGGTGACCGATCATGCACACGGGCTGGTGACGGAAAAACACGCGAAGAAGAAGTAGCCACGACGTGCTCCGAGCACCGTTGGAGGTCGAGCGTAGGCGTCGTACCACCGGCAAGCCCGTCCAGCAGGCGGCTCACAGTCGCAACGGCGCGCAGCACGAGGAGGATGAACCGTCCTTGCGTCTTCACCTCAGCCCGTGCGGCCAGTGGTAGCGCGGACGGCAGCAGCTCTCTCCCTTCCTCCACGCTCCCAGGACCCCTTGTTTTCGAAAACTTTGAGGCACGCCAGTGAAACAGGCGGCGCTCGTCTGACGTCCCGTCATCTCCGAAAACGGCCCAGCCAATGGCTGTGTGCAGGGTGTTGGTCGTGCACGCCTCGCGCCAGCCCTTGGACACGTCATCCATCGCCAGGCGGTCGCAGACGGGCAACACGTCCAGCACCAATTGGCGAACCCCACTTGGGAGGCTCTCGAAAGACGCTGTTCGGGGGCACTGTGAGAGTGAAGGCGGGGAGATGGTGACAAGTTGACCGCCGTGCACGGCCCGAGTACGGTCACAACGCGTCCGTTTCGATGCAGGCCCGCCGTCGATTACTTTTTGTTGCCGGCGCTGGCCGCCACCAATGTGCGAAGACGAGGCATCATCGCGTGCAAGCCGTGATAGAGATACCCCAGGCAAGCGGTCCGGCCGAGCCGACGACATGGAGCCAGATCAAAGGGGGGATGAGGCTGGGTCCAAGCGGGGAGGATGTCGGGTTACAGAGAGGTGCCCGGGCTCGCTGCGACCAAGCGTGCCATGCGGCGACGACAAACAAGATCCAGCAGTGTGCCCCGAGGGAGTCGTGCGAGCGACCAGTGTGACGCGCACGAATTTGCGACCCGCAATGGCGCCTTGCTGAGCATCGTCGATTGGCCCAGGCCTGCCGTGCTTCAGCCGAGGACCCCGTCGATCGCCTTGCTCGCATGCCGCATGATCGCGTTGGGATGCATGTACTCCTGCATTTAATAATTGCATGCTATTGCATTCGAACATTCCAACGAAATGCACGGTTCTTGCGGTTTTTATTGGCTGTCGCCCTCTAAGTCTATCGCGTTGAAATTGGAAAAAAAGGGTCCAACAGTCATTTTCGTGTCCCGTTTTAAGCTGAATGGTCAATCCCAGTGTTGGCGCCGTGTTGCCGTGTTGCTAGCGACCTGGCCCAGCAGCACATCTGCTCTGACTCTCCCCATCTGGCCCTTGCACTCTGCTGCTGCATCCTCGACGCACCGCCAACCTTCGTCGAGATCGTGGTCATCTGCGCGTACCGGGTACCGCGTTTGGCCGCTCCTCTAACCGCACCCTATCTCCCACCACTGCGCGCACCGCCTTACCATGGCTGCTTCCCACCCCCCCCCTCCCCCTCCTGGACCCTCCCCGCCTTCCATTCCGAGCATCCCGAGATTTACTGAGTGTCGTCTGTGTGCAATGACGCTCACGGGGCCGGCGAGCTGCGCTGAGTATATCTGTAAAAAGGAGCATCGCCGTCTGGAGGCAGCTGCGGCGGTTCTTACAAGCGCCTCTGCCACCCAACCCTGGGCCTGCACTCTGTGCGCGCTGCACAAAGACACTGCCAAACGCCTCTTCTCGCACGTGAGCGGCCATCGTCGTCGTCGGGCGGTCCAGCGCTTGCGAAGCGCCGGACGGATTTACGAGAACGCCCCTCTGGTGCCGCGTCTGCGGGCGGCGCTGGACGAGGTTTGTCGGACGGGCGACAAAAACGAGCACTTTGCTAGTCTGCTGGCAGCGGCCAAGGCCGAAGCCGCAAACGTAGAGGAGTCGGCGAACGACAGCTACTTGTCGGCGCCGCATCAGGACGGAGCGGACGGCGAGACGGACGAAGGCGACGCCCAGCAGGCGCCCAGCTCTCGTTTTGCCACGAAGGCAGCAGACGATGGTCGTCGTGCCTCTCCACCTGGTGCGAGCGCTGGCCAGCCGTGTCTTGCTCGTGCTTCCGCAGGGCGCCAGCACGACGGCCGAAGCCGACCCTTCGATCGTTCCCGTAGAACGCCGGCTGTTGTCGCCCCTTCGAGCAGTAGCAAGCGGCGTCGGGAGGACGGAGCGGCCAGCGGGTCGCGGCACGTCGCAGCTGCGGATGAAGAAGAGACCAGGTGGAGCGTCGCTTTCCGCACGCAATTGAGCGGGCGTAGTGGGCCCGCCGATGAGGTCAGCGGCGGCACTACCGTCGTCGTGCCGCCAGGAGCCAACGTGCTGTTTGAGTGCCGCCGATGCGAGAGGCTGTTTGACACGGCGTCGGCTTTTGCGCGACACACTTGCAGCCCCGCTTGTACCCCGTGATGGTCTGTGATAGATGTGCCCGGTGCGCTCCGCCCGCTCTTCATTCTGTTGTTGTGCGCTGACAATTTACTATGCTGTGCTGTTGCCTGTAGCTTGCCTCATGGGGATGTATGCTTTTTTCAAACATTGCATACGCTGTTCTGATGTCGCATGCCATGCTATTTCCCGTTTTCTGGACAATACTCGACGACAACTGCGACCGAACAGCGGCGTCCGTTAACCTTGACTCTTTCCTATCTCCCCCCCCACATGACCGCCGACAAATACACGGTGCCGTGTCAACGGCATCGGCCTCGACCGTGCAAGCAGACACAGTTCGATAAGAGACGCCCACCAGAGTACAAACGAGGATAGGAGACGCGCCGACCGGAAACACATACGGGGGGAAGAGACGCGCCCAACGGCGGCGCAGACGGTTGAAGGAGAGGCGCCTACCCGCATCAAAGACGACTGGAGGAGACGCGCCAACCCGCAGCACAGACGGAGGGAGGAGATGCGCATACTAGAAACACAGACGGGGGGAAGAGACGCGCCCAACGGCGGCGCAGACGGTTGGAGGAGAGGCGCCTACCCGCAACAAAGACGACGGGAGGAGACGCGCCAACCCGCAGCACAGACGGGGGGAGGAGACGCGCGTACAAAAAATACAGACGGGGGGAAGAGACGCGCCCAACGGCGGCACAGACGGTTAAAGGAGAGGCGCCTACCCGCATCAAAGACGACTGGAGGAGACGCGCCAACCCGCAGCACAGACGGGGGAAGCAGACGCGAGTACCAGACACACAGACGAGGGGAAAAGACGCGCCCAACGGCGGCGCAGAAGATCGGAGGACTGGCGCACATGTGTGGCAATGACGGTGGGAGGAGATGCGCCCACCCGCAACACAGATGGGGGCAGGAGACGCGCGTATGAGGAATATGTTCTGGAGGAAGAGACGCGCCCAACGGCGGCAGAAACGCGTGGATGTGTGGCGCGCGAACAGCAGCAGAGACATGTGGACGAGGGGGGCGTCCCAACAGCACAGAGGGGGAGAGGAGTGAAGTAGTCCGTGAACTCGCCCGTGGGCCGTGTGGGACAAAGGCAGTGTCGTTGAGATAGGAATCGCCTCCTCCGCAACGAGCGTGCCGAGTTATAGTCGTCGACGAGGGGGGCCGAGGGTACAATCCTGCATGGGAGAGGAGGACCGAGTGAGACTGTCGCCGACATAAGGACGCCCATCAACGCTCATTGGGGACTGTGGCAGCACGCCACAAAAAGAGACGAAGACAGCGATCACCTGTGCATGATGGAAATGGTTCGACTGTTCTCCTCGACTCAAAATCTTCCAACGTTCAACAAAAATGTTTCATCCCATGTAAAAACAATTACTCTAAATACGTCCCCGATCGTTATGTAAATGTGAGCAATGGTCTCTGCATAAATCAACGGAACGCAAAAACGATTGATCAAACCCTCGGAACGTCCAAACGATCGTAACAAGACCGTCGACATGTTTCAAAAGGGAAAGGGGCACGAAAAAGCCGCCCTGCCCATTCCCATAGCTCGGGTGATATGGGTACACACTCTGAATTTCAACACGATACCGCAGCATGTCACGAATGTGGACCTTGGAAACTGGCTCTTGCGTCATTCATGAAGGGAGCGACAAACGAAACAACTTGATTGTCAATAGCGCGTATCGTGCACTTGCTTCACACGGCAAGCAGCGTTACGCTGCCCCATTAAAGAATACACCACAACGTCGTGCTTGTCTCCCTTCAGCCCAGTCTGGCGAGCCCCAGAACATGCCGGCCCCCATGTGGGCCTCCAAGTGCGGAGCGGAGTCTGAGGTCGTGAAGTCATATCATTCCAAGTGTCAAACTTACACGTCGCATTCCGAGATGGTGGATTTGGTGCGTTCCCATCGAGCACAGGCGGCGCATCCCACGACATGTCCATGTGTTCGAAGTGGCATCGTCGAAACACTCAACCGAAACGTCGCTCCGAGTGCATCTCTCGCAATTTTTCTGCCAGCCGACGCAGGAGATTCGCCTCCAGGACGGCATGCAAGAACCTGGCGGTTCTCCGAGCCGGTCACGCTGCCATTTGATTGGTCAGAATCAGGCCCCTCATTTCAGCACTGAAAGGGCATGATGCTCCCTGGCTGTCCCTCGTCGTCGTCGCCCGGGCCGGTCCCGCCGTTACTCGCTTGACCGTCACTCGCTCCCACCACGTTATCCCTCGACTTGCTGCTTCCTTCGCGCTGGTTGACGGCGGTTGCCTTCGACACTGCTGTTGAGACCATCCAATACACTGTACGATTTGGAGCACTGCTTCGTACCACTCATGCATGCCCGTGACGGACGCGACATTTGAGATGGTTGGCCATTTCTTGTCTCATCGACCCTGTGGTTGTCCCATCACTGACCTGATTTTTCGCTCTCGCTAGTGTCGTGTCGATATCGGTGAGACCTGCTACCTCCGTTCCTCAACAACAGCCCGACCGCCTCGAGCCACTTTGATGGTGACCAGCAACATGGCGATTGGGGGTGGTTCCGACGCGGCGCTCTCTGCGTGACAATGGCACATCGTCATGTGTCCCCTTGGTTGGCGGCGGCGACTCAGGTGAAGGGGATTTAGAGATGATGGTAAGGACCGCGAAAGAGTGGTAGCGGCCGCAATGGCGTGGTAAAGGCCGCGACGGCGACAGGATCGAGAAAGGTGGGAGGTAGAGATATTAAATAATACGGCGCAAGCTGCGTGGAGTAGTTCCATACTTCTGCGTCGTGCCCGAGACCCGGCCCGCCGCCGCAGAGAATTGGCTTGCTCGAGGAGCACGCGCTCTTCGCCATTGTCGCCTCCCCACTATCACAGTAGCGGTCTTCCCTTCCCCCATTGGTGAGGTGAGGAGAGCGACAGAGCCATCCCGCCGCTCCCTGCTCGCATCTTGCGCCAGAACAAAGGCCGCCCTGCGATTCGAGGAGCCACTCCGACTTGAAGTGTGGTCCTCGCACAGTACAGAGCAGACAGCACCGCCGCAGCTCCTGCCAGATGGTCTACTGACATCGACAGCAGTAGCGCAACAGGCAGACTCAAAGAAATTGAATGTACATGATATCCCGGCATCGCTTCGTGCGGACTCGGCAAGTGGCGGTACGGGAGTGCAATGCATATGACCGCTCAGGCGGAGGTCCAGTGGGGGGTCCGCGTGCATGGCCCGCGTGCACAAATGGCGGTGGCGGCGACTGGTGGGAGGTTCTCAGAAACCCTTGCACGACAACCTATTGGCATCGGTAGTCCCAAAGCCAGCCCCCCTGGCCAATTACCACAGACCGTAACTTGCCTGACGACAGCGACGGCCGCCACCAAAAGCCGTCAGGTGGTGGGTGCCCCGCCCACCCCCCGGGTTTCTACAACGCTGGCCAAGACCACGTCCGCTTGTCCACATCGTACTCTTGCTGTGACGGGCGGCGAAGACGTCACCGGTGCTTCCTAGTTTTGACCAACGTTGGGTGTGGGGGACACAACTGTCGCTGTCGGAGATCCCGACCCCGCAGGGCAAGGATGCCGGAGGCGTGTGACGGAGTGCAGGAGACGGGCGCAACCTCGACAACCGCGCGTTTATCCCGACAACCTCGGTGTCCAGCGCGTGAATGTCCCAAGCTTGAAACTGCTTCCATATCGCATGACAATGCGCGTCACATCTCGACGTGCGCTGAACCTTGTGACCTCTGTGCCCCTTGTTACCCGTGGTTAATACCTTTTACCAAAGAGTCGTGAGACAAGACAATAAAGCACACTTTTACTATCACTATGGAACTCGGGTCGCGCCTACTGCCTGTTCGAGCCGCTCCGGTACTGCCCCACCACTAGGTCCACGCGTCGCAGACTGCAGATCGTGGGTGGCCGCCGCACTTACCCCCGTGGGCGGCTGCGGCCGTGGACGCATAGAGTTCCGACAGCGACTCCTCCCCCACGCCAGCTCCCCTGCGCACCGCTCGTGGCGCCCCCACGCGCGTCGCTGCTAAGGATGAGCCCCGCCTTCACACCAGGCGCCCAAGCGCCCGAGCTGGTGCCGGCTCGCGGGACCCGGGAAGCGCCACCATGGCGGCGCCGTGGACAACGTCTCCCGCGGCCTCGCGGGCGTCACCAAAGCCGGGGCGGACTGCTGCGGCCCAGGCCGCCCCAGGATCCACCCTGGCCCTGACGAAAATTATCGCCTCGACTGAGGCGCGAAAAATGGGAACGAGACAGAGAGACTACACCACACGTGACACTAGGAAACACAGCACGCGATAGAGGCAGCAATAAGGTCCCGTTAGGATGAAAAAAGGACCAAAAGCCAGAGCGCTTCCCATGTCCGTCTTGGATGCCGCATTCTGCCCGCATTGCAACGTACCGAGAAAGTGTTGTGCTCTTCACCCGTACAGGTTGACGGCAGACATTGGGGAACGACACATGCGCCTGTAGCAAAGAGAGCGTGTAGCGCTGCAGATCTCGCTCCCCGTCAGTTCGCGCCCGAGTGCCGCCTTTCTATCTTATTTGTCACAACAACGCAACACACGGCTGGATGCAATGACCCCCATAACTATAGCGTAGCGCAGAAATTCGCACCCATCAAGCATCGTTGAGAAGACGCCGCTGGATGGCCGCGACGGAAACAGCAGTGACCTGAAGAAAAGCTATGGCAGCGACTGCGACTGGACCGACAGTATCGAGGCCATGCGAGGGGAACAAGAGTGGTCGAGACGATAACGGCGGCCGAAGACGGTGATGGGGACGATGACAGATCGACGACGGCAGTGCGACCGACAGCCATCACAACGTCTGGCGGCGGATCGGCGACGCGAGAGGCATCGCTCGACTCGCGTGAGCTGGGCCACTTTCTTCAAATTTTCTTCGTTTCGAGACGCTGC
>Ga0209831_1001849_pt1 | contig 18923 bp, 18 predicted proteins | sample Maine_Asex4_meta_FD_187451 | JGI IMG/M metagenome (GOLD analysis project Ga0209831, IMG submission 187451) | Marine algal microbial communities from Maine, USA - Maine_Asex4_metaG (SPAdes) (version 2) | ecosystem: Host-associated > Algae > Red algae > Unclassified | place: Maine, USA | collected...
ACATCTGACAAACCTTTAGATTCCCATGTAACACCGCCGTCTATAGATTTATAAACACCATTACCTGAGTGAGCGTGACCTGCATCAGCTTCCCCTGTACCTACCCATATAAGATTAGAGTTGTTTTTAGAAATACTTAGATCTCCCATAGTTAGCATCCCTTGGTCATCAAAAATAGCTACCCACGTGGCTCCGCCGTCTTCAGTCTTGAAGATGCCCCCTGATGCCGCAGCTATATAATAGGTGTCTGGCTTATCGAAAGGTATTTCCACATCGACTACTCGACCTCCAGCATTGGTGGGACCTACTAAGCTGGCTATCTCATTACCACTACGCTCACTAAATTTAGCACCTTTGAGGTGTTTTTCTTTCCACTCTTTGGCTTCTTGTAATGCTGTTTCTTTGACCTTCCCTTTGGGAAATGCCCTTTGCAAAAACATATGATCGGTCCGTATCTCTCTCGGCTCATTATTTGGCTCGGAGGAACTATGATTTAGATCATTACAAGAACTTAGAAGCAGGAATATTCCTGTTACTAATACCATTAAGCAAATACAGTTTTTAAACATGATTACAATTTTTACTTTTAATTATTTCTATGTTCAGCTATAGTGTTTATTATTTTTTAACAGGCGCTATCAACGCACTAAAGTGCGAATCATATTCGCATATTCGGCGACTGATAAATTCCATCATTTACTCTATCGGAATTTAAAAGTTAAGCAATTTACATAAAGAGATCTAATAATACATTGTTCCTGAATCTAATTCCCAATAATCATCTAAGTATCGTGCTATTGCTAAACTTTTGAACTGAAGTACCGTCCAAGTCATCGTCTATACCATTGTCGCAAATCTCTTCTTGCGCGTAAAGAGCACTTCAGCTAAAAAGTATTGATATAATTCCAAAAATTCGTATGTACAAACGTGGCTAAATATTTGATGAGTAAATATTTAAATAAAGAGTCTAAAACGCACATCTAAAGGGGTATATTGTCATCACATAATTAGTTTTAAGGTCATGCAGTATTCGCTATCTATTCCTGTAAAACTGATCCACTCAGATGTAGATAAAAAAAGGACTTAGATTCATATATCAAAGGCTAAATATCAGGATTATTGATCTATTTTTTTAATACATCGATTTCAAAACATTAGGGTTTACTATCAATGGTTAGTCTACATCATGAGGGTAAGTCAGCTTGCGAGTCGGAGAAGTTTTCTGAAATTTATTCTATAGGTAGCGCCATAGTAATAGAACTTGTAGAGAAAATATTTTAGGTGCATATTTTACAAGTATTTCTCCGTTTCAGTTAGAAGCCAACACTGTTTGGGCTTAAACTCTAACAGCGTTGTTTGTAGTATATTTTCTAACATAGATTGTTTTACTCAAAGTAAGGCTACGACTATAGCAATTTAATAAATTTGAAGGCCTTATGGCTGTACGATTTTCTGGCGCACTTGCTAGTATTGCATTTTTAGTAATTATAGAAATTGAAACTTTTATAATGATGATGAAAAGGGATTGTAAAAATCTTTTTTTGCTCATGCAACGTAATCCTGTGTATTAACGAATAGAGTTATACCAATTCTAGTTTAGAATGACGGTAATTATTTATTGTGTTCTTCATGTTCCTTCGTTAAAAAGCCTCGCCGAACCTATGGGTTCGCCTACGTTTTTTGTTGATCCATTTTGAACAATTCTAAATCCTTTTCCGTCATCTAAAAATAGAAATGGTATTAAAAGACATGGGATAGTAGTATTTATTATCTTGGTTCAACATATCCCAAAGTAATGACGAATGGAGTAACTCTAACAACGAACTGTTGTAGAGCCTAAAATTTAAAAAATGAAATTAATTTTAACAATAATAACAATATTATCTGTAGCAACTTTTGGTTATGCTCAAATAGTTTTTTCCGCTGATTTTGAAGATGAGACTTTTGGTGGTATGACGATGGTAGACAATGATGGGCTTACTACAGATCCAGGGGTTGCGTTATTTTCGGATGCTTGGACATTGTCTAACCCATTTTTTGAAGAAGCATTTGACATTACATCCAAAGTTGCCATAAGCAACTCAAGATATACACCCGCTGGAACTGCTGATGATTGGTTGATTTCACCTGCCATGACAATAGTAGAATCAGGAACCGCAGTATTATGGAATGCTAGAGCATTAGGCAATACGAGTCATGACGGGATGGAGGTGCGGGTTTCTACAACAGATAATAATATTCTATCATTTACTGATATAATTTACTCATCAGAGGAAGAGTCACCTGAACTAACTCAAAGAAGTGCATCACTCAATGATTATACAGGACAGCAAATATATATTGCATTTGTTAATAACTCCACGGACAAATACCTTTTAATGATAGATGATATTGTTGTAAAACCGTTAGATGCTGTTAATGCAAGTATAATCTCGTTTGCTACTGAACCGTATCAATTAAAAAATCAAGATATTAGTATAGCAGTCAATGTTATGAATAAGGGTGGATTTGAGTTAAATTCTTTAGATTTAAAATGGACTGATGGTGTAAATGAACATGAAGAAACCATAACAGGGCTTACCTTGAAAACTGGAGAATCTACTATAATTGCAAGCAGTTCTTCTTATGTTGCTACTGAGCATATTGTGTATCCCATAGAAATTACAATAACTAATCCAAATAATGAACAAGATGTCGATATATCAGATAATACAATTTCAGCTGAAATATCGGGTATTTCCTACATCCCAAATAAGAAGGTGGTCGGAGAAGAAGGAACAGGAACTTGGTGCGGATGGTGCCCCGCAGGAACCGTAGCGTTAGATTCTATGGAGACCTTCTTTAAAGATGATTTCATAGGTATAGCAGTACATAATTCTGACCCAATGGAAGTTGCAGAATATGATGACAGATTGGGCTTTCAGGGATTTCCCGGAGGTAAGATTAACAGAAAATTTGATATAGCTCCTTCCGATTTTAGGTTGGGTTTAGAGAGGGTGAAACAAGCAGTATCACCATTGGCGATAGACTTAGTCGCGACTGGCAATCTAAATGACAGAACAGTTTTAGTAAAAGTGAGTACAGAATCTATTACTCAGCTTGTAGATAAAGATTACAGAATGTCTGTGATCATTACTGAAGATAATGTCACAGGAACAAGTCCAGATTATGATCAAATAAATAACTTTTCTGGACTAGAGCTAGGTTTACTTGTAGGCGTAGACGGCGTTGATTGGTCGACTCTTCCTGATCCTGTTTTGGCAGCTGATATGGAATATGATCATGTTGCAAGAGCTATTCTTGGCGGCTTTGATGGATTATCAGGCTCAATACCATCTAATCTTTCCTCTGGTGATATATCTACTGAAGAATTTTCGTGGGTCGTTCCAACTACTACAGATATAAGTGAGTTACATGCTATAGCTCTCGTTTTAGATAATACTACAGGAGAGATAATTAATGCTGAAAAATCTGAAATCGAAGTTGTTACTTCTACAAATGATAATATCGACAATGCAAGGATAAATGTTTACCCTAACCCCGCTAACCAAAAAGTGCTAGTAGACATCTCCTTAAAGAAAGATTCAGAAGTCAACTTGCTTGTCTTAAATGGGATGGGTGAAGTTGTTAGTAATGAAAAACTTGGTAGGTCTTCAGCAGTATCTTTTAAATATCTATATGATGTATCTAAGCTTGCTGAAGGCATTTATGTATTTAAAATTTCAATAGATGGTGTAGTAACCAATAAGAAAATTATCGTATTAAATAATTAAGTAAAGAAATGGTTAAGTACATAAAATTATCTAAAATATTTAATAGATGATCAGAGCTTAGTCGATGTTCTACAATCACCGATTCTCTCTCTTGCCCATGGTATATTCGTGTGAAGCTGACCTACTTTGTGCCTAACGATAGAATTGAAATATCTATAAGTTGAGTTGTATAATTTCTTATATCATTTTGTTGCATAAGCTAATCTATTCCTTCTATCCATTCCAGTATAATCTTTGAATTTTCTTCGGGCCAATCACCATTAGAAATTTTTGTCATAGCTTTTTCAATTGAACTGTTTATCATTCTATGTTCAATATACTCATTTTTAATGTTTCTAAATTTTTCTCTAACTTTTTGCATTCTTACAGAATTGAATGCTGACATGATAGGATCGCTAAGTGATATGTGGACTATTATATTTTTTGCATTTAGATATTTTATTAATTTGCTTTCCTTGTCGTGATCATAGTGCCGTTCAATGAGAACGAATTTACTTCCCTGACTCTTTAATCCAAAAACATCATTTGCAATCATAATTTTGTTATTTATGTTTCGCTTTCGAAATAAATCTTGAAAGTGTTGAAAGGTAACTTTTGACCAGACTATAAAAATTATACTTTCATCTTCTAATGCCGTTCTGATACATGACTCTTCTTTTGCAGATTGGTTAAGCCATACACGTAGGTTAATAAATGAATAATTTGGAGCTTCATTGATAAAACTAAAGAATAACATGCAGACACTTTTAGTATTGGTTAGAGAATAATAATACTGAATAGATCATTTAAGATGTATCAAAACAATCAAGTTTGATTACTGTTCGTAGCATCATATCGCTCGGATTGTTCTATATACTTAACATTTTTCTTAATTTATCGTCGCCTCGCCGGCTAGGCTTTCATTTCTTTCTTCAAAAGAAACGAAACAAAGAACTCAAGGCTTTATTCATTTCTTAACGGATATCCAATTATAAATGGCTAAACAAGCGCTAACTCGTCGTTCCTACGTCTCTCCTCAAACAAGCCAATTGTTTTAACGCCATTTCCTGCTTGTATCTCCTAAAATATATAATACCAATTCTAGTTTAGAATGACGGTAATTATATATTTTGTTCTTCATGTTCCTTCGTTAAAAAGCCTCGCCGTACCTATGGTTTGTCTTACGTTTTTTGTTGATCTATTTTGAACAATTCTAAATCCTTTTCCGTCATCTAAAAATAGAAATGGTATAAGGCCAAAAATCGAATCTCCTAGTTTTTTTAGCTGTGCTGTCTATATGCGCTATTCGGTAATAATAATTCAATTGCTAAAGAAAAAATATACAACTTATAAGATTTAATTATAACCTTTATTCTATTTGGTTTAACTAGATTTAGAATGCTCTAAATAGTCTATTGTTGTTTCTTCATTGTATTAGCAGTAAAAAAGTATCTTATTATAATGATAATTCTTACAACTGGATTATGAATCTATATCTGAGATCTTATTTTTCTCTTTTGACAACCATATAGCATACAATGCAGCAACCATTAATACTAACCAGCCAACGATATCTATCCATCTAATTTCTCTACTTTCTCCTTTCCAAAAAATATTGATCAGCAATAAGATGATAGCAACTAAGTTAAGTAGAACTCCAATTCTTTCCCTTGTTTTTAATGTTATTGTTATCATACGGTCATTTTTATATTGAGAGCGTATAATGGCCTTTGATAAATATAGCAAAATTAATTATAGCGATCACTTTTCTTTTATTGACATAAATAAAGTTACAGAATCGAATGATATTGTGTTCAAAGAAAGAATGGAAATTATATCTGATCTTGTTTAAGAATTATGAAATTTATAGAAATATAGTTTTTTATAAAAGAATTATTTCAGATTTATGTCAATACATCATATTCAGTATTTATTCACTATATTATTATCTAATTATTAACTTACGTGACCTTAAAAACCATTATAACGTCATAATACTAATTTTTACATCAGAATAACAAAACATGAGTGATACTAAAGTATTCGAAGCAAGTCCAGAAGCAAAAGGAAAAGCAAAACAATTAAGGCTATTTGCCATGCTAGCCTGGATTCTTGCCATGGCAGGTCAGGTTTTTGCGATATTAAAATTAATAAGTGATGAGACCTTAGTATGGCTGATTGTAGCGATAGTTGTTATTTTGATTCTGGCGATTACCGGTTCTACGTTATGGAAGAAAGCCAATAGACTAGATCCTGCATCCGAAAAAGATTCAACTCGATTCTTTATACAAAACCAATTGGGTGCCATTATGGGAGTACTAGCCTTTCTTCCTTTGGTCATATTAATACTTACAAATAAAAATATCAGCGGGAAAACTAAAGGAATTGCCGGAAGTATTGCAGCCATAGCTATGGTCGCTGCAGGGATAACAGGAGCTGATTTTAATCCCCCATCAGTAGAAAAGTATACGCAAGAAATCAATGAGCAAAATGAAGTCGCTAAAAGTCTAAGTATAGATAGCGATAATGTTTTCTGGTCTGCCTCTGGCAATAAATATCATGCTTATGATAACTGCCAGCACATAAGAGGTAAATCACTTAGCAATGGCAGTATTAAAGCATCATGGGAAGAGAAAGGGATTTCTGAACTATGCAAAACTTGCCAAAAAAAGGCTGCTAAATCTGCGGTTCCCGAAGAAGTAATAGAGTAAAGAGATTTAGAAAACAGTCATTGTTTTTGAGGAAATAAATATACTTGCTAAGTTACATAATGATACTAGGACTTGTATCTTTGAAAGATAATCTGCCTATCTTTTAAATTAAGTCTAAAGTATGTCCTTCTCAAAACTGCCTCTTCATCCTTCATTACTTGCTAATATAACTATGCTAGGCTATGAAACGCCTACACCTATTCAAGAACAGGCAATACCAGTAATCATGCAAGGGCGAGACCTCTTAGGTATTGCTAAAACTGGCTCAGGTAAAACCGCTAGTTTTGCATTACCTATACTGAATACCCTACTAGCGCGTCATCAGGGCGAGCGCAATAGACAACCTAAAGTACTTGTTGTTGTACCGACAAGAGAGCTGGCTGTACAAGTTACCGAAGTGTTCAAAGATCTATCACGAAATCTTCCTCAGTCTATCAAATCTATGGCTGCATATGGTGGTGTCTCTATCAACCCTCAGATGAAGGCACTCTATGGTGTCGAAATATTAATTGCAACTCCAGGACGTTTGTTAGATCTCATCAGATCTAATGCTGTGGACTTATACCGAGTAGAAACCCTAGTTATGGATGAGGCCGATAAGATGATGAACTTGGGTTTCCAAAAAGAGATGGAAGAAATCTTCCAACGGTTACCTAAGCAAAGACAGAACTTATTGTTTTCCGCAACTCTGAGTGATAAGTTAGCCGGATTACACAAAGTCTTGTTGCATGATCCTACAATTATAAAGATAGAAGACAAGGCGGAAGAAGACTCGCTGATCAATCTGTCTGGCTTCTTCGTGAGCGATGAAAGAAAAGGACCTTTGCTACGACACCTCATCAGAGAACAAGATATGCAGCAAGTATTAGTATTTACCTCCTCCAGATATAGTGCGGATAAAGTGGCATATAAGCTAGAGAAAAATGGGATCCAGGCATCACCTATTCACGGTAAGAGAAGTCAATCTGAAAGACTAGAAACTCTGAATGCATTCAAGTCAGGAAAACTGAGAGTCTTAGTTGCTACAGATCTGATCTCTAGAGGAATCGACATAAATGAACTACCCTATGTCATCAATTATGAATTACCTAGATCGCCCAAGGATTTCGTACATCGAGTAGGACGGACAGGAAGAGCGGATGCTAAGGGTAAAGCCATTACCTTTGTAACCAAAGAAGAAACTCATCATTTTAAGGTTATCCTTAAGAAGATGAAGCGTTATGTAGATATGGTTGATAGCGAAAAGATGGCCTTATAATACCATTATTAATCCAGATTTGAAGACAACTTTAAGTTTGCTCTAAAGTATACTTTAGATCTTACTTTTGTATTTCATCATTTATGAAGAGTAGACAGTATATGAATCTTGATTTCAAGAACTACCTTTTACAAATTACGAACGCTTCAGACTGTGAAGAGATAGAAATTATTCAGTCTCTATGGAGCGGTTATGGTAGGATCTCTCGATATCGGCTAGTAGGTTCTTCTGTCAAAACTGTTGTTGTAAAATTTATATCTCTAAACCTTTCGGGTGCTCACCCAAAAGGATGGGATACAGATTACGCCCACAAGAGAAAAGTGAAGTCTTACAAAATAGAGACGCAGTGGTATGAAAGATGGAGCAAACGATGCACCCCTAGCTGTAGAGTGCCAGAGTTTCTAGGTTCCATTTCTGGGAAGTATGACCAGTGGATTATAATGGAAGATCTGAATACCAATTATCCATTAAGAAAACACCTTCCTTGTATGGCAGAGATCAAGGCTTGCCTGGCATGGTTGGCAAACTTTCATGCTAACTTCCTCCATTGTGAACCAGAAGGATTATGGCCAATTGGCACCTACTGGCATCTAGCAACTCGACCAGATGAATTTGAGAAAATAGAACATGTAGAACTAAAAGAAAAAGCACAACTGATTGATGATCTATTAAACAACTGTAAGTATAATACCCTCGTACATGGAGATGCTAAGTTGGCGAATTTTTGCTTTTCTGAAGAAGGTAGAAAAATAGCTGCTGTAGATTTCCAATACGTGGGAGGCGGTTGTGGAATAAAAGATGTAGCCTATTTTATAGGTAGTTGCTTAAGCAGTTATGATTGTGAAACTTATCAAGATGAGTTATTAGATTTCTACTTTACAGCTTTGCTTAAGGCGTTTCAATCTTCAGGTTCAGATATTGATTTTAAAGCTCTGAAAGATGAATGGACAACACTATACCCCGTTGCATGCGCTGATTTTACTCGATTCTTGTTAGGTTGGATGCCCGCTCACCAAAAGATAAACAAGTATAATCTAGATATGATGCATACCGTTTTATCATGTATTTAAAAGAAAAATTTACCCGGCTTAAAAGTTCTACTTTAGAAACATATGTCCATTTATGATTATTTATCTTGCTCATTGTACAAATCAATGTGACTTTATGCTTATGAATTAGTCTATAAAGGTAGGAATAAGCTCAACCACCTTTCCACGGTAAGGCTTTACATTAAACTTGAATTTAAACAAATAATATGAAACACTTTTTGAAATTCGTTATTCTTACCTTAGTATTCTTTGCTGGCACCTCTACAACCATGTTAGCGCAGAGCACATCAAAGAAAGCTAAAACTAGTAAGACAAAAACTAAGAAGTCTAAATCTAAAAAAGGGACAAAAAAAATAGGTAAGAAATCTAAAAAGAAAGCTGCAGCTAAGAAAAAAGGTAAAAAGTCTACAGCAGCTAAAAAGGACAAAACTTCTGGCTCTAAGGAAAAAGCAAGTGCTAAGAAAAAGTCTTCTAAAAAAGCAACTAAGAAAAGTAAGACATCGGCAAAAAAATCAACTAAAAGTAAGAAGGTTACCAATAAACCTAATAAGTCTGGCGATAAGTCTATAGGAAAAGACGCTAAGGGAAGGATGATATACCAAGGCCCAAAAGGTGGTAAATACTATATCAACTCTAACGGAAATAAAACATACTTAAAGAGTTAGATCGCTTTTTATAGAAGTTATAAAATCGTCTATCATATCATGGTAGTCGATTTTTTTTTGTCTTGAAGAGTTCTAAAGCTATGGTATAATTCATCTTTCTCCTGCTCAGTTTTTAGAAACGAATGCTATAGCTGCCGATCCTCGCTTTTCACATATATAATTACTAGCCCAGATGCTAATTTATCCAGTTCCTTGGACAAAATTATGCCAAATTGGAGTATGAACTCATTAACCCTACTCAACTCCATGCAGCTGTAATGATTTCATACTTCAGGCTCCGAAAGATAGAATAATAGTGGAACGTGTTCCATTATTATCCTTTTCAGATTTTATACTTTTGCTAGACCTCTAAGATATGAGACCTAGGAAATACTATTTATTAGCTTTTTTAAGTCTTTTTTCTGCTTTCTTTTCTTTAGCTGTTTTTGTAGGTTCTTTTTTAACAGCCTTCTTTGAATCTTTTCCTTTTCCCATGATATTTTATTTATAGATTTTGTATTTTTTCATTTTAATTGGCTGCAAGTTACTGAGTTTCGATATGAAATTCAATTCTTGGAAACCATTTTTTACATAAGCAGTCCAGATTACCGATTGCTCTTTTGCTCTTGTAGATTATCTATATCGCTTTCTATTTCCTTTATAATACCTTTCAGCATTATGGGTACGATTAATTTATGGAATGGTTTTACGGGTAAAAAGTATAGTTTACCAAACCAATTATTAAATTGGACTGTAGTAGAAATAGTTAAAAAATTAGATCCCTTATTTTCCAGATCATTCGTCTTTAACAAAGATATTCTAAAATCTAGATGCTTATCATCTTCTCCTAAAATTACTTCGTGCTCCGTCTTATAAAAAACTTTAAATAATCCTAATCTCTCATTAGGTTCACAAGTGAACTTATCTATTAATTCTTTTTTACTTTTTGTCTTCCCAGATGTTTTTAGACCCAAAACAGAAACTATTCCGTTACGAATTTCAAATAGTTTCTCAAACCATTTGGGAGAAGACTAAAAAATGCCTTACCTATATCTTGGGCAGTAATTTCATCATTCTGATCTATATATTTTCCGCGATAACTATCTACAAAATCAAAATCAGTATTGTAGAGTATAGAATTACTTGGCAATATAACTTTACTAATTTTCACTTCATTAGGACTTAAATAATCAGGCTAGTTTACATCTAAAAATAGTATGATACTCTCCTACCGGATCTATTTCTTCTATGACTTGTAGACCTGCCTTAGCACAACATTCCTTCATTGTATCTGCGTGGTACATTCTAGAATTACCATTAGCTATCGCAGTAAAGTACAAGGAAGTTCCATGTAAGATATAAGTAGCTACATCATATTTCTGGCGATCCCAGTAGGTCTCCATAATAAGTAATTCTGTATGATCTGCCATACCCTTTCTAGCCGCTGTCAGTATATGAACTATCTCTTCCTCCGAGAAACAATCTAGGAACTGAGACATCCAGATGAGGTCAGCTCCTTTAGGAAAAACGGGATCTGCACTCAGTAAATCTAAAGGATGTCCGCTTATTCTTTCACTCAGTCCTTGCTCTGCAATATTGGCCTCAGCTTTCTGCCATTGACCTGGAAGATCTAATATAGTAATCTTCACATCTTCATTATACTTAGCTGCTAGCATAGAGAACTTACCAGTGTTCCCTCCTACGTCTAGAATATATTTTGGTTTATTCTGGAACACGATGGGCAAGGCCTTAGGAAATGCTTCATCAGAATAGAAATGATCGAAAGCAAACCAAGAATCGGTTACTTTTTTAGGCAGGTTTTTCAGCGCTTCATACACTGTTTTCCATTTTCCAAATACCTTAAGACCTGCTGGTTTTTTTTCCCTAATTGCTTCTTCCAGATGATATAGCCCCTCGTAACATACATCTTGAACGAAATCCATATTGACTCTAGTCATCTCATCTTTAAGCAAAAAGAATCCGGTCTTGGTCAGTTTGTAGTTATGATCTTCTGTAAGCTTTACAACATCAGCGCTCAACCCCATTTCTAAAAGTACAGTTACCCCATACTCAGACAAATTCGTAGCCTTAGCTATTTCGCTCAGGCTTATGCCCTGCTTTCTGTTCTTATGGAGCAGGTCTAGAATACCGAGATCTCGCATAGACTTAGTCGCCTGAAATACGACTGGTGCAAAGGCAATTTTGTTCGCTTCAAATCTTGCTTCTACTGCTGATAATTTTTTTTCTGTATAGAATGATTTCATCGTAAGATATCTTATGTTGTTATTACCATAGAAGGTAAACTGGTTCTTTTTTTTGTATGCATATTTCTACTTTGACATATTTGCCACCTTACCCAAGCTTAATACTAAAAATAGAGTCGAGCAATAATAACTCTTTTTGACATAAAAACCCTATGTAGAATACGCACTAAAGAAGGCTAAAATATATAATTGTTTAGACAAAATAGAATTGTGTAATTGCTTGTGAAAAAAATCCCTTGACAGGGTTCATAAGGCACTTAGGACTTCTCTATAATCTTAGCCTCATTCCATAAGGCATCCATCTCATCTAGACTCATATCAGTCAATGCCTTAGGCGCATTCTCTTCTATATATTCAAATCTGTTTTTAAATTTTTTATTGACCTTTTCTAGAGCGGTTTCTGGATCAACATCGAGATATCTACAATAATTAATTAAAGCAAAAAATAGATCCCCTACTTCTTCTTCTATATGTTTCTTATCCCCCTCAGCAACGGCTTCTTGCAACTCCGCAGTCTCCTCTTCCACCTTATCCCATACGTGTTCTATCTTATCCCATTCGAAACCTACCTTAGCTGTTTTCTCTTGCATACGATAGGCTTTTACGATGGCTGGCAAACCTTTAGGGACACCAGAAAGAACAGACTTCTTCCCTTTTTCTTGCATCTTGATTTGTTCCCAGTTTCTCATGACGTCCTCCTCGTTATCTACATGTACATCGCCATAGATATGTGGATGTCTGTTGATCAGCTTATCACAAAGGTCATTCATAGCATCTGCAATGTCAAATTCTTCTTTCTCTTCAGCAATCTTAGCATAGAAAATGACATGGAGTAGTAGATCCCCTATCTCTTCTTTGATTCCCTTCATGTCTTTCTCCAGTATAGCATCAGCCAGTTCATAAGTCTCTTCTATAGTCAGGTTTCTGAGACTCTCAAAGGTCTGCTTTCTATCCCATGGGCATTGCTCTCTTAGTTCGTCCATTATCTGTAATGTCCGTCCGAAAGCTTTTAATTTTTTTTCCATGTACAACTTGTCTTGATTATTGTTGTTTATTACAAAAATGATGACTTCTTAAACAGAATAGATCTTGTAATCTTTTCTTATCTGCTAGAAGTATTATAAATTTACCAAATAATAAAAACGTATGGCAAGTTTTCTATATACATTATGCATAATATTCGTGGTATTTCTAGTGTCTTTTGCGTTGATCAATATAAGACAGATCGTTACAGGAAAGGAATTCAGAGGTACTTGTGCTACAAATAACCCGATGTTAAAGAAAGAATTAGGGGAATGTACTGTTTGCGGACGTTCAGAAGGTGAACAGTGCCAGATGCCGGAAGTAAAAGGCGCTTAAGGGCTATCTTCTCTCAGATACTCGTGACCCAAACACTATAAAAGAGCTCAGTAAGATGAGACTTAACACGACGTATAATACTAACATAATTTTATCAGTTTAATGTTTAATATTTACACAAGTTGCTGATAAATAATGTTTTATATGAAAATAGCAGTGTTATTTTTTATATATTTCTTTTCTCAATGTATATTTCATTTATACAGTTCAATTAACAGATAAACATTCTTAATAAAATGAAAAAATATCTAATATGTTTTTCTCTTATTACCCTGATTATCAGTGGAAATAATGCTCAAAAACCAAATCAACTCAACTCTGGTGAAATCTATAATGCCTTAGAAAAACTTAACTTCTTAGGCTCTGTTCTATACATTGCAGCACACCCTGATGATGAGAATACAAGAATGATAGCGTACATGGCTAATGAAATGAAAGCTCATACCGCATATCTCTCTCTGACCAGAGGCGATGGTGGCCAAAATCTTATCGGAACGGAAATAACGGAACTTCTCGGGGTGCTCAGAACGAATGAACTGCTATCTGCTAGAAGCATAGACGGTGGAAATCAGTTTTTCACCAGGGCAAAAGATTTTGGATACTCTAAACATCCGGATGAGACCTTAAAAATTTGGAATAAGAAAGAGGTTTTATCTGACGTGGTGCGCATCATAAGAAAATTTAAGCCAGACGTAATCATCAATAGATTCGATCACAGAACGCCTGGTAGAACTCATGGACACCATACGAGTTCTGCTATGCTATCTTTTGAGGCATTCGATCTAGCAGGAGATAGACTGGCATTCGATGATCAGTTAGGAGAGCTTCGTCTATGGGAACCTCAGCGATTATTCATGAACACAAGTTGGTGGTTCTATGGAAGTAGAGAGAAATTTGCTGAGGCAGATAAGACTAATCTTATGGGTGTAGATGTAGGAACCTACTACCCCATCCTAGGGAAATCTAATACGGAGATTGCTGCAGAAGCTAGAAGTATGCACAAGTGCCAAGGCTTCGGAAGTGCTGGCTCCCGAGGAAGTGAAATAGAATACCTCGAATTACTAAAAGGAGATATGCCCCCTGACAAGCAGGATGTATTCGACGGTATTAATACGAGCTGGACGAGAGTAGGTGGTGGCGCACCCATAGGAGCAGCTATATCAGAAGTCATCAATGATTATCAATTTAGTAATCCTGGAGCTTCTATACCCGCGCTGCTAGAAGTAAGATCTATGATTCAAAAGTTAAATACTAAGCACTGGAAAGAGATAAAACTCGCGGAAATAGATAAGATAATAGAATCCGCGCTAGGCCTATATTTAGAAGCAACCACAGGATCACAGACAGCAACCGCAGGTGACCAAGTGGAGTTGCAAATAGAATATACAAACCGATCCGAACTAGCGGTAACGCTACAATCTATAGCTATTAACCCAGCTATTTATGATACGACTTTTCAGGTAGAAATGATGGCTAATGAAGAAGGTAAATGGTATTATGATTTTGAATTACCTGAAGGATCTGCTATCACAAGTCCTTACTGGCTAAATGATAAAGCAAGTTTTGGGATGTATCATGTGGAAGATCCTTCGCTCATAGGAGAACCAATTACACCTAGAGATATGACGGTAGACTTTATGCTAGATATCAATGGTTACGATGTCAAAATTACTAAAGATATTTTTCACAAATATACAGATAGAGCGGAAGGTGAGGTTGTCCAACCTTTCGAGATAACAGCAGAGGCTTCTGTCAAAATAAAAGATGATATTTACATATTTGCAGATGATAGTAGTCAGAAAATAATTACGTATGTCAAATCAGGAACAAACAATGTCTCCGGAAAAGTAAGTCTCGATATCGGAGAAGCTTGGGATGTAGAACCTGCTTTTTATGACTTTTCTATAGAACAAAAAGGAGATGAGCAAGAATATAGTTTTGTTGTCAAGCCTCCAGCTACTCAGAGTGAAACACAAGTACAAGTAGTTGCTTCTACAAAAAATGGCACGTATAAAGAAGAGCAAGTACTTATAGATTATGACCACATACCTTTACAGACTGTTATGATGCCAGCCACTGCCAAGCTCGTAAAAATTCAGCTAGAGAAACTAGGAAACAAGATAGGTTATATAGATGGCGCAGGAGATAAAGTTCCAGAAAGTCTACGTCAGGTAGGTTATCAAGTAGATATGCTAGATATAGAAGATATCAAGGTCAGTACGCTTACACCTTATACTGCAATCATCATCGGTATACGAGCGCTGAATACTAAGGAGAATCTAAAGTACAAGACAGAAGACCTCCATCAATACGTGGAAAATGGCGGTAACCTGGTATTCCAGTATAATACTACTAGAGGGCTCAAGGTTAAGGACTTCCTCCCCTACCCACTACAGCTATCTAGAGATAGAGTATCTGATGAGAATGCAGAAATAAGAGTGCTAGCTCCTGATCACCCTGTGATGAATACACCTAATAAAATAACGCAGAAAGATTTTGACGGATGGGTGCAAGAACGTGGCCTTTATTTTCCTAATGAGTGGGATGAAAACTATACTGCGATACTATCCAGTAATGACAAGGGCGAAGATCCTAAAGATGGATCTCTGCTGATCGCTCCCTATGGAAAAGGGTTTGTAATCTACACTGGTATTTCTTGGTTCCGAGAATTACCAGCAGGTGTACCTGGAGCTTTCCGACTATTCACAAATATATTATCCTTAGGCAAAGAAGAAAATGACAGACCGTAAAGTAGACACATCAGATAGCACACCGCCGGTATTTCCTAGTTGGAATTACTGGTATACCATTATCATCGTAGCTAATCTTACATTCATTCTATGTATGTATTTTTATTTTAAATCTTTATAGAGTCCTAGAAGTATGAGTGGATTAGACTGGTTCGTATTGTCACTTACAATTTTAGTCATTGTAGGGTATGGTATTTGGAAAACAAGAGGTAGTGAAGATACTGAGGGCTTCCTTCTGGGAGGTAATGAAGCTAAGTGGTGGACGGTGGGACTCTCTGTCATGGCTACACAGGCCAGTGCGATCACCTTCCTGTCTACCCCCGGCCAGGCTTATAATGACGGGATGGGTTTTGCACAGTTCTATCTGATGCTTCCAGTCGCCATGATTATCATATGCATCACTTTTATACCACTGTTCTACAAACTAAAAGTCTATACAGCTTATGAATATTTAGAATCTAGATTCGATCTCAAAACTAGATCTCTTACCTCCTGCTTATTCCTAGTACAACGAGGCTTGGCAACAGGTATAACGATCTACGCTCCTGCGCTAATCTTATCTTCTGTTCTAGGCTGGAATTTAAAACTCACAGCAGTCGTTATAGGGCTCATCGCCATTGCGTATACCGTAAGCGGAGGAACTAAGGCAGTACATGTAACGCACAAACTTCAGATGCTTGTTATATTTATAGGACTGTTTATCATTTTCTTTCTTCTACTCAGTTACTTGCCGGACGAATACAGTTTCAGAGAAATCCTACAGATAGCTAATGCTAACGACAAACTAGAGGTGCTAGATTTTAAATTTGACTGGAAGGACAGATACAATATATGGACCAGTATGGCCGCCCTGTTTCTCTTCCTCTCTTATTTTGGAACAGACCAGAGTCAGGTACAGCGATATATTTCTGGGCAGTCTATCCGAGCAAGTCGTCTAGGCTTACTCATGAATGGATTGATGAAAGTGCCCTTACAGTTCTTCATTCTTTTCTTAGGTGTATTGGTATTTATCTTTTTCCAGTTCGAGAAGCCACCTATTTTCTTTAATGAGTCTGTCAATGAAAAAGTATATAATTCCTCTTACAACGAATCATACAGAAATTTAGACAATGAACTTTCTGTGGTTTTCCTAGAGAGAGAGTTACTTAATGATCAGTACATAACCGCTATCAGAAATAAGGACAACACGGCCAAGCTAGATCTAAAAAATAAAATTACTCAGAGTGCCCTGGACGAAAAAGATATACGAGAAAATGCTAAACTGATCATTTCCCAAGTCGATGATACGATAGAAACTAATGATAAGGATTATGTCTTTATAAATTTCATTCTAAATTATCTACCAAGAGGTTTAGTAGGCCTATTACTTGCTGTGATCTTTTTTGCAGCGATGTCCTCCACTGCTTCTGAACTCAATGCCCTAGGTTCTACAACAACGATAGATATATACAAGAGAAATATTGCTCAGGGAAAATCTGAAACGCATTACCTGAAAGCTTCTAAATTACTCACACTCATGTGGGGGGTGATTGCCATGCTTTTTGCCTCCTTTGCTTCTCTAGCGGAGAATCTTATCCAATTTGTCAATATAGTCGGTTCTGTTTTTTATGGAACTATTCTCGGCGTATTCTTAGCCGCTTTTTACTTTAAATATATTAAGTCTAATGCGATATTCTTTGGAGCGCTTGCTGCCGAAGTAATCGTTATATATACCTGGTACAATTTTATTTTCGTAGAGGAACGAATGTCTTTCTTATGGCTGAATATTATAGGCTGTGTGTTGACGCTAATTTTTGCCAGTATACTGAGTGTAATGCTAAAGGAAAAGGTTTAGATTATTGTGGGTGTAGTTTTTCTAATTGCCTAAATCTAAGTTGTTAAAGAAACTTATTTCCGGGATGTAGAATTTTTTTGGTTTAGCTAATATGTGTTATTGGAATTTATAAGGTAGTTAGCGATTATGAGAAAAACAGAAAATATGGAAAGACCAAAAATAAAATCGGGGAAACTCCAGTTGATACTGCGACTGAAATTATTGGAATGGTAGGATTAATTTTTATGATAGGTTTACCATTGTACTATTTCGATAAACTACCTTAAACAATTCCAAGATACTTTGGTGCAAACGGAGAACCTAATGGATTTTAGTAGTAATAGCTGTACGCTATAAGCTTATGGATAAAAGGAAAATAAAACGAATTGATTAAGAAAAATATTAGCTGAGTATAGTTATGCTAAAGTATGCAAAATCACTCCAAGCTTATCTTAGCAATCTGCAACTGGAAGGTTTCTTCTTTATTATTTCCGATAAGAAAATTTATCTCCGAAAGCAGTAACGCAGGATAATTAGGTAGGTCTAATATCCTTCCTCTATAACTAGGATACATTTCATCTAAGGGAATTATTATTTCTTCCCATTCTCCAGAAGTTAAGAACTCATAGCTGTAAGAAAACCTCTCATTGGAATCAGACCTAACTCTAAATTTGTACCTTTTCCCATCTCCTCTTAATTTAATAATCGCTTTCTTTTTCCCTGACACATTTGTCTCATCAAATATATATCTAACAGAACTAAACCCTCCATTATTTTCTAAAGATACCTTTCCGCTAAACTCTAAAAACCCTTCATCTTTTAGAGAGAGAGAAGCTGTAGAGACGCCTCCCATCACATCATCGTTTATAACATACCATTGTTCTTTATTGGGTTTTTGACTAAAATCTGATATTATCATTTGGCTAAATAATTGGTGCGTAAATTGTGTACTAAAAAATAAAAAAAAAGTAAAAATGAGTTCTTTCATTCATCTAAAATTATCATGAACAATAACATTTTATTGATCGTATTGTTTAGAAAAATTAAAAGCTTTATACCTAACATCCTATTCTACTATAATATAATATAAGAATAGAGAACCCTCTGTCTGAGCTTCTAGATAGTTAATATAGAAAAGCGACGTAAAGTATATTTAAAATAATACTTTCATGAGGCTCGAATTAAGTAAGCAGGACTAATACCAATTCTAGTTTAGAATGACGGTAATTATTTATTTTGTTCTTCATGTTCCTTCGTTAAAAAGCCTCGCCGAACCTATGGGTTCGCCTACGTTTTTTGCCTTGATCCATTTTGAACAATTCT
>Ga0209831_1001855_pt1 | contig 18898 bp, 12 predicted proteins | sample Maine_Asex4_meta_FD_187451 | JGI IMG/M metagenome (GOLD analysis project Ga0209831, IMG submission 187451) | Marine algal microbial communities from Maine, USA - Maine_Asex4_metaG (SPAdes) (version 2) | ecosystem: Host-associated > Algae > Red algae > Unclassified | place: Maine, USA | collected...
TCTCGAAGCAGACGGCAGTGCAGCTCTGGTGATTGCTGCCACGGTCGATTCAGCGGTTCCACCCGGCACCACCCTCACGAATAGCATTGCGGTCGAAGCCGACGAAGACGACCCAAACCCGCTCAACGACCAGGCAACCGAAGACACGACGGTCGAGCAAGTCACCGATCTTTCGATCGTCAAAACCGACTCCCCAGATCCAATCACGGCGGGCGAGGCATTGAGTTGGATCGTAACCATCACCAACAACGGGCCCTCGGACGCATCTGGAGTAGAAATCGAAGACGCGCTGCCAACCGGCGTGACCTTTGTGGCGTTTGGCCCTGCGCCGAGCAGTGACCCCGACTGCGTTGAGGCAGCTGGCATCGTGACATGTGAGCTTGCCGCCATCGCCGCTGGTGACTCGGTCGACGTCTCGATCGTCGGCGCCGTCGATGCTGGCGCCCCGGCCGGTTCGATCGTGTTGAACGAGGTCGAGATCTCGGCCTTCGATGGCACGGATCCGAATCCGCTGAACAATTCTGACGATGAGCCAACGTCGGTCCAACGCCAGGCGGGGATTGTGCTGTCGAAGACGGCACAGCCAGCCCCTGTGGTTGCAGGCCAAGACATCACCTATGTGCTGCGGCTCCAGAATGACGGCCCATCTGACGGCAGCGGTGTGCTCATCGAAGACGTCATCCCCGCAGACACGTCATTTGTCTCGGTCGCCGTGCTCGCTACCGGTCAGGCAGCGACCTGCACCGAGACGCTCGGCACGGTCCAATGCACCCCCGATGCTGCGGGAGCGACCCTGGCCAACGGCGACTTCATCGAGGTCGAGATCGTGGTGACTACCAACAGCGCGCTCGACGCAGGCGCGACGGTCGCGAATACGGCGACCGCGCAGTCGACCGATGTCCCGCCGGACTTCCCACCGGTCGAGGCCCAAGCGACCACACCAGTCAGCAGGCTCGCTGACGTTGCACTCGACAAAGCGGTCGATCCCGCCACCGTCATCGCCGGCGAGTCGGTCACATACACCTTGACCGCGTCAAACGCTGGCCCCTCAGACGCCACCGGTGTGACTGTCGGCGACATCTTGCCCCAAGGCGTGACGTTCGTTTCGAGCGCCGAGGGATGCACATCGAGCGGCCCATCGGTGAGCTGCAGCGTGGCAGTGCTGCCAGCTGGTGACAACGCAGTATTCACCTTCGTCGCCGACGTGGCACCAACACTGGCCGATGGCGAGAGCTTCGTCAATAACGCAGTCGTGAGCGCTACCGAGCCCGACCCTGACCCTGACAACAATGGTGCGTCCGCTACCGCCGATGTCGAGCGAGAGGCCGACCTGGCGATCACCAAGACCGACAACGATGCCGAGGTGGTCGCCGGCGAGAGTGTCACCTACGCAATCGAGGTCACCAACAACGGGCCGTCGCAGGCGACGGGCGTTGTGGTAACCGATGCGGTGCCCGCAGGCACCAGTTTCGACCCGAGCGGATCCACATCGTCCTGTGTCGAGACCGATGGCGTGGTGACATGTGATCTCGCCGATGTGCTCGAGCTCGATGAGAGCGCAACCGTCATTGTGGCCTTCGCAGTAGACGACGATATTCCTGCCGGAAGCACTATCACCAACGTGGCGCAGGTAGCTGCCAACGAAGATGACCCCACGCCCAACGAAGCAACCGCCACCACGCCGACCCGAACCGAAGCTGACGTTTCCATCTCGAAAGATGCAGTCGACACCGTCGCCGTCGCAGGCACAGAAATGACATGGGCGCTCGAAGTCACAAACGCCGGGCCGAGCGTTGCTCGCAACGTCGTGGTCACCGACACATTGGCTCCAGGCCTGACCGGGGTGTCAGCCACTCCGGCTGAATGCACGACGAGCGCAGCCTCGTTCTCATGTGTGTTCGCAGTGGTTGAAGTTGGCGAGACGATCGGGATAACTCTGGTCACCGCCGTCGCCGCCGACCAGACCGAACCAGTCACCAATACCGCCACCGTCACGTCCGACACGCCGGATACAGACGACTCCAACAATCAAAGCGCAGTTGTCGAGGTTCCAGTAGGACTCGTGGCGGACCTCGTCATCGACAAGACAAGCGCCCCGAATCCTGTCATCCCTGGACAACCAATCACCTACACCCTGGTCGTCACCAACAATGGCCCGTCAACAGTTACGGGCGCCCGGGTCAGCGACACCCCACCCGCCGAGGCCGTCGAGCCAGTCGCCACCTGTGCGGTCGACCCGGCCGAGGGAGCGTGCACCGAATCAACGATCTTCCCCGAGATTAGTTTCCTGGTGGATCTTGCCCCAGGGGCCTCGGCGACCATCACGATCGACGCACTTGTAGATCCCGCTGCGGTGGCAGGGTTCCTGAACACTGCAACGGTCACCGCCCCAGCGGGGGTCACCGATCCCATCCCCGAAAACAACATCAACGACGATGGCAACGACGCCTCGCCGGTCGTATTGACTGATCTGTCGCTGACCAAGGTCTCGACCCCCAATCCTGCAGTGGCAGGCGAACCCATCACCTACACGATGGTGGTCACCAACGGCGGGCCCTCGACCGCTGCCGGCGCAACGATCGCAGACGACATCCCGGCCAGCGTGCTGAACCCTACAGCGGTTTGCGACGTCGCGGCACAAGACGGTGCGTGCTCGCTGAGCCTGGCTGGCAATACGCTAGTCGGTCAGTACACGCTCAATCCTGGAGCGTCGCTCACCGTCACCGTCGAAGGTGTCATAGATGCCGGACAAACGTCGACGATCACCAATAGCGCCACGGTATCGCCTGGCCCAGGTGCAACTGATCCTGACGACACGGACAATACCGCCACCGACGTGAGCAGTCCACAGGTCTCGGCCGATGTCTTCGTGACCAAAGTCGCGGACCAGGCCGCTGCGGTTGCGGGCGAGACCATGTCGTGGACGGTTTCGGTCGGTAACAACGGACCGTCGACGGCCACTGGTGTCAGCGTGACCGAGTCCGTTCCGGCGGGGGTCACGCTGGTCGGCGAACCAGACAACTGCACCGACGGTGTGTGCACAGTCGGCAATCTTGCGGTTGGCGAATCGGTCGACCTGGTATTCGAGACGTTGATCGATGCCGGCCTGACGACCCCCGTGGTCAATCAGGCAAGCGTCACCAGCACCTCACCTGATCCCGATCCCACGAACGACAACGTCGCCACCGATCCGCTGCCGATAGACAGTGTGACTGATCTGTCGCTGGTCAAGACGTCGAGTCCTGATCCCGTCGTTGCTGGCATCGATCTCACCTACACGATTGTCGTTACAAACGCAGGCCCCTCCGATGCGGTGGGTGCCACGGTCACCGACGCAGTTCCCAGCGAAGTGCGCGATCCCGTTGCTGCGTGTGCGACCGTGCCAGCAACGGCTATGTGTTCAGTAACCGAAACCGGTCAGAACGCCGGCTTTGATGTATCGCTACCAGCTGGCGAATCGATCACTGTCACCATCACCGGCGTGGTCGACAGCTCGTTTACCGGCTCTATCGAAAACGTCGCAACCGTGGCCCCAGGCCCAGGCGCTTCGGATCCGAGCCCGGGGAACAACTCCGGGATCAATATTAATCCATCTAGCGGCAGCGCCGACCTGTCGGTCCTCAAAACGCTGACTTCGGGCCAGCCCCAGTTCGGGTCCGCAATCGAGTGGGTGATCGAGGTCGAAAATGCAGGTCCTTCGACGGCAACGGGAGCCCGCGTGGTCGACATGTTGCCCGACGGCGTGACCGACATCGAATGGTCGTGCAATGCCGCCACGGGTGTCGCAGCCTGTGCCGATGGCGAGGGAAGTGGCGACGTAGACGTCGTGGTCGACCTTATGACCGGTTCAGTGATCGAGATCACGGTTCGCGGCGTCGTGTCAGCCCGCGACGCAGACTTGACGAACACTGCCACCGTCACCCTGCCGCCGGGCATCACCGATCCAAACCCCGACAACAACGACGCGAGCGTCGATGCAATCGTCCGCACTCCCATTTTCGTCCCTTCGCCAGCGCTCGATTTGCCAGACTTCACACCCCTAGAAGGCGTCCCTGCAGTACCGGTTACTCCCACGGCAACCGAGCGACCGCTTGCACTTACCGGGACGGAAAGCAACCATGTGGCGGCGCTGGGGCTGCTGATGATACTTGCAGGGTCGATGCTGGTGATCGGCCATCGGCGACGATCGCTGCGAGCTGAGCTCTGATTGGGCCGGTCCGTCGGGGCCGGCCACAACTACCTACCACTCAGAGCAGGCGCACTCGACCGTTTGGTCCATCGCCTGCCATTTGAACTTGACCGGGGCTGAAAGCGCTCCGCATCCGGTGCATTCAACGGCAAATCCGTCCGTGACGGTGACGACCCTGACCGGTGATTCGCCAGTGGACAGGCGCTTCTTCTTCGGCTTTGGTTTGGCGAGTTCGGGCATGGGCAGTCGTTCGATCTCAAGGTAGATCGGTGCGTCTTCAGGCTTTTCGCGAGGCGTGTCTGGCACCCGCTCGTTGACCCATTCGTGGAGCCAAGTCTGCTCGGGCCACATCAGGTAATGAAGCCGGGCGTACATGGATTCGGTGCCGATATCCCGCTCGAGATCCTGAGCGACGTTGGCGTCTCCGTCGTCGCTCGTGATGATGTCCCACCGGTCGCTCTCTACCGTCAGGATGCGATTGGCGTCGACCCGAATTGGATCGCGCACCTCGGCGGGGCCGTCCCAGTCGAGAAACGCTTCGACCCGATGCAGGTCGGCCACGCCAAAGACGTGAATCTTGTCGGAGATAGCTTCGATTTCGTCGAGGAAGCCATCGCGATCCTCGGTGGTTGTTGGATCTTCGAGCGTGTCGGCGGCGAAGAGGATGACAAACCGTGCGCCGGTGCCGGCTTCTTTGCGTCGTAGTACTCGGCCCATGCGCTGGATCATCTGGCGCCGGGTGCGACTGGCGCTTACTACGACGCCGAGATTTGCGTTGGGAACGTCGACACCTTCGTCGAGCACGCGCGGTGCGGCCACCGCATCGAGTTCGCTGGTACGTAGCCGTTCGAGGATGCTCTCTCGGGCCGCCCGGGGTGTGTCGCCGGTGATGATCTCGATGTCGAGTTCGGTGTCAAGCCGGTTGATCGCATGATTGGCGGCCTTGACGGTCTCGGTGAACACCAGCGCACCGTCGGCGTCTCGGATAGTGGGTGCAATGGTGGTCAAGGCCTGATACTTCGCAGTGCTGTTCGCAACGATCTCACGCCGCTTGCCCAACGCATCGAGATACTCGCGTGCGGACCTGCCGTGTTCGCCTGCGTCCTTGTCAGCCAAGTGCGCCACTGCCGAGAGGAAGTCGCTGAAGTTTGTCGGCATCTTCGGAATCGCACGCAGCACACCGCGCGCATCGACGAGTTGCTGTTCTGTCGCCACGTATTCGACTCGCTCTTTACTCTCGAGCGGCACCGATACAAAGGCGACTCGGGGCTGGGCGCAGACGCCGTCGTCGATCGCGGCTGCAAAGTCATAACGGAAACACACGCCGCCGAAGTACGGCAAGATCACCTTTTCGATTGCGTTGTCGCTGCGTTCGAGCGTTGCGGTCAGACCGAGTCGTTCGCTGTAGTCACCAATGAGTGCCTTGCGCAAGACGCCGCCGCCGAACCCGTGGCACTCGTCGGCAATGAGAAGAGCGCCCTTGCCGTCTTCGGGTACAGGCCGCTGACTCGCAGCCGAATGTCGGGTCGCGACGAGGACATCGCAGCTGCCAGGCTGATCGCGTTTGCTATCGCCGAGCCGGCCAATCGTCAGGTCGGGGAAGGCCCGAGCGAGTCGTTCGTGCCACTGAGCAATGAGCACCCGGGTGGGCACGACAACCATGACAAAGAGTCCGCGGCGGTGCGCGTCGGCAATCGCCGCCAAAGCCATGTCGGTCTTGCCCGAGCCGGTGACGGCTTCGACCACCCCGCGGCGGCCGCACTCGAGCCACGCGGTGAGCGCGTCGAGCTGCCAAGCATAGAGAAACCGATCAGGACGTTCTGGTTGACTCACATAACCTCGTTCGCGCAAACGGGCAATGATATCGGCCCAGTACAGAGTCGGTGGCGGCTGAACGATTCACGGGTGAGGAGCCCGAGGTGGCGCCTCACTAAAATGAATGCTGGTCAGGTGTCGCTTTGGCCAGACACAGGAACCTACGGTGGCGTGGTGCGCCGCCCTCGTCTTGCCTGCTACTGCTGTTGGCTGGTAGCACTGTGTGCGCTGGCAGGGCTGGTCAGTGCATGCGCCTCGGGTTCGTCTGACCAAGCCGACGCCACGGCATCGTCAACCAGCGCTCGAACGCCCGACGCAACAGCTACCGCACGCCCCATCGCTACCGCAGTCCCGACTGAGTCGCCGGAGCCGACTGCGACCGAGGTGCCGGAGCCGACTGAGGTGCCGGAGCCGACTGCGACCGAGGTGCCGGAGCCGACTGCGACCGAGGTGCCGGAGCCGACTGAGGTGCCGGAGCCGACTGCGACTGAGGTGCCGGAGCCGACTGCGGCCGACGTGGCGGAGCCAACGAGTGCGGTCAGCGCTGATTCTTCAGAGGCAGTTGAGCCGACTTCGAGACCGAGCGAAGATCTGCCGGCGAGCGACTACGACGGCGAAGTCAAGGCGATTCGTACTGTTAGTGGGGCCGTCGTTGCGGTGCGAGGGGTGACTGCGTCGACCTACGAGGTCGTCACACCGTGCTACAACCTGGCCTCGATCACCGGTGGCCTCGAACTCATGGGCGGGCTCGATGTGCTCATCGATCCCGGGCACGGCGGTGACGAATCGGGCGCGGTTGGCCCCAACGGACTGAAAGAGTCCGACGTGAATTTCGATGTCGCAGAGCTGCTGCGTGCCGAGTTGATCGATCGGGGATACACGGTCGAGCTCACGCGATACAGCGATGTGCAGGTGGCGATTCAATCTCGCGCAGAACTCGCCAACGCGCTGCAGCCGAAGCTGTTCATCTCGGTACATCACAATGGCGGATTCCCGAATCCGTTTCCGGTTGCAGGCACCGAGGTGTTCGTGCAGCTCGACGACCCCGAAGCTCAGCGCCTTGGCGGACTGGTCTTCGAAGAAATCCAGAGCGCCTTCGCGTCGACCGATATTAAGTGGATGGGCAACCTCGAGACCTTTGGCGTGGCGTGGCGCAAAAACGACGAAGGCACCGATCTCTACGGGATCCTGCGCCGCACCCCGGATCTGGTCACGGTTCTGACCGAGGCAATGTTCATCTCGACCGAGGCCGAAGCCAAGCTACTCGCTAAACCAGAGACCCTTCAGACCGAGGCCGTCGCGCTCGCCGACGCAATAGAGCGGTGGTTCACGACAACGGACCCTGGGACCGGCTTCGTCGACGGCATTGTGTTTCGAGGGGATCTGGGCAATGGCGGAGGAACTGAAGGATGCGAGGATCCGGTGCTCTCTCGTTGATCCCAACGAGCCGAAAAAATGGCCCAATCTGGGGGTAATGGGGCGTGTGGGGCACCTGCCTAGTATCGCCTCATGCTAGGTCAGCAAGTAGTCGATAGTCAGAAAGCTAGTTTTTAGGCTAGCTAGTCGCGACTAGCCGTGCTAGTCTCTCGAAATCACCTCGGACTAGTGCGTCATGGCGACTACAGCTGTGAATCGCTACTTCGCACCCTAGGCAAGGCCGCAAGTTTGCGATACTAGCTCGGGGCCCGCCGTCTCATCTCCGGATCGTCATGGATTTTCTACAAGCACTCGAGAACGCCGAGAGCGACCTGGCCGACACGCTTGACTCGCTGCAAGAGGCCAAAGAACTCGTCGCGATGCTTGAGCAAGATGCAAAGCGGATGAAGCTCGAGTTGGTCGGCATGCAGTCATTTGCATCCCGCCAGGGCTTAACCAGCGGTTCCAATAGCGAGGGCCCCGATGCCGAAGTTGTTCCGATTTCCGCCGACGTGAAAATGACAGCCTCCGAGGGCCCCGATCTCTCGCTCATGTCACGCAGCGAGGCCGTGGCTACCGTGATGCGTTCGTTGGGTGGTCCAGTAGATCGCTCCACAATTCACGAGCACTTCGTCGATGCCGACCGTTTCGACAGCATCGATGACATCAGCCTGACCCTCAGCGGCCTCAAACGATCCGGGCGAGCCCAAAAACTCGGCCACGGTTTGTGGCAGTTCGTCGAAGACACCGCCGCAGTCCTCTAGAAGCGGTGTTTCGCCGCTCGGCTGGACCGGACTACGGTCTGGGCGATGTGGACGTTGAAGCGACCGGCAGCGCGGGTCGTATTGCTCGATCGCGAAGGACGAATCTTCTTGATCAATGGCCGTGACCCGGCAGATCTCAGCAAGCCCCCTTGGCTCGAGATTCCCGGCGGGGGCATCGACCCCGGCGAGGACAGCGCCGTAGCGGTTGCTCGCGAACTGTACGAGGAGACGGGCATTTCCGATGCAGAGATCGGGCCAGTCGTCTGGAAGCAGTACGTCGAGTTCGACTTTGGTGGCTACCACTTCGAGAGCGACGAGAAGATCCACGTGGCCTGGTGCGAAGGCGGCGATGAGTGGCAGCCGCGCCATCTCGAAGCCCTTGAGGCAATGGCATTCAGCGGTGCCGATTGGTGGACCCTTGCTGAGCTCCTCGCGTCAGACATGCCAGTGCTCCCAGTCCGCCTGCGCGAGTTCCTCCCCGACCTGGTAGCCGGCACCATCCCGAACCCACCGATCGACATCGCACCGGTGTAGCCGCGCTGCCGTGCGACGAAGGGTGTCACCACAGGCATGCAGAGCCCCGACGTCGCCCCGCCTGAGGCTTCGGTATTGAGATTTTGGGCGTAGGACGCATTTTCCTCAAGCCATCGCCCACTGCTGTTGCTCTCGACGATGCAAATTGCTCGGCTGCTCGCTAGGTGCCAGCCTGGGCCTGCTGCGATTCGCCGACATCGGGTCTCGATTGGACATGTTCGTCGAGTGCGACTATCACGTGGCGGTGATCCTCGTTATCGACTTCGCTGCGCCCTACGACTTGGCGTTGATCGTGATAGGGCTCGGCGCTCTCGGCGTTGCTTTTGGACTGCGGCGCACGGAACGAAGATGGTTTCCTTATCCGTTGCTCCCGCTGCTGCTCGGTGTCGGAGCGATTGCTTTACCATTTGGGTGGCCCGACGTGGGGCCCGTCGAACAGTCGACCATTGCCCTGCACCTCACCGAAATCGGTGTCCTCATTTCGTTAATGGGGGTCGGACTGAAGATTGACCGGCTGCCTGGTTGGCGCACGTGGAGTTCGGTGTGGAGACTGCTTGGCGTAGCGATGCCATTGACGATTGCAGCTATGGCCTTGCTCGGCTGGGCGGTGCTTGGGCTTCCATTGGCCGCAGCCGTTCTGCTTGGTGCTGTTATAGCTCCAACCGACCCGGTACTCGCTGCCGACATCCAGGTCGGTGAGCCGCTCGAAGCCGCCGAGGGCGTGGCGCCAGAGTCTGAGGATGAGCTGCGGTTTGCTCTCACCGCCGAAGCGGGCCTGAATGACTCTTTGGCGTTTCCGTTCACGTACCTGGCTATCTGGCTCTCGACCGACGGGGTGGGCGCCGGGAGTTGGGTCAGAGAATGGATTCTTGTCGACGTTGGCTATCGCATCTTCGTAGGGGTTCTTGGCGGTCTGGTCGGTGGCTGGGCTCTGGCCCGGCTGTTGATCTCTGGCTCGAGACGCTCAGAGCGCGACCGGGCGCTCACCGGCATCGGAGCACTGGCAGCAACGCTGTTGCTGTACGGTGCGACCGAATCGGTCGGCGGTTACGGGTTTCTGGCTGTTTTCCTTGGAGCGGTCACGATTCGGCATTATGAGAGCGACCACGAAGTTCACAAGTCGCTGCACGTATACGCCGAGCAAACCGAGCAGCTGCTGCTTTCGGTGATCTTGATCGCGCTTGGTGCTTCGATCTCGTCGGGTGTGCTGGCGAGCTTGACTTGGCCAGGCGTGGTGGTTGCGATCGTGGCAGTGATTGTCGTGCGGCCCCTCGCCGGAGCTGTGTCACTCGCGGGGTCCGACCGGCTTGCCGGTCGAGATCGTTCGATCGTGAGTGTCTACGGCGTGCGAGGCATCGGATCGTTGTACTACATGGCCTACGCCTACGAGAATGGCTCCTTCGATGCCCATGGCGACTTGCTATGGGCCGTGACGATCGGCGTCGTCGTGGTCTCGATGGTGCTCCACGGGGCGACTGCGCAGCCAGTGCTCCGCACAAGATCGAATAGCGCCTGAGAGGGTGCGCGGCCAGGCGGAAGGCGTCGAGACGCTCGCCGTCATCTAGATAAGGCACTCAGATAAGGCACTCGGATAAGGCACTCAGATAAGGCACTTCAGTATGACCAGCTACACCATCGCCATCGTTGGAATGGGCCCGAGAGGTAGTTACGCGCTCGAATGTTTAACTGCGGCCATCGCAGACTCGCCGCTGGCCTCGCAGGTCAGGCTGCTTCTGTTTGACGATGCGGACCACGTCGGTGCTGGTCACGTCTATGACGTGGATCAACCTGAGACCAACTGGATCAACATAAGCGAGCGCGCGCTGGAGCTTGAGTCTCGTGCCGACCTCAACTTCGATGGAACGCCCGTCAGTGGGTTTCCCAGCTATCACTCGTGGGCAGGCATCCAGCGAAGTCCTTGGCCCGCCGATCTCAACGACGTATTCCCCCCTCGAGCCCACGTGGGCGAGTACCTCAAAGCTCGGGCCCAAAGCCTGATTCAGCCGCTGGAAGAAGCTGGCATCGCAGCCCTCATACAGACGCGTGTCGAGCGGCTGGACGAACTTGGCAGCCGATGGAGCATCGAGGATTCACAGGACCGCACATGGTTAGCCGACGAAGTCTTGTTGACCGTCGGACACCAGCCAACGACCACGGATGATCAAATCGCAGGATGGGAAGAGGCGGTGGCACATCATCGGCATCTCCTCCTGCGCACGCAACCCTATCCGATAGCCCCCATCGTGGACCATCTTGATAATCACGGCGGAAAGGCGACGATAGCGATTCGAGGATACGGACTCGCCATGATGGACGTCGTTCGGAAACTCGCTGTCAGCACTGGCGAGTTCACCACCGTAGAAACAGAAGGCGGCCCGCTCCTTTATCGGCAGCGCCCAGGCTGCGAACTGAAACTCGTCCCATTCTCGCTCGACGGTCTGCCAATGAGTCCGAAGCCTCTAACCCCGGCTCTTGATGCGCTATTTGCCCCCACCTCAACCGAGTTGAAGCAACTCGACAGCATGCTCTCGAGCCGAGATGCCCAAGAGAGCGCAGCCAATGCCGAGCTGCTCATCGAAGCAATGGTTCCGATCGCGGCCCGCGTGTTCATAGACCTGCCCAAGCGACACGCTGACGCACCAACGACGAGTAGCGACGTCGAATCGCTCATACGCAGCTGGCTGACAGACCCTGAAACCGCCCATCCTTCGCTCAACTCCCGATCGACACCGCCGCAACTCGTGCTGAGCGAGTTCGTGTCGATGGCGACTGGATCCTCGCCAATCAGCGTCGACTACTGCGTCGGCCAAGTTTGGCGTCACTGCCATCCCATCATCTACGCCAGCCTCTCCTACAACCGTCTGAACAACGACGCCCTCGCGGCCACAATCGCGCTCGATGAGCGAGTCAAGCGCTACTCGTTTGGACCTCCGGTCGAGAGCATTCGTCAGCTCGGTGCGCTCGCCTCGTCGGGCGTCTTACAGCTCGACTTCGTCGACGACCCCGACATAGTCTGTGATTCGAGAGGTTGGACCCTCACCTCTGGTGATCAGTCAGTTACCGCTACGGTCATGGTCGATTCAGTTCTCGACGGTCCCAAACTCGAAGACGTCGTCTCACCTCTGATCACTGGTCTCCTTCGCCACTCGGCCATTCAGCCTGTTCACGACAAGCTCGGCATGGCTACCCATGAAGACGCCACGGTTTGCCCGGCTCAACCGGACCTAAGCGCCACTCTTTCGGTGCTCGGTCGACTAGCCAAAGGGACTGTTGTAGGCGTCGATGCGATTCTTGAGTGCTATGGAGACCGGCCCCGCCGCTGGGCTGACGGCGCACGCACTCGCCTCGCCAACCGTCAGAGTCGGTAAAGCCAGTTGCAACGTCATTCCGGAAGTGCTGTTGGTCACACAGCGCTGTAGCAATAATGGTCGGAGCCGAAATCACACCGAGCTCGAACGCCAGACGGTCGTCGACTTGACTGTCGTGCGCCCGAACCGATCGGGCAGCGAGGACCAGACGCCGCTGACGAGGTCGCTGCGAAGCTCCACCCTCCGGTTTCCTCAGCGGAGCGGTGAAACTCAGTGGCCGGAGTCGAGGCCTAGGTCGTCGCGGTGGGCGGCCTTGACTGCGTAGCCGACGATGATCGCGGGCAGGAGCAGGATGGAGCCCAGCACCAAGCTCGCGATGACGATCCAGCCCCAGGTGTCGTTGAAGCTCGTGAAAAGTCCTACAAAGAAGGCGAGCATCGCAACGCCGAAGAGCGAATAGCCGATCTTCTTTCCCCAGTCGGCCGCAGACTCGAACTGGGCTCGCCGGGCAAGAACCGGGTCGTTATCAGCAATGCTCACGGGCCCAACCGTACTCAGAGGTCGCGCGCAAATGAGTTGCTCGGGTTCGTTGGGTCGAGACTGTGCGAATACCATTGGGCGGTATGCAGCGATCCCCCCATCTGTTGCGCTCGTACGAAGGACGTCCATGAAGCTCCACGGTGTGATCAACGCGTCGCCCGATTCGCTCGCCGATTTTTCGATTGCGCTCACGGTCGACGAGGCCGCTGCCCGGGCCGAGTTGCTGATTTCCCAAGGCTGCGTAGGCATCGATCTCGGTGGCGCTGGATCGACGCAGTATGCGGAGCGTGTCGAACTCGAACAAGAGTGGGACAGGCTCGACGGCAAGATTCAGACCATTGCCGCTATGGGCGTCGAACTCAGTGTCGATACCTGGCAGCCCGAGATCATGGCGCGCGCCCTCGACGCGGGCGCCAACTTCATGAATGCAGCCGACGGCTTGCAGAATCCGGCGATGGTGGAGTTGGCTGCTGACCGGGGCGTCCCCGTCATCTTGCCGTTCCTCTCGGGAGTCGATCCCAAAGCGATGTCATTTGTCGAAGGCGACCCGTTGGACAAGATGCTGCCCTGGTTCGAAAAGACGCTGGCCAGCGTCACCGCAGCCGGGGTCGCCGAATCGCAGATCATTGTTGACCCCGGCACCGGTTTCGGACCGGCCGATTGGGCATGGGAGGATCGTCGGGACTATCAGGATTCGGTGTACTCGCAGCTGGACCGGCTTCGGGTTTTTGGCATGCCCATCTACATGGCACTGCCGTGGAAATTCAACGACGGTCGACTCGAACTGCTGGACACGCTGCTTAGAGTCGGGTTCGACTACGGACGTGCTCACCTGCCGGACTTCATCCTCGAGCGGGCTCGCTCATTGCGAGTGGCCGACGGCGAGAGCGGGTGAGTGGGTCGGAGCGGCGATGCGGTTGCTCTACCTCTAAGGTCCTCGCATGACGTTTGCGATTCGCACTGCTACCGCTGCTGATGCCGAGGCAATCCACGGCTTCATTCACGAGCTCGCCGTGTACGAGAGAGAACCGGATGCGGTCGATGCAACACCGGATTCGATTCGAGCGCAGATGCTGCTGAAGCAGCCGCCGTTCGAGTGCATCATCGGCGAGGCCGACGGCGTGGCAGTCGGCATGGCGCTGTTCTTCCAGAGTTACTCGACGTGGCGCGGGGTGCCCGGCATCTACCTCGAAGACCTGTACGTGCAGCCAGCCTTTCGGGGCGCTGGCTACGGCGGCGCGCTGCTGGCCAAACTTGCGGCAATTGCGGTCGAACGCGACTTCGCTCGCGTCGACTGGCAAGTCCTTGATTGGAACACGCCCTCGATCGAGTTCTATGAGAGGGTTGGCGCCGAGATCAAGCGAGATTGGATCCCGTGCCGACTCACCAACGACGCGCTGACCGCGATGGCAGCCAAGGCGGGCTGAGGTGCCACTAGGCTTTGCAGTCCTTTACCTCGTGTGAAGCAACCTGATTGGACGTCCGACACCCATGAGCCAGCAATGACCAACGAGTCCGTCTCGACCGCATCGAACCTGGCGGTCTTTGGTGAATTCGCAGCCGATGGGCAGGTTTCGTACGACAACGCAGTCACGCGATTTCGGAACAACAACATCTTGTTGCCGACCTTTGCGCAGCTTCGCGATCCAGCGACGATCCCGGAATCCATTCAGCAGAAGCTCTCCGCAATTGACAAAGACGCACCGGATCCAAACAACCTGTTCCGGGTGCATTGGTTCAACGAACATGCCGACGAAGCTGGCAAGAACTATCCGGGCTTCGCGTCGGTGCCGACGCACATCGAACTGCCAACGGAACTCACGGGCGTCGATGCCCGCATCGTGCTGGCATTCGGCAACCGCTTTCCGATGATTCGCGCTCACAAAGTGCTGGCAGCCTATTCGTGCTTAGTAGCTCGTCTGGTCACGGGGCGTTTTGACCCGATTAACAACCGCGCCATTTGGCCCTCGACCGGCAACTACGCCCGGGGCGGGATCGCTATCTCCAAGATCATGGGTTGTCGAGGAGTGGCAATCTTGCCCGAGGGCATGAGTCGCGAGCGGTTCGAGTGGCTCGAGCGCTGGACGACGAACCCCGACGAGGACATCATCAAGACGTTCGGCACCGAGAGCAACGTCAAAGAGATCTACGACGCGTGCAACGAACTTTCGCTCGACCCGACCAACGTTATCTTGAATCAGTTCAGCGAATTCTCCAACCACCTCGGACACTACGCAGTGACTGGGCCGGCGCTCGAAACGGTCTTTGATCACGTCACGACCGGCCGTCCAGGAACCTTGGCGGCCTTCGTATCTGCATCTGGTTCTGCGGGCACGCTGGGCGCCGGCGACTATCTCAAGGATCAGCACGGAGCGCGCATCGTTGGCGTCGAGGCCCTCGAGTGTCCCACGATGCTCTACAACGGGTTCGGCGATCACAACATTCAAGGCATTGGCGACAAGCACATTCCGCTGATTCACAACGTGACCAATACCGATCTTGTGGTTGGTGTGAGCGACGACTCGACCAATCGCCTCGACGTGCTGTTCAATACGCCAGCCGGCAAGCGGGTGTTGGCCGAGCGCGGTGTCGCCACCGAGTTGGCCAACGCGTTGGTTGACTTCGGCTATTCGTCGATATGCAACACGCTTGCGGCTATCACCGCAGCCAAACAGTGGGGCCTTGGGCCAAACGACGTCATCATGTCGGTTGCGACCGACGGCAGCGATCTCTACAACTCTGACCGCGAGCGCATCATGGCTACCCACTTTGCCGGCGGGTTCGACGAGACTCACGCCGTCGAGACCTTCGACACCCATCTCATGGGCCTCCCGACCAAGTCGATGGAGATGGGGTCGGTCGAGCGCGACCGAGTGTTCAACCTGGGCTACTTCACATGGGTCGAGCAGCAAGGTGTCGAGATCCCCGACTTCGAGATGCGCCGAGAGCAGAGCTGGTGGAACGGTCTGCGACCTTTGATCGACGATTGGGATGCCATGATCGGCGAGTTCAACGCCGCTACTGGCGTCACTATCTGACGCTATGGATGCTGGCCTCACTGGCGAACAGAACCCCTTCCTTCGATATCGTGCCAAGCTCGATCTCTATGAACGCGTCACCTCGGGCGACGTGACCGACGAGCGCCTCGTCGAGATCATCGCAACGATCGATGACCGGATCGCCTCGGTATGGGGCCACGGCTTCGTCATCTCGCCGCTGATCGACGGCGCCGAGCTGGCTCTCGCCGCCGAAATCGACGCCCAGCTGTCTATCAAGGTCGAGGTCAACGGGGTCGGTGGCTCGCACAAGGCTCGACACTTGATGGGGGTCATGCTCCATCAGGTCGTTTCCGAAGAGATCGGAGCGCCAGTTACCGAGCAACTCGCAATCGCGAGTTGCGGCAATGCTGCTATCGGCGCGTCGGTCATTGCTCGAGCGATGGACCGCCTACTCGACGTGTTTGTGCCAACTTGGGCCGACGACGCCGTGGTGGAAACGCTGAATGAGCTCGGCGCGAACGTCAACCGGTGCGAACGTCGCGAAGGTGAAAGGGGCGACCCTTGTTATCTCCGGTTCAGCGAAGCGGTTGCGTCGGGTGCAACCGCCTTCAGTGTGCAAGGTACCGACACACCGACAACCTTCGACGGCGCCAAAACGCTGGGCTTCGAGATCGCCGAGCAGGCAGGGCCCGTCGATGCGATGTACATCCAGGTCGGTGGGGGCGCGCTCGCAACCTCGGTTGCCCGTGGGGTGCCCGATGCCCGGCTCTACCCGGTGCAGTCCGAGGGGTGTGCTCCGCTGAAGCGGGCGTGGGACCGATGGGGTCCAGACTTCGATCTCGAAGCGGCCCAGCAGCCAAACCAGACATTCATGACACCGTGGGACAGCCCTGAAAGCTTCGCCACCGGCATTCTGGACGACATCACCTATGACTGGATCCCGCTACTCCAGCAGACCAAGCGCAGCGGCGGGCACCCGGTAGTCGCGAACGAAGAAGCAATAAAGCGTGCCTATGCCTTGGCCCACGAACACACTGCGATCAACGTGTGCTCGACCGGAACGGCCGGGCTCGCAGGCCTACTCACCGAACCACTCGGGCCAGACCAGCATGGCGTGTTGTTGTTCACCGGAATCGACCGATCATGACTCCAAAACCGATCGAGCAACACTGGGTTCAACAGCCCGGCAGCAGGATCACGGGCGTGGTTCGCGCCGAAACGTTCGCCCATGCAGCTGAGCTGTTGGCCCGCGAGCCCGAGCTGCGGCCAGTGGCTGGCGGCACTGACCTGCTGCTCGACCTGGCTCGTGACCGCACCGGCGGCACCGCACGGCTGCTCGATCTCACTTCGGTCGATGGCTACGGGGCGATGAACTTCGACGATCCCAGTGCTATCCGGCTGGCAGCTGGCGTCACTCACGCTGCGATTGTGAGCGCCCCGGAGGCACGCCAGAAGCTACTACCGTTGGCGCAGGCGTGCCTCGAGATCGGGTCACCGCAGCTGCGTAACCGGGCCACCATCGTGGGCAATCTGGCTACGGCGAGTCCGGCCAACGACACGATCTCGGCGCTACTCGCTCTCGACGCCCGAGTTCACATCATAAGCCAGAGCGTCGGCGGGCTCGTCGAACGCGAAGTAAATCTACAGGACTTCTACACCGGCTTTCGGGCAACTGATCTACGACCAGGCGAACTGATCGATTGTGTGCTGGTGCCACAGCCGACATCTCGGCGTCGTGGCATATGGGTCAAGGCTGGACTCCGAAAGGCACAGGCCATTTCGGTGGTCCATGCCGGCATCGTGCTCGAGTTGGCCGACGACGACACTGTAGAGTCTGCTCGAATCGCGCTCGGCAGCGTGGGCCCCTCCGTCGAGCTGAGCGAAGCAGCCGCCCAGATTCTCGTCGGGCAAGGTCTCACACCAGAGGTGGTTTCTCGCGCTGCCGTCGCAGCCGCCGAAAGTGTGCATCCAATCGACGATGGTCGAGCGACGGCCGAGTATCGCAGCGACGTCATCGTTGCGATGATCTCCCGCGCGCTGTCGGCGCTGGCCAATGGTCACGAACGAGATCAGTGGCCGACGCGGGTGCCGCTTCTGGTAGCTACCGGCGCTCCCGAACCACAGGTTGTGTCGCCATCGGTCTTCGAGTTCGACACCGACATCTCCGTCTCGGTCAACGGCACCACCATGGCTGCGCCGTCACCGCATAGCGGCACCTTGTTGGATTGGCTACGAGTCACCGCAGGTACCGGTACCAAAGAAGGCTGCGCCGAAGGCGAGTGTGGCGCCTGCACCGTGCAACTCGATGGCAAGGCCGTCATGAGCTGTTTGGTCCCGGCCGCCCAAGCCCACGGGTCCGCGGTGGTCACGGTCGAAGGACTCGGGTCTGTCGAATCGCCAAGCCCGATGCAGCAGTCGTTTGTCGACAAGTTTGCGGTGCAGTGCGGCTACTGCATACCCGGGTTTGTCGTTGCGGCTCAGACCTTGGCCGATGAACTCGACTCGCCGCCGACCCGCGAAGAAATCGAGCTGGCGCTCTCGGGGAACCTCTGTCGCTGCACGGGCTACTACAACATCATCGAGGCCGTGAGCTCAGCGATGGCGAAGGCGGCTTCGACATGAGTGTTGGATCATCGCCGGTTCGCTTCGATGCGCTGGCCAAGACACAAGGTTCGGCCATGTATCCGGGCGACCGCCACGAGAGCGATGCGCTGGTCGCGAAGATCGTCTTCACCGGCCAGGCGCACGCTCGACTGGTCGAACTGGAAACAACCGAGGCCGAAGCCGTGCCGGGTGTCGTCACCGTGGTCACGGCTGCCGATGTGCCCCGCAACGAATACGGCCTGACCAAGTTCGATCAACCGGTACTGATCGACACCGACGACAACACCGATACTGCCGTGGCGACCAATGTCAGCCGGTGGGAGGCCGATCATCTGGCGGTGGTCGTTGGCGAAACGCTCGATGCAGCCGAACGTGGCGCCGCGGCATTGCGAGCAACGTGGGAGCCGCTTGCGCTGGTGGCCGACATCGACGCCGCACTCGACGATCAGGTCTTGGTGCATCCCGAAGATGGCACGAACTCTTACACCCATCTCAAAATTCGTCGGGGCGACCCGCAGGCGGGCTTCGACGCCGCAGCTGTGATCATCGAGCACACCTACGAAGTGCCGTACCAAGAGCACGCCTATCTGCAGCCCGAGGCAGCAACCGCCTGGATAGACGACGCGGGCCGAGTGACGGTCGAAGTCGCTGGCCAGTGGACGCACGAAGATCGCCAGCAGATCGCCCACGCGCTCAACCTTCGGGAACAAGACGTACGCGTCGTCTATC
>Ga0209831_1001858_pt1 | contig 18888 bp, 15 predicted proteins | sample Maine_Asex4_meta_FD_187451 | JGI IMG/M metagenome (GOLD analysis project Ga0209831, IMG submission 187451) | Marine algal microbial communities from Maine, USA - Maine_Asex4_metaG (SPAdes) (version 2) | ecosystem: Host-associated > Algae > Red algae > Unclassified | place: Maine, USA | collected...
ATCTGGACGCGATAGCCCATTTGTTTCGCAGCCGTCGCGATCATCTTCCCTAGCTGACCGCTCCCGAATATGCCAATGGTTGATCCAGGAAGAAATCTGTTGGAGTCGCTGGCGGTCATTATATTTTCGAGTCCTTGAGTACAGCTTCGGTTTGTTGCTTGATGAATTTTTCTAGCTCGGCACGAACGACGGTGTCTTCCAAAGCAAGAATTCGGGCGGCCATCAGCCCCGCATTTTTTGCGCCTGAGTTGCCAATGGCCAATGTGCCCACCGGCACCCCGCCTGGCATTTGAGCAATGGAAAGTAAAGAATCGATGCCGTTGAGTGCTTTGCTCTGGATGGGAACTCCAAAAACTGGCAGGCGAGTTAGCGACGCGACCATGCCGGGCAGATGGGCTGCACCTCCAGCTCCAGCGATGATGACCTTGATCCCGCGTGTGTGCGCCGATTGAGCGTACTCAACCAACAGCTCAGGAGTGCGATGAGCCGATACGACTCGGGCCTCGAATGCGATGCCCAGACTGGCCAGCATTTCGGTCGCGTGCTCCATCGTTGGCCAATCGGATTTGCTGCCCATGATGACGCCAACCTCCGGCGTTGAAGAAGATGGTGGGGCGTTTTTTGGTTGATCCATTTAGTGTCTTAAACTTTGCGAGCTAAATGCCAAAGAGTGAGTAGAAGAATTAAGAGGCAATCCTCAAGCGGTATTTGTACACGATCTGGATGTTGTTGGTCAAATAGGTTCTCAGACGCTGCGTATTGGCACAGCAAATCGCATAACTTTAGTAAGTAGATGAGGGCCGCTTTCAACCTTTGAAGTTGCACTCATCATTTTAGGGCAAAGCCCTGGTAGTGTCCCTAGCCCCGCCCTGTAGGGCTGAGCTAGCTGAATTGCTGGGCCGTTGGCACGAAAAGACAAGCATAACGCTACTTCAAACCTTTAACGGTGGAGCTGGACAGGTGACCTAATTGGCTACGTAATTTTCGCTGTATTGGATTGGTTAGAAGCCGCACCTTCGATTCTTACCTCGGCCGTGCCATCTTGGTCGCCTAGGTCGTCTTGGGAAAGAAATCTCTCCACAAACTTGATCGAATCAGGGTGCCATGGCAGCGGGCCATGATTGGACTTCACAACGGCGTACTCCGATTGACCTTCCAGCGGAACGCAGCTTGATTCGATGACCAGATCGTAGGCCGCCTCAACGATCGCAAAATTGACATCGTTAGTGCCGCGGAAGTCGTCCAACTGATTCACGAAACTTTCTGGTGCGTCGCTTAACTGAGTCAGCGGCGTACAAATTCGGCCTAGAAAAGGACTTAGCACTCGCGCGACGTGCGAACCGTGGTTGGGCGGTGCCAGCATGACCCAGCGGCCAAGTTTCTCAAATGGTTTTTGGCTGAGCAAATACCGTCCGATGATGCATCCCATGCTGTGAGTAACCAGATGGATTTTTTCAATTTTGGGGTCGTTTTCCAACGCATCCAAAACTTCTCCCAAGCGATTGGAGTGATCAGCGATCGTTTTCGAAATACTAAAGTAGCCATAGTTCTTCACCTGGTAGCCGCACTCACGAAGACGTTTACCAATGGGCCACATTACCAGACGCACCGCGGCCAGACCGTGGACCAGAATAACGGCCTCTTTCGCTAAATCTTGTTTTGTATTGTTAGTCACTGAAACTCCGCTGCTCATCATCGGCTTGTTAAAACAACATAGACTGTTTACCGGTAGCTGGAATGGGCTGAATCGATCTCAATACGATTCCTGCCGCAGCCATGCCACTGAGGAAAGCCCCTTCGACCCGCGCTCCCCCCGCCCAGTCGCCGCAGGCAATGACGGAACGGTCTTCACTAAAACGAACTCGCTCGATAGGGAATTCAGTGCTTGAATCAGGGATGGAATACTTCCACCGATGAGCGGCAGAATGAATGACTTTCATCTGTTCGATCCCTGTCGCCGTTTTCAATGCCGAAAGTAATTCTTCGATGATCGAATCGCGATCATCCTCCCAATGTTCGCGCGTCCAATCACTATCTGCATGAACAACAAGATGCTCGTGACGATTGGGGCGTTTAGGTTTTGTACTGTTGCGGGCGATCCAGCGGATGGGGGATGCGTGAACAAAGGCTCCTACCCAGTCGACCGGCAAAGCGTTTTCAAGGGTTAACATCAATGCCCAACATGGATCCATTTTGACCGAGGCCAATTGTTTGCTAAGAGTCGCTGTTGTGGTGTTCCCCAGCTCTGAATTCTTCAAAATATCTGCGGATTGATCCGCTGGAATGGCAAGCAGCACTCTATCAAAAGGTCCGTTCTGCTCTCCGGATTCACTGTGTAAATTCCATTGCAGCAGCCCGCTTGCCCCAACCTTATTTGGCTCGATTCGAGCAATATGCGTTGCGTACTTTATTGGAATGTTCTCCGCCAAGTGTTGGCAGATGGCTTTCATTCTTGGCACGGCTACAAATCTGCCCACTGAATTGGATTCGCTTTTTTCGATTCCGTTTTCGAGCACAATGATGCGTTGATCCCCATCCGGCCAATGCGCTACTAAACCTTGTTCTTGCCACGATTCTACATGGCATTTGAACCGATTGTCACGGCATGTGAAATATTGTGCCCCATGATCAAAGGTTGGTTGGTCGTCTACGCGTCGAGTGGCCATTCTTCCACCTAAGCCGCGACTCTTGTCGAACATCGTTACGTTGATTCCGTGATCGCTCAAGGTGCGGGCTGCAATCATGCCCGACATTCCAGCGCCTACGATCGCGACGTTAGCCGGCGACTGAAAACGCGCAGCCGAAGTTTTGCGCCGGTAGTCAGCAACATCCAGCCGTGAAGCGTGGGCGGCGACCGAGCGTCCACGCACGACTCCCGTAACGTTCGCCTCGGGCTGAAAGGGACGGTCAAACTGACCCAGGCACCACAACAATCCTCCGTACGAACAAGGGTCGCGCCCGTCCAAGGCATACCGATGGTTGAGGTCGGTCATCAGCCGCAGGGCTTGTTCTGGAGATCGCGTCCACTCAAGAAAGGCTTTTCCCCATGTCATCCGGACGTTGTTGTGAAGCTCTCCCTGACGCAGCAGCGACATCTGAGCGGCGTCCCAAAGTTCGACGCCCGTATTGGCGCGAGCAAGTTGTTCCCAAGAAAACAGTCCCTGCCGATCATCACCCTGATGTTGGCGCAACGAAGCCAACGCCCACTCCGGCAGCGCAGAAACTCGGTGGTGATCCGGTCGGTAAAAGCAAAAACCGTATGCGAGCTCGCGCCAGATTAAAAGTTCATCTAGATATTTTTCACTGCCTTCGTTGTCGACGTCCGCCGCTTCCCGCGCGACGCGGAATGGGGATACCATGCCGTAGTGGAGGTAAGCTGACAAGCGGCTGGCACCATCGGTGAGCGGATTGTTTCGTTTGCGATGATACACCGCCAAATGGTTTTGCTTAAATTGCTCCCAGCGATCGTAACCTGACATGCTGCCGCCCACGGTGTCGGCCACGGGCCCCACACTGTGATCGATGTCACACCGAGCCACCAAGTCCGGAATTTGCTGCTGCGTTAAATCAACGGGAGTAAAGGGTAACGTTTGCTGATCAAACGGCTGGGCCTCAATCGAAGGTTCTGACCAAGAACGTGACGTCCGCAGCGCGAACATTTTCTTTGTTTTCGATCGAAATTCAAAAGCTCTCGTGTGAGCTCGGCCCACCAATTGCATCGGCACCACGCATGCCGTGTCGACCGCGTAGATCGTTGCTTCGCAGGAGCGCTTGAGTGCGGATAAGAATCGGCGCTGTGGATCGACAGGCATTTCTTCAACAATTGTGACGGCCGAATCGGCGGCAAGCTTAGCAAGATGGGCTCCAGAATCACTGATGGTTTCTAAATGAAAGGCGTAGCTAATACCAGCCGATTTGCATTGCAATTGTAGATCCCGCACGCCTTGCATGATGAAAGTGTGATGTCGATCGGAAGCGTATTTGTAGCGTTGGGAAAGCGATTGATAGACCAGCAATGGCTTGCCCAACGAAGCCGCGATCGTCGTCGCTACGTCCAGTGCTGGATTTTCTTGGAACCGCATCGCTGAAGCCATCCAATACAAAACAAAATCACCATCACCGGTCCCTTGGTCAACGCAACGGACACGCTCTCGCAAATGTTCAGGAAAATCATCAATGATTGAGGGAAGTCGGGACATGCAAAGCGTTTAGACGATTGACTGGTTTAGTTTACCGCGATTGGGTTGTTAACCGACGACCAGGATCAAAATTCACTGCCCAAGTCTACGCCGGTCGCCCTGTTGTAAGGCGATAAATCTTGTGTCGCCGTACGAAACACGGATGCTCTTCATCAATTTCTGAAATGATTGTGATAATCACAGCAGTTTGCTTCATTTCATATCGGGTGTGACCCCAGCTACGATTAGACTTAAGTTGTTTTGTTACGCCTACACATTTTCTCCCTCCGCATCTCTCGCCTCAATGATGTCTCTTCTTGTTACTCTAATTGTTTTCTCGATGTTAGGGCTAATTGTCTTTCAGACATTTTACGTGCTTGGCTACTTGAAATTTTTGAGCACGGGTGACAACTCCGGACAGATTCGTGTACTTAGCAAGGATCTGGACGATGAACGCGAGCAAGAGGAAACTTATTCGCCGCCAACCGCGATAATACTATGTCTTAAAGGGGCCGACGAAAGTCTGGCTGATTGCTTGACCGGCATAATCAGCCAAGACTACCCTGATTTTCGGTTGAACATCGTGATCAATTCACAGTCTGATCCGGCTGTCAGTATCGTCGATGACTTTTTCTCCAACTTGAAACTTAAACCCAAAATTCACTTCTTAGAATCTCCCCAAGAAACCTGCAGCCTTAAGTGTTCGGCGATTGCGATGGCCGTTAGGTCACTCTCTGAACGTATCCAGGTGGTGGCCTTGATTGATGACGACGCGGTGGTTGATGAATATTGGTTGAGCGATTTGGTGACGCCGTTAAAGGATTCTGAAATCGGGGCAACGACGGGAAATCGTTGGTATTCGCCAACGGACGCACGCTTTGGAACGCTGGTTCGCAAGATATGGAATTCGGCGGCAGTCGTGCAGATGCAGAGATATGATATCGCTTGGGGGGGATCAATGGCGATGCGGAAAGACGTCATCGACCGCTGTCAGTTACTGAGCAGATGGGAAAAATCTTTTTGTGAAGACACAAGTTTATCGCCAGTTTTGAAACAGAATAAGCTGCGTTTGCATCGAGTTCCGAACCTTATCGTCGAGAACAAGGAGGCCAGTTCTTTCGCCGGGACTTTCGACTGGATCAGCCGCCAACTATTGACGGTCCGTCTGCATCATCCAGCTTGGCCAATGGTTTTTTTGCATGGCATCGTGACAGGGATTGGGGCCATTGTTGCGCCGGTGCTAATGGTGTTGCTTTTCTGGTCCGGAATGACGCGCGATGCATGGGCGCTGTTGCAAGCAATCGTTTTGTATCAGGTGTTTAATTTCGTGCTGCTTTATTTGATTGGGCGATCCAATCGAGCGACCGTCAACGGACGCAATAGCTACAACCGATTGGAATCGCCGCCGGAGATGAATGTGGCGATGCACTTCCTAGCAACACTGCTGACGCAGATCGTTCAACCTTTCGCCCTTTGGCAAGCCAGTTCGACCGAAAAGGTGAAATGGAGGGGCGCAACCTACCGGGTCAAAGACGGGCGTGCGATCAAATTTCTGAAGGTGGACAAACAAAAGATGCCATCGCGCGGACAGGTTGCGAAGCGGTCAGCCGATCGTGATCAACAGTCCGCTTCGCTGGTTTCTGAAGACAGCTTCGCCCCAGGTAGCGGGTTCTCGAAACGGTCAAGAAACTGATTGGCTTAATAAACAATCCCGTTCGTAATGGGCGCCATGCCACCGAAGCCGTGCGGTGACTCAAAACTATCACAACGTAAAACCTATTTCAGCCGCCAGGTCCGTACCCAGTCGTATTGGGTTTTGCGCTCTTCTAGAGGGCTCGACGCGATCAATCCGCCGTCCTCGGGAACCGGGTTCCAGTCGTAGGTTTCGATGGCCATTTGGATATAGGCCGGTTGATCCCAATCAACCGTCGGATCAAGCGCGTACTGGAACTTCCCATCTAAAAAGAATTGAATTTCGCGCGGCGACTTCCACCACGCAGAATAAACGTAGAACTTTTCCCAGTTTTCTGTTTCGGGCTTGGTCGAATTTTGAATTTGGATTCGTTTTTCATGGTCGCCCTTAAAGTGAACGATCGTGTTGGAGTGAAAAATTTGATTCCAGTTTCTTCCCCAAGGCTCTGTTAGCGCACTTGTCTTGCCAACACACTCTTGAATATCAAGCTCCAAACGGGGCTGAATACCATGGGGTGTGATTAGCCAAAAGGTGGATGACATCTCCGTATGGTTTGCTTTCATACGGCATTCAAAAAAGTCACCCACTTGGCCGGGGTTTTTTGAACGAATGATTGCACCGTGGTATTTAAATTCGTTTCCATTGATCGTGACAGGTTCTTCAAGTACGCCAACGGTGATGTTCATCATGCCGTCTTCGAGCGTAATACTGTCTTCTTTAAAAAGTCCCGGCGGTCGACCGAGCCATCCCCAGCCTTTGACGCCTGGATCTCCGTGCCATTTTTTGCCGTCTAACTTTTCACCATCAAATTCGTCGGACATGCTCTCCACGGCAACCCAAGTCTTTTCGCTGGGCTTAGGATCGGCTTGGCCTGGAGCGAAGAAGGGCTGCGCGATGCAAACGCTTGGCAGCGCGACAAAAGAAAGCAGAAAGGCTAAAAAGTATTTCATGAGTGACTCAAATTACGAAAGAGAGGTGCAAAAATTTCTACGGTGATAGACCCGCGTAACAATTGTAGATCGATGCCGTTTAGAATGTCAACAATCCTGGGGCTGCCAGAAACGAATTAACCGGCGTGCCCAAGGTCCTTTTCTGGAGAGATGACGTCGCGTACACGTTGCTTTAGTTCCTTAGGTTGTGGGAATCCTTCGTCCACCTTCCGGTCCCAGACTACCGTGCCGGCCGCTTTGATGATAAATATTCCCGATCCGCTTGGTATGAGCGCCACTTCGCCGACCTCTTGTTCAAAGGTCCACAGTAGTTCCTGTGACAGCCAACTGGCGCGAGGCAACCATCGGCATTTCGGGCAGTACAAAATTTCAACACGCGGTTTGTCCATGAGTCGTTTCTGAGGCTATGTGCATCGGATTGTTTGTGGCTTCGTCGGATTCTGCGGTTGCTCATAGCTCCCCGCCATGGCGATAACAACATACACATAACTGCCAATACAAAAAAGAAGCTTCTGTGAGCATCCACAGAAGTTTCGAAGCAAAGGCTGAAATCGCACCAAAAAATTACAGCGTCGTGATAACCGTTCTCTCCGATTGGGTAAGGGTGAACTTGAACGTATCGCGATCGCTATCTTTTTCTAAATCACCGCGTCCTTTACTTTGCCCGTTACCGTTGCGCTTAATCTCCGCCGCGTTGACGTCAGCGACGTTACTATAATCATCGCCATCTTGCGTCGGCGTCGGTCGCGGGTCCTGCGTCACTGGCGTAGACAGTCTGTTCGGGCGACATGTACGCGACGGTACCCATTGGTATACCGATGATCATTGGCTGCGCGGCCACCGCCAGCGCTTTGGTGTCTTACGGCTTTGCCATGAAAACTAAAATAGCGCCTGCCTATATCAATGAGTGTCCGGCGAACTTGCGTCGTGGCCAGCCCACGGGTTGATCGGCGCTACCGACGGGACGACAACGAACGTTTTACCGGTCTAAGTTGTCTTGCAATCGACCAATCTAATATTTCAGACGTTCCCAAGCGTGGGTTTGGCTCTAAAATAACGCCATCACTTAAACGGAAACGAAAATGGCTGAAGCACTCAAATACTATTACGACGTCATCGTTGTCGGCGCCGGTCATGCCGGTACCGAAGCGGCTGCTGCGGCGGCGCGGATGGGCGCTCATACCGCGCTGCTCACGACGAACCTCGACACCGTCGGGCAGATGAGCTGCAACCCGGCGATTGGCGGCGTGGCCAAGGGGCACATCGTTCGTGAGGTCGATGCGCTGGGCGGATTAATGGGACAAGCGATCGACGCGACGGGCATCCAGTTTCGAATGCTCAATACGCGAAAGGGCCCTGCGATGCATAGCCCGCGCGCCCAGGCCGATAAAAAGGCGTACCAAAATTGGGTCAAATGTGCGATCGAGAACCTTGAGAATCTCGAACTCCGGCAAGAGATTGTCGAAGATCTATTGGTTCAAGAAGTCGGTGGCGAGAAAAAGATCCTTGGCATCTCAGCCAAGGGCAACGTACAGTACTTGGCTGACGCGGTGATTCTCACGACCGGTACATTTCTTTCCGCGCTGATGCACACCGGTGAATCAAAAATAGCCGGCGGCCGCGCCGGCGAGGGGACGTCTTCGGGGATCAGTGGAGCATTGATCCGACTTGGGTTTCAGCTTGAGCGATTCAAAACCGGGACGCCTCCGCGCCTTAACAGCCGGACGATCGACTATAGCAAAACCGAAATTCAACCTGGTGACGATTCGCCCACACCGTTTTCGTTTCTTAGTGATAATTTTGCGGTCGAACAAATGCCGTGTTGGATCACTTACACCAATCCAGCTGTCCACGATCTGATTCGCGATAACTTGCATCGTGCGCCGATGTACAGCGGGCAGATCCACGGCAGTGGTCCTCGCTACTGCCCTTCCATCGAGGACAAAGTCGTCAAGTTCGCTGATAAAGATCGTCATCAGCTGTTTCTCGAGCCCGAAGGACGGCAAACGCAGGAAGTCTACGTCAACGGCGTCTCAACCAGCCTCCCGCGCGACGTTCAGGATCAAATGTTTAAACTGATTCCGGGTTTGGAGAATGCCCAAATCATGCGTTATGGTTATGCGGTCGAGTACGATTTCTGCCCGCCTGATCAACTGCGTAACACATTGGAGACACGTTCGGTGGATGGCCTGTTTTTTGCCGGACAGATCAACGGTACGACTGGCTATGAAGAAGCCGCCGCGCAGGGGCTGATTGCGGGTGCCAACGCGGCACTGAAACTGGCGTCCAAGCCCGGTTTGGTGCTGACGCGCGATCAAGCATACATCGGTGTTTTGGTGGATGACCTAGTTACCTCCAGCGTTGATGAACCTTATCGAATGTTCACCAGCCGCGCCGAATATCGCTTGCTTTTGCGGCAGGACAACGCCGATCGTCGTTTAACGCAGTTGGCGACAGACGTCGGATTGGTCTCCGGCGACCGAACACAAAGGTTGGTCGTCAAGGAAGCTGAAATCGCACGCGTTAAAGCGCTGATTGATAAAAAACGTGTCGGCGAGATCCCGATGGAAAAATTCTTACGTCGTCCCGAAACACAGTGGGAACATCTGTTGGCGGATGCTCCCGAATTGACGCCAGTGATCGACGAAGTGCAAGAGCAAGTCGTCTACGATCTAAAGTACGCGGGATACATTGATAAACAGCAAGTGATGATTGATCGTCACAAGCGTTTGGCCAAGAAAAAGATCCCTACCAATTTTGACTATGAAGGGATGACGCATCTGCGCCGCGAAGCCAAAGAGAAACTGACGCGCTTTCGCCCCGAGAGTTTGGATCAGGCTCAACGCATCAGCGGAATCACGCCCGCAGATATCTCACAGGTGATGATGCGGCTGGAAGGTAAAAGCGTTAAGTAGTTTTCATTGCGGAAGCATCTAGGGTGGATTTTCAATCGGTCCAAGCTTAAAGAATGGCTCGAAGCGGCGGATTGAAAATCCACTCTACGCATGCCTACTGTTAAAAACTTGCTTTTTTAACTTCAGCGTCTTTGATGATGTCAGCGTCATTCGATTCCTTCGAAAACGCGGGCTCTATCGGAGGCGCTGAAAACAGATGGGCCGAGTCGTACCGCGGCGCGGTTTCGGCCGTCGTCACAGAGGTCGTCGAAGACGCTGGCTTTCGAATCAGCCCCGATCGCAGCACGTTGCCATGCCCGACGTCGTTGAGGGTCCGGCCAGCAAATCGAGTCGTGTCATAAACGGAGCCTTTTTGAAAGGGACCGGCGCCCAACACCCACGTGCTGGTGCTGTCGCTTTCGGCTTTTGCCAAACCCGATTGCCATACGGGTTGGCGCGTTTGTTGGTCGTAGGCAAACACAACGACTTTGGCGATGCCCGATTGTGCGTCACTTTGTGCAAACGAAATTTCGGGAATCGCTCCGATGTGAGAACCTGTGAACACCGAAGCTGCAGCTGACAGACTGCCTGTTTTGGGAATCCCGTAAGTGACCTTATGCCCGTCGGTTCCCATCGCGCCGACACGTGGTTCGACGATGGTGTCGGCTTCTTCACGCGAATCGAAAATCAGACAACCGGCAGCCGTTAATTGTTGCCGTAGTGAACTGGTTACATAGTTCGTGTTCACAAAACCAGCCGCCCTGTCGGCTTTGAGGTATGTTGAATCAAGAAAAACACGCTGGCCTGAAAGACTTGAAAAGTCAATCTTTGCTACCGCGTCGTCGATTGCGTTGGAGACCAACAACTGTTCGGTCGCGACTCGTTTTGTCGTCGTGCCGCACCCCAACGTCAGCAAAGTGATAAGTACAAAGCTGAACGTCGCACATCGTTGGTTGCCTAAACTAAGTTTGTAGATGTCTTGAGGAAGCACGAGATCTTTGTTGAGGCAATAGGGGCGGAATAGGGTCTACCGTTGTAAGTTTGAAGTTAGAGAATTCTGTACTTTTGGCAAATATCGTTTTCATGTCGGTTGCCTGGGCATATTGCGTCTTTTAAGTCGGTGACGTCGTAGCGGTGTACTTCTTTTGCAATTAGTGGAACAAAATAATCAAAAAAAATTGGTCCATGAACATTAAGGAACTCCCTAAGTCCCTAATATTACGAGACTTATCGATTTCCAATCAATCTTGACCGGTATTGGGGGTTAGATATAATCCGGCAATCTTGGTAGTTTTGGCAGAGGCGGTTGTTTTCGGCGGTTGCGCTGGAACCATAAGGGTCGCAAGCATCGTAGACTGTACTGCTTGCGTTAGCTGGTCGCTCTGCCGGATGTGTCATGGATTGGTATTCAACGCGGGGTCGTGAGACGCGACGCCGCTTCAAAATTGGAAGCGTGTTTGGGATCTTGAACCGCTGTGTTCCCCCACCACCTACGGAGAGGATGGTTTGATGAGTACAAAAACGGTGTTTACGACCGGAGAAGCAGCGAAAATCTGCAAGGTCAGCCAGCAAACGATTATTCGTTGCTTTGACAACGGTAGCCTGAAAGGTTTCCGCGTGCCAGGCAGCCGGTTTCGCAGAATTCCACGTGACCACTTGTTCTCCTTTATGAAAGAGAACGGAATCCCGACCGACGCATTGGACAGCGGTAAACGCAAAGTCCTGATTGTCGATGACAATGAGGAATTGGTCGAATTGATGCAGGACGCTTTTGCGCGCGACGGTCGCTTCGACATCAAGACCGCCAACAATGGGTTCGGTGCTGGCATGGCAGTCCGAGAGTTCCGACCACATTTGGTTGTGTTGGATGTGATGTTACCGGACATCAACGGAAAAGAAGTTTGCAAGCGAGTCCGCGGTGATGATTCGATGAAATCCGTCAAAATTATTTGTATTTCGGGTATGGTCGAACAAGACAAAGTCGCCGACCTGATCACCGCTGGTGCAGATGAGTTTTTGCAAAAACCTTTCTCGGTCGAACGACTAGTTGAAATGGGCTGCTTGATGCTGGAGATGGAGAATATCAAACCTGCGGCCAGTTAATTCAAAGTTGCGGTGCAACCGTTTGTTGGCGAAAGAGTTATTCATGTTCTTTGGTCTAAATCATGGCAAACTTTCGAATTGGTAATTATGCTAAAACGCCTCACGCGTGCGATCGAGTCATCGGTTGGCACGCTTTTATTTTGCAACTTGATAACACATTATGTACGGAATTGGAAAATTGCAGACGGTAGTCGGTTGCAAATTGCGACTGCCCTGCCCTGCCGAATTGCTACTGCAGGTAGCGCGGCTGACGGGCGAAGCTGAAGCGCCGAAAAAATCGTGGACGCTGTTGGTTAGTAGCCATCCGTCGTTGCTGGTTTTTTGCATAGACCGTTTTCAATATGAAAATCAGCGCCCTCCCGCCACAGTAAAGCAATTGGCTCGGTGGGCAAAGCAAAATTTGGTTGACGCGCTATTGTTGGGCAAAGCTATCAAATCTCTCAAGCAAAACAAAAACGGTCTATCGAAATCAGTCATCAAGGATTGGCGGTCCGCTGATTCGGTTTGCGATCGCAGCAATGTGCTGCATCTCTTTTTAAAGCAGCAGTTGTCTGAAAACGCCTCCGCGCAACCTGTTAAACGCTGGTTGAAGGATTCATGTAGAGAGCTCTTGAGAGACCCTAAATTCCCGCGGCCGAAGAAAGCAGTCCACCTATTGTCAAAGGATCGCATCGACGGTCTTTCGATTTCGACGCTGCGATCTTTATTGAGGGCGGCCAGCAAGAATTTACATTGCGAGGCGTCGTTTCATTCGCGGCTGCAAACCGAAAAATTGGCGTCGCTGAAACAACTGGCATACGGAGCCAGTCACGAGATCAACAATCCGTTGGCCAATATTGCAACCGGTGCACAGGCGCTGATGCAATTGGATCAGGATGAAGATCGCCGGCAACGTTTGGCGAACATCTATCAGCAATCAATGGCCGCACACGAAATGATCTCGGATCTCATGCTGTTTGCTCATCCGCCGGCGCCTGTGATGGAAACGATAGATCTGCGAGCAATGATTTCCGAAATCGTCAATCGGGCCCAGCAACAAGACCGCAGTGTCCGCGTTACCTTTGGCCCGGACGTGGAATCCGCAAAGATCGACCGAAATCAGATCATTATTGCTATCGAAGCGCTGTTGCGAAACGCATTCGAAGCGATCGCACAAATGGACAATCCTGTTCTAAGACCCATCGTCTCCATCCGCGTTGATGTTGTAGCGGACATGGGGAGCGATTGGCTTCGCATCTTCGTTGTTGATAACGGCCCCGGATTCACCAAGCAACAGAATCGGCATCTTTTCGATCCGTTCTATTCCGGCCGAGAAGCCGGTCGCGGGTTAGGTTTCGGGTTATCCAAAGTCTACCGAATCGTGAAATTGCACGAGGGAGACATTGTGGCAAAACGTGATAAAAGTATTGGCGAAACGACGTTTTTGATCAGCTTACCGATTCAATAGGTAAGAAAACATGGCGTGGCTACGTTATAATGTCTTCAGCTCTCTGGAGGAAACGAGTCCGTGAGTTTGTCCTTTCAACGCCTCGAAGAGATTTTCATTTGGACACTGCTAATTGCAACGGTGAAAGAATTCGTTCACGGCGCTGCTGTCCACCCTGTATCATTTAACTTTCAACGCACTATGAATCAAGTCGAACCATCCCAACCGACAGCTGAAGCCCCCGCAGAGAATCTATCCAACGTGTTCTTTTGGATTGTTGCCGGCGCGGTTTTGTTTGGTGGGTTGCCATATCTTTTTCCCACAGGCAGCACCTGACACAGCGGAACGTCGGCAAGTTGTGCCGCAACCACCGATGCCGGTTCGCAAGAGAACGTTACACAATCAGGTCTCACCAAGGATGACACATCAGCTTGCTGCGATCCTTTGACAATCGTCGATGGCGAGAAACGCGTTGACTGAGTCTGATCCAACCGCCGAACTTGGATTCGCGCACGAGTCAACGATGCCGTTTGGGCTGGCCGCGGTCCCTTTGTTAGTTTTGAACTGTTCGTTGGTTGCGAATATATGGTTGTTTTCTGATGAAGCAACCACCGGCCCCAACCAAATCGCGTTACTCCTGTCCGCAGCGGTCGCCGGATTGTTGGCACGCGCGGCTGGATTTTCTTTTAGCGATTCGATCACCGGAATCACGCGCAGCATTCAATCCGCTCTTCCTGCGATTCTGATCCTGTTGGTCATTGGAGCCCTCTCCGGCACTTGGATGCTCAGCGGCATCGTACCCGCGATGATCTACTACGGTTTGATGATACTTGACCCCGCTTATTTACGTCGATCAGGCCGACGCGCTTTCGCAAGCGTTGACTCAACGTTTCGCGATCTCACCCTGGTTGTTCCTCGTGCCGATCGCCATTTTGCTGATGGTTGCTGTCAAAGTCAACGCACTGGTGTCACTGATCGTGGGAACATTGTTGGGTGGATTGTTTGCGATACTATTTCAACCAAATTTGATCCAAGAAATTGCATTGGCACAATCCGTTCAAGCCGACAGCAGCTTCTTGGTCCAAGCATACCAATCGGTGATAACGGCAACGGGGGCAGGTTTTTCAATCGAGTCTGACAATACAGTGTTGCGTAAATTAATTGGTTCATCAGGAATGGCCGGGATGCTCAACACCGTATGGCTGATTATTTCCGCGATGTGTTTCGGTGGCGTGATGGAAGCCAGTGAAATGCTGAGCGTGTTAACTCGGCCTTTGGTCGCAGCCGTCACATCCGACGGCGGGCTCATGGGGGCGACGGTGGGGACGTGTTGTTTCTTCAATGTAACGGCATCGGATAAATATTTGGCGATTGTTGTTCCAGGGAGGATGTTTCGGCAGGCGTATCGCGAGCGCGGGCTCGCACCGGAGAACTTGAGTCGAACGCTCGAAGATTCCGCGACGGTCACGTCGGTGTTAGTGCCGTGGAATACTTGCGGCGCAACTCAGGCGGCCGTCTTGGGAGTTTCCGTTTATGCATTTGCGTTCTATTGCTTTTTTAATCTCATCAGCCCTTTGATGGCTTTGCTGTATGCATGCACGGGATTCTCGGTCACTCGAAAACGGTCTGTGGCAGATTTGGCATCAACCGGTGATGTCATTCTCAATCGCAAATCGGACTAAATCGCTGGTTGTCTTTAGGTTCAGTTTTTCGATGACGCGACCGCGGTAGGTCGATACGGTGCTAACGCTAACATCCAGTTGCTTCGCGCAATCTTGGACAGTAGATCCTTTGCCCAAAATCCTCAGCACGTCAAATTCGCGTTGAGATAGCGCTTCAAGTCCCCCACGTTTGTCCTTGGGTTTGCGTAATTGGGTCCAGACATCAGGTGAAATTTTCTTGGAAATGTAAACGTCGCCGTCCTTAATCGTATCAATCGCCTCCATCAACTCTTCGACAGCAGCTGATTTGATCAGATAACCATGAGCACCGGAATTGAGCATGCGGACAGCGTAATGAGCATTCTCATGGACCGTCAGCACCAAAATTTTGAGCGACTTGTACTTGGCCGATAATTCCTCGATCAGTCTGGCAGGATCGTGATTAGGCATAGAGTAATCCATCACCAAACAGTCGGGACGATATTGCTTCAACACTTCAACCAACTCAATCCCATCGCCAGCCTGCCCAATAACCGAGACGTCGTCGTGGGAATTTAGCACTCTCGCCAACGACTCGCGCACCATCGCATGATCGTCTGCTAACACAACGGTAATCGGATTTTTTAAACTCAACGCTCTTCCTTAATCTCGAATAAGTGACTCGTGAATCGGAATTGTAACATCCACCTTTGTACCGATGTTCGGCAAAGAATTCCAACTAAATTCACCCCCCAAAAGATCGACGCGCTCACGCATTCCCAAAACTCCCAAGCGATCGGGAAGCCCATTATTATGGAGCGAACTACTAGCGAGTTTGTTTTCTAAAGTGTCTTGTGTCCCAGCGCCATCGTCACTTACTTGAAGTATTAATTGTTTTTGTGGCATGTCACGTGAAGTCCCAATCGAAACTTCAACACGCGTGGCTTTTGAATGCTTTGATACATTATTAAGCGATTCCTGCACCAGCCGAAACACGTTTTCCGAAACATTACTTGGAAGCCTCACCTCATTGGTTTTACAAGTGAATTTGTATTCAATGCCAGTTCTGCCATGAAAGTCTTGAAGGTGGCTTTCGATGGCGTCGCACAATCCTAAATCGTCCAGCTCCACCGGACGAACGCGGGTAGCGAAATCATGTAAAGTTTCCAGCAACTGTCTGCTGTCGTTGATCGCCCGTTCCAATTGTTCGCGCATAATGTCCGAGGTCGCTGACTGAGCCGCTAATTTAACGTCCAAATTGATGGCCGTTGCTTGCTGTCCTAATTGGTCGTGAATCTCTCTGGAGATCGCTTTTCGTTCTTCCTCTTGAATCCTAAGCAATCGCCCAGATAGCTCTCGTTGCTTTCGTTCAGAGACCTGAATTAAGTGATTCTGGTGAGAGCGTTTTGCTGAAGCGCTGGCCCAAAATCGTGTCAGAAAGAACAGTGGAATGGACGCGATTGCAAACAGGATCAACAAACGATTAAGGAGTCGTCGCGAATTCTTGAAGACATCGTCGGGGCGAAAGAATGACGTCACAAAAAGCGTATTGCCGATAGAATCAATTAGATCCTGCTGTTGGATCTGCTTTGGTTGGTCATCCGAATCAGCCGCCGAATCGGCCAACCTATTCAATTTAATCTGTTGAAATGCAAAGGCGCCCTCAGAAGTTCGAAAACAATTGCCAAGTTGCTTGTCTTTTTGACTCCATGCGTTAGGAAACTGGCGATCAAAAGAGTTCGAATGCTCCAACAGCCAGCCCCACGCATCTGAGGATTCCGTTCCAAGCAGATACTGACCGTCTCCGCGGACTAGAAACACTTTTCCTGGGATCGATGTCGACTTCAGCTCATTGAGCAGAGGAGCTCCAAGATAGTTGACGATCAGAAGATATTTCTTCTCGCCAGTGCCGTCGCTGACAGCGGTCGCAAATCTAATGACTGGCGTCAGCGGTCGTTCGATCTTGCCCCGTTCTTGATTCAGATCGAACTCTGAAACGAACACCTCTCCAGCACGTATCCGCAAAGACTCGCGCACGTAGTTTCTGTCGCTTTTGTTTTGCAGTGCATCTAGAGGAACAACTTCTGGGAGCATGCCGTGCCAGTCGACGCGAATTTTCTCTTGACCACTTAAGTCCAACAACCGGATCTGCTGGAACGTCTGCTGCGATCGAAGAAAGTTATTAAATTCCGTTTCTACATCTAATCTGGACTGTTTGTCGTCGGGGTTGAAGTCCCGAATCGTCCCTTGTTGCGAGACAAATCGAACGTCGGAGCGTACACGCTCTAAATCTCGATCAATCATTTGAAACGCAAGCTCCAGCCGATGAGTTGCTTGTTCTGTCCGCAGATTCCATTCCTGCTGGCGGTCATTTATGAATAGGGCTAAGGTGACCAGAACCAACAGCAGCAATAATAACCCTAACGCTCCCAGCTGTTTCTTCGCAACTTGCCAAAAGAGTGGTGATGCCGAAGGTTCCATATTTCCTCGAAGTAATAGTGGCCGATTTGATTGACTTTAAGTCAAAGGTAGATTTTAGCAAATCCAACCACTCTCTGCTTCCCAGCAAGATATGCGCTGCCATCGCGAATAGCTGCAAAGCAATGATAGGGCGATTCCAGCCGGTTTACGGAGACTCTGGTGGGGAACTTGCCGGTTTCCATAGCGATTCTTGTAGCTAAAAAACGACAGAGTTTTGTAGCTCCAACGACATCGTGAGGGTATCTCATGATGCACAATTGATCCTTTCCTTAGGAGGTGCTATGAAAACATTCATGAGACTTGCCACCCTGGCAATGGTTGTCTTTTCCATCAACCAAAATTCTGTCGCTGCTCAACAGATTCCAGATTCACAACCTCAAGCGGCCCATGAAAAATCAACGGCTTACCAATGGGTGGAAATCATGCTCGAGGCGGCAGCTCGTGATGTCCAGCGCATCGGTGCTCAACCGACTATTCTATCTCGGCAGATGGCAATTCCTGTCACCGCGATGTTCGATGCCTGGGCGGCTTACGACGACAAAGCTGTCGGGACGATGCATGGTGGAGAATTGCGTCAACCAGAATCAGAACGAACCGAAGAAAACAAGAAGACTGCAATCGCGTATGCGATGTATCGGAGTTGTGTTGATCAATATCCGGAATTCGAAGACTATTTAACCGAGCAAATGGTTGCACTGGGACTTGATCCAAGCGACAAATCTGAAGACCTGACAACAGCCATCGGAATTGGAAACCATGTCGCCAGAGTTTTGGTCGAGTATCGGTATCGAGACGGCGCGAATCAATTAGGTGACGAACAGGGATCCAACGGGCAACCATATTCGGACTACACGATGTACCGCCCAGTGAACTCATGTGAAAAATGCTACGACCCCGATCGTTGGCAGCTGATCCCGTTTGATGACGGCAAGGGCGGCCAAGTTACGATGGAATTCCTGACGCCTCAGTGGTACCGCGTGATTCCTTTCGCTTTGGAAAGTGCGGGACAGTTTCGTCCCGGCCCTCCGCCCTTGGTTGGTGATCCGCAGTTACTCAAAGAACTCGATGAGTGTATTGAGTTCAATGCGAATTTGACTCCCAAGCAAAAAGCAATTGTCGAATTTATGCGAGACGGCCCCCGATCAACGGGGCAATCGGGCCACTGGCTCAAGTTTGCTCAAGTTGTTTCAAAACGTGACAAGAACGATCTTGATCAAGACGTAAAGCTGTTCTTCACGGTCGGTAATTGCTCACTGGATACCTTCATTGCTTCGTGGGATTCGAAGCGTTATTACGATAGCTCACGCCCTTGGACCTTGATTCATCACTTTTACAAGGGCAAAAAGATCAAAGGTTGGGCGGGACCAGGCAAAGGTGTCGTTGAGATGATGGGAGAAAAGTGGCATCCGTATTCGCCTTCGACATTTATTACACCTCCGTTTCCAGGTTATGTCTCTGGTCATAGCTGCATCAGTGGCGGATGTGCGGAGATTTTGAAACTATTCACCGGCAGTGACAAATGC
>Ga0209831_1001859_pt1 | contig 18882 bp, 7 predicted proteins | sample Maine_Asex4_meta_FD_187451 | JGI IMG/M metagenome (GOLD analysis project Ga0209831, IMG submission 187451) | Marine algal microbial communities from Maine, USA - Maine_Asex4_metaG (SPAdes) (version 2) | ecosystem: Host-associated > Algae > Red algae > Unclassified | place: Maine, USA | collected...
CTAAGAAACCCTAAAAAATGAACCGTAGCCCAGCTATGCTTAATTTTTTAGAATTCCTTAGAAGAAAAAATGACTAGCCTAAAATGACCAATTTATTCTTACACTTTGCCTTAATGCTTCAATCCAAATATCGCCTTCTATAAAAGCCCATTCCCAATCCGAACATCATCATCACAGAACCTAACCAAAATAGATTTATACCGGGGAAAACGATGGCTTCTAATACGATATAATCCATCCGCAAGGAATTCTCTGCGATTTCTATTGGCAAGGGTTTATCAATCACTTCTCCCTGTGCTATTTGCAAAGTCATCGTTCCTGTGGTGGGGTCAATTTCTGTGAAACGGATATGTAAATTCCAATCTCTAATTTCATCTTTTACATTCAATGGACGATTTTGGCGAATAAAATAAACAGGTTCTGCTTGTTTTACTTGCCCTGCCGCATTCGTTGCGCTAATTAATGCACTAACAGCAATATCTTTGTCTTCTCGAAAATAACCAGGATTGTTTGGTTGTCTATTGATGGCCGTAAAAGCTAAATTATAGCCTTTAAATTTAAACTGATCGCCTTCTTTTACCTTTACCGTTTGGTAAGTCAAATCTGAATCTGGTGTAAATACACTGGCAAAAATTTCTTGTGGTAAGCGTACTTTTACACTGATGTCATTTATTTGCGCAGGAAAACTATAGATCAAATCTCCTCTTAATACCATTACTGGTTCCGCATACCAAGTACTATCAAAGTTGAGTACTCTAACGGCTGTTTTTACACCGATGGCAATATCTCCAGGTTCTGGATGATATTCTGGATGGCTAGGGTCATGATCTATTCCTTGTACAATAAGGTAGTGTTTTTTAGTAAAAATGGTATCGCCTATAAAACTTTTATAAGGTTCAAATTTCAAACTATCTTCGTAGGCTTTCGCCTCATCTGGTCCCTGATGATGGGGTGGAATATCTGCTACGCTCGAAAATATATCTTCTGAGAAATATCGTTTGGTATAAGGATTAGCTGCTGCAAAATTAAATTTATGATCATAAATGACATTGGGTCGTAGTTGAAATTGCTCAGCAGTAGGTTGACCATTCTCATCTAATCTTTGGCAGTTAATCAAATATTCTCTGATATTGCCAATGACGGTGTCTCTTTCATAGTTGACCATATAGCCACTCATAAACATAGGCTTGCCTTTAATAAGTAGCAAATTTTTCTGAATTCGTTCTTTGTCTGCAAACACGCCGTCCATTGCAAAGGTATTTTTAGAAATATGGTGTTTATTCGTGCCCGATGCAATAATGCCCACCATCATAATACCAAAACCAATATGAGAAACCGCAGAACCTGCCAATTTGAAATTCCCTTTTATAAAAGTAAATAGGTAATCCAGATTTGTAACAACTGCAAAAATCCCACTAAATAATAAGAGTAAATATTGCCAAGCTGCTACCTGTATCCAAAGGGTTGTTAGGAAAGTTAAGATAGCAGAAAGTACGATGGCTATTCCTGTATGTGTTAGAAACTTCTTTCGATAGTTTGCAAAGTTAAATTCTTTGAAACGCAAGTACTGCGCTATTCCAGAAAACAAGCCAATCAACACACCTATCCACAATTGATACTTGTTGTGGTGGGCTTCTTGATCATTAATTACCCAATCTACATGAGTTGGATCAAAAGCACCCACTATTTTATTAAATACAGGTAAGGAAGTAGAAACGGTAATTAGAAAAGAAGAAAATAAGAAGACTAAAGACCCTATGAATATCCAAAATTCTTTGGAACTAGCTGCTTCCTCTTTTTCTGGGGCAGGAATTTTTCCTACACGAGCAATAAACAAGACCATCCCTATTAGAAATAGGGTAGCCATAAATCCAACTAGTTGCCACTCTAGCCCCATTTCTGTAAAAGCATGTACAGATGTTTCCCCCAAAATGCCACTACGGGTCAAGAAGGTAGAATATACAATTAATAAAAAAGATAGTAAATAAAAGAGGTAGGTACTTTTTATAGAATAGCCTGTACTTTTTGCAACTAAATTGGTGTGAATACCTGCTAACATAATCAACCACGGAACTAAAGACGCATTTTCCACAGGGTCCCATGCCCAGTAACCACCAAAACTTAATGCTTCATAAGCCCAAGCGCCGCCCATCAAAATACCTGTTCCGAGTATCATTCCTGAAAATAATGCCCAAGGCATTACGGGTTTCAGCCATTCTTTGTGCTTCCCTAACCATAAACCAGCAATCGCATAACAGAAAGGTACTATCGTAGAGGCAAAGCCTAAAAACAAGGTAGGTGGATGAATCGTCATCCAATAGTTTTGTAATAAAGGATTCATCCCTGTGCCTTGTAATAAGGATACATATTCTTTGTTGTTAAACAAAGGAATTTCCATCGTATCTCGAAGCAATAATAAAGGATTACTACCTATCTTGATAGGGTCTTCTCCTATGTATATATATAAGCCCAAAATCATGGAACCGATAAATACTTGTACCAAAGACAACATACTCATTACTGGGCTTTCCCACATTTTTGCGGTTCTAATCAAAACAAAACCCAAAATAATATGCCAAAACATCCACAATAAAAAACTGCCCTCTTGTCCTTCCCAAAATGCGGAGAAGATGTATTTCATAGGCAATTCATCCGATACATGCCGTTGCACATATTGGTACTCATAGTACTGGTTAACCATGATGTAAAATAAGATACCAATAACTGCTAAATAACTTAAGCCATGTACCACAAAAGCAGAACGACCTAGTTTACGTAAGCCTGAAAATTCTGTGGTTTCTCTGCGTTGGGTCGCAAAGAAATAACTTAAACTTGCAACAATGCCTGCTACAAAACCTAAGACTAATAGGAATCGTCCTATTTGCCCCGGTAAAAGATGTTCGCCTATGTACTCCATTTTGTAGGATGGTTTTGATAATCAATTTTACCCTACAAAGATATATGTAAAGAAGGAACGGAAGGGGTTTGAAGAAAATTATGATAGAATGATGACCATGTTACTCCGACAGCAGCACATCTCCAGAATAATCAATCACTTTACCATCAATAAAAGCGACTTTCGCCATCCAAATATACACGCCAGGAGTCATGTTTTGTCCCTTAAAAGTACCATCCCAACCTTTGGTAGTGTCATTAATTGGTAATTCTGATGTTTCATAAAGCAATTCTCCCCAACGAGAATATATTCTAAAATAGTCAACACTGCTTACTTCTGGTCCACCAAAAATAGTAAATCGGTCGTTAAGACCATCTGAATTAGGGCTAAAAACATTGGGCACAAAAACATCTCTTTCAAAAGCTACTTTAAAATTAATAACCCCCGTTGTTTCGCAATTGTCCTCAGACGTAACGGTAAAACTGTATTGACCAGGCGTTATAGGTTGAGCGATTGGTTCTAAGCAATCGTAACAAGATAAGCCTTCTGTTTCTGACCAAGTAATCGTTTTAATTGGATCAGAACTGATTATTTCCAAAGGAATTTCATCTCCTAATTCTATCTGTATATCTTGGTCGTAGGACAATTCAATTATCTTAGGTTGTATGATAGTTAAGGTGGTGTCTGTAAAGCAGCTATTGGCATCTCTTGCTGTTATCGTATAAGAACCAGCACCTAAGTCTTGATAGGTAGGTAAGGTCGAGAAATTTGTACCAGAAATGCTATACTCATAAGGCGGTGTACCACCTCGCATATTCGTAATGTCAATCATACCGGTGGCAATCTCCTCACATTGCGGGTTGGTATTAGTTACCCGTAATTCTAAAGAAGGCGGCTCATTCAAAATACGACTTTCCACATAAGGACAATTGTAATGATCTGTAATAGTTAAACGATATTCTCCGCTTGGCAAGTTTTCTATTCGGCGAGTCTTTTTACCATTACTCCAATCGTAGCGATAAGGAGGCACACCGCCCGCAGGGAATACTTCTAAAAAGGCATCTGCATCATTCGGGCAGGCCAAATTAACGCCTTTGAATTCAGGGATTGCCCAAGTAGCAGAAAGTGCTTCTGGTCGAACGATTTCTATTTCTAGTTCCGCCTCTGTACCCCGTCTATCGGTGATAGCTACGGTATAAATGCCTCCCGGTAATTGGGTAAACAGTAATTCTTGATTTAAGCTATCTATCATTCCTTGCTCACTGATAGAACGATCTTCGGAATTCCATTTATACATAAATGGGGCTAATCCTTTAACTAATTTAAAAGAAAAACTACCTGTATTCCCGCCACAAATAACGGTATCTGCATCTTGTATGGAGTTAATTTCACAATCAATCGTTGTCAAATTATAATAAACGATACTATCACAGCCTCTATCATTAAATAATCTTTCTCTGTAGCGGCCTTCTTCATTTACTTGAAAAAAGCCAAGGGTATAGCCATCTTGCAAACAGAAAGTATCTGCCACCTCTGAACGAACCGTATCCGGCACAATTAAATCAATTGTTACCACACTATCGCAACCCACCATAGATTCATACACAAAATTATACCGGCCATTGGTACAAGCTCTATTTTTGCCAACTTCTAGGCAAGCCCCTGCACATAGTTCTACCCTATCACTTGTTGGACCACCTCCATTTACTATCAATTCAATTACCACTAAACTATCGCAACCCAACACCGTTTGGTACATTAATTCATAGGTTCCTGATTCGGTAACTATCTGATTATTAATTAAATAAAAATCGCCAAAACAGATAGATTCGTTAATTATGGTATCCTTTTCTAAACCTACTGTTAAATCTAATTCTACCAAACTATCGCATCCACTTTCTGCTGTTAAGGTCACAGGATACAAGCCTGTTTCTCTGAAAGCAACATCTCCAACCACAAAGGATTCTCCTTCGCAAATAGTTTGTTTTAATTTTGTCGTTCTATCTGGTTCAATAAATAGATTGAGGGTAATTTCAGTATTACAACCAGGCGGGGCATTATAGCTTAAATTAAAGACTCCACCTTCCCAAAAGGTATTATCTCCAACTTTATAAAATTCTCCATAACATAAACGTTCATTAATTGAGCGAGCAAAACAAGAATCAGTACTTCCAGATGTACCCATACTGTCCATCTGCATAGCCGTAGAATCTGTGGGAACAACTGGAATTGAATCCATTGGCATAGGATCGACCGTTGGATCTCCTCCGCCATCCGTTCCACCGCCTCCATTAGGATTCGCTACGACTGTAAAATCAACCATCACTAAACTATCACAGCCACCCATAGATTGAAAAACAAATTCATATTGTCCAGCAAAACAGATAACATTTCTACCTACTGCCAAACATTCTCCTTCAGGTAGTGTCCTTTCAATAGAGGTAGTGAACACGGACCCAACAGATAAATCCAATATAACTAAACTATCACAACCATTAACTGCCTCAAATAAATATTCATAAATGCCTGTTTCTGTTAAGATCGTGCCATTATAAGTATAAGGAGTACCCTCACAAGCCGTCTCTTCCAATTGCGTTATCAATTCTCGTTCTATCCGCAAATCGACACGGATTAAACTATCTTTTCCTTGTTCATTTTCTAATAAAAATTCATACAAGCCATTGTCACAAAGCGTCGTATCTGCAATAGATAGACAATCCCCTGCACAAAGCGTCTGCGAAAAAGCATTCACAATTAAGTCTTCTACTGTTAAATTGATATATACGGTACTATCGCACCCATAGTGCGTACTATATCTCAAATCATAGGAACCTGTTTGACAGAGGGTGTTCGGTCCAAAGTCAATACATTCATCATAGCCTATAGTCCGATCTATTCTAGTTTCTTTATGGGATTTAACTATCAAATTATACACAATTACCATAGAACAACCCTCTTGGGTAAAGGTCTCATAATCATAGGTCCCTGATTCGCACCACTCTTTATCTCCTGTTCTAAAGCAATCGCCTTCGCAGATGGTGTAATCTTGATAAGAAATAATTTTAGGCGTAACATATAAAGATATGTTGTAGGTACTATCGCCAACCGTTTCGGTGTAAGTACCTGAACGACAGCGTTCTTCTCCACCAATAATTCGGCAAGTACCCTCACAAATAGTATCTGTTAAAATATTTTGAGAGGTAAAAAAGGAAAGAGCATTTCCGTCTGATAAAGTATCAGAGGAGGCTGCGTGACTTGTAATAAGTTGGAGAACAAGGAATATACATAAAGTAATTCGCAAGTATACTTTTTTCGGTGTTAGGCTCATAATGGTATGCGTACAATAGTTACATTGATGTCATGAGTTGTTCTGTTTTTGCAATAATGTATCAATAGGTGTGTAATAAAGTAGACTTGTCCTCCTTTAATAAACACTTATCTGAAATGCTCTTTTTCTGCTATTTTCCTCTAAAAAATAACTCAATAAATAGATTATTCAGTGATTTTTTTAAAGAAAACTAGCAAAAAAATAGCTATTTCATATAAGTATTTTTAAAGAAGGACAAGTCTAGTATTTACAACACAATCCTATTAGGAATTATTGTAGTAATCTTTTTTATTGAAAAGTAAAGAGGGCTGGGCTAAACCTTAGGCATGTCAGAAGTAGAAATTTTTCTTCTGAAAGATTTGCATGATGGGAACAATTTATGCCTTTATCTAATAAAAGGCAATTATAATGCCCATTTTTTTAAGAAGGAAGATTTTGTTTAGAAGGAAAAGGAATCTATAAGAAAAGCCTTTGCTCTAAGAAGAGCAAAGGCTTTTAATGTAAAATTGTTTATTTGTTTACAATGTTTATTTGTTTAATACACTGTATATCAATGTTTCACAAACAGTTATTATAAACATGATTTTGCTTTATTTCACCACCATTACTCTCTTCGTAATTGGTGCTGCATCGGCTGCTTGAATTTCTATAAAATAGATGCCTCCTTGCAGGCTTGATACAGATATTCTCTGAACACCTATTTCTTGTGCAGTCAGTTGTTGCTGATAAACAATCTGATGTACGGTATTAAACATTTTCACTTGAACTGCTTGTCCTTGGTAAGCATTTAAATCCAAGTTTAATTCATAGGAAGCAGGGTTAGGATATACGTTTACCTCACTAGATAAGACCTTAGTGGTACTAGTAGTCGTAGAGGCCACTGTCGCTCGATTATGAATAGAACCAGTTTCCTCCTGTAGATTTGATTTTATATAAATCCACTTACGTTGAAAACATACTTGTTTGCCATCCAAATCATATAAAGCAGCAAGTACATAAAACCAACCCTTTGCTCCTGGTGCAAAGTGACAACCTGCATTCTCCGTACACTCCAAAGAAGCTATTTGCTTCCAACTTGTATTGTACACTTTTACGTTGTAAGTATAACAATCAAAACTTGATTGGTTTTCAATAGCAATTTTATTACCATCTGCCGAGATTTTAATGTCATTACATGCTGCTCTAGTTAGCTCTTGCTCTGCGCAAGGGTTGGCACAGTCTGTAAGTGTTACAAAATCACTAGCTACATTCCCAGCACAATCAGTAACTTGTAAAGTATAAGTACCCGCAGTAGTTGCCTTTAATGTTTCTGAGGTACTAGCTACACCATTTGCATCTACCCAAAGATAAGTCAGCTCACTACTAGAATTACTTCCATTTGTAGTTATTTCTATTGCATCAATTAAGGTAGTTGCAGCATAAGTATAATTGTATAATTCAATTGTTTCAGAATTACTGGTAGCGATAAATGTGCGACATTTTTCATTCCATTTATTCTTCGTTGTATGTTTTTTATATTGTCCTTTTATTCTAGTATAATAAGTCGTACTACTTTTATTAGTGTTGTACTCGTAATCATTCCAGCAAATCTGATATTCTGTATCAATACATAAATCAGTAATCGTTGCAATAGCTTGTACATAGCCATTCATCCATAAATTAGCTACGCCATCTTTGCAAGGAACGCCATCTGACTTGTAACCATTTTTGAAATGCCCTCCATAAAAAGAGCGACCTTTTTCCCAGCCATCTATGCCTTGCTCAAAACTTGCATTTATAAGCGTTGCTGCACAATCATCTTCACAAATAGCACTATTCGTAATTGTTGGGCTAAGGGTAATTGCTCCACAAATTTCTTGATCTTCTCCTAAGTCTACATGGAAAGAACATCCTTCTACAAGAATACAATTAGTCGCTTCACAGCCATTTGCATTAATAACAGATACACAGTATTCTCCACCAGTAGTTACCGTTAAAGTAGTACTTGTACCTACCGTTTCTCCTGCTGTATTTGTCCAAGTATAAGTATTGCCATCTGAAATTTCGCAACTTGCTCCATATACTTTGATATTATCTAAATCCCATGCAGATACATCTGATGCGACCCCTGCTAAATTATAAGCCAATAATTCAAAAGTATAAGTACTAGCTGTAGCAGATTGGAAGGCAGCATCGCCTAAGAAATCGAATGTTTCCAGGCTCCATGCAGTCGTAGTTGGAATATCCACTTCCTTATAAATTTCTACTCCATCTTTTAATACTCTAATACCATACTGTGTTGGATAGTTATTCGTGCCTATTACAGATTCATGACCTGCTGCAGACCAAGTATACTGTTCTGGTGCTAATTCTTGGAATTCCAATTTCGTAATACCATTGATACCACAAGTTGGATCGATTTTTACATCGAATTTTACTGCTTTAGGATGGTTATCTTGGAAGGTACCAATATTTGGCATACCTACACAAACCGCATCTCCTTTAGCACCTGTGATGGCATCATTGGTACAAGAATGGTTCACTCCTGTTCCTGTATATAATCCTACGGTTGACACCCCTGCACAAGAAAGTGCGGTTGTGTGAGCGGTTAAATCTGAGTAATCAGCAGCAGAAGATTGACCGCTAAAAGAGGCACAAGCATTCATATTCCATACTGCAATGACACTGCCTCCACTTAATTCACAAGTAGTTGGTTGGTCGTCATTTGTAGGTGTCACAGTAGTAGTAATAGTTACACCGCCATCACATATAGCTCCTGATTGTGCTAGAGTTACTGCTGGTTCTATTCCTTGATTTATCCATTTACAGTCGTTTGTATCAAACTGGAAATCATCCCAACAGTTTACCATTGGTGGCATTGCAGGTTGTGAACCTTGATTCACGTAAGAACACGTCGTATCATCAAATTGATAATCATCCCAACAGTTTTCTGCTTCTGGTTCTACTGCCGCAGGAGGCCAACATACATCATAAGTAACAGGAGTACCTGTACATGTAGAACAAGCTGGATCAACTGGTGTCAATACATAGTTGATACAGAGTGTCTGATTCGTTGGGTTTGTAATCTTAGGTGCGAAAGCGCCCGCTGTCGCCAAACCTGTTGGAGGGATATTGAAAGTACTAGTGTCAAGACCTGATGCTAAAGGATTTCCACCACTCAATAAACCCGCAGGAAATGTAATCACTGCATCTACTTCTGTTTCATATGGAAGATTACTTTGAATTCTGGTTATGAATCCTTCTCCATCACATACATTAAAATTACAATCATCGACCAATCCATCTCCATCAGCATCATCTTCAAATTTTGGTAAACCTTGAAGGGGACGCCCTGCACATAATACGATGGCGATATTACAACTGTAATTTGGATCTGGAAGTACATCCCATTCACAAGTAGCATCATTGAAAGAAGCAGTTCCTGCACAATCTAAATCTGTTGGTACTGCTGGTTGCGTTCCTACATTATCCCATGAACAAGTACCCTCATTGAATTCAAATGAATCATAGCAATTTACCATTGGTGGCATTGCAGGTTGAGAACCTTGATTCACATAAGAACACGTCGTATCATCAAATTGATAATCATCCCAACAGTTTTCTGCTTCTGGTTCTACTGCCGCAGGAGGCCAACATACATCATAAGTAACAGGAGTACCTGTACATGTAGAACAAGCTGGATCAACTGGTGTCAATACATAGTTGATACAGAGTGTCTGATTCGTTGGGTTTGTAATCTTAGGTGCGAAAGCGCCCGCTGTCGCCAAACCTGTTGGAGGGATATTGAAAGTACTAGTGTCAAGACCTGATGCTAAAGGATTTCCACCACTCAATAAACCCGCAGGAAATGTAATCACTGCATCTACTTCTGTTTCATATGGAAGATTACTTTGAATTCTGGTTATGAATCCTTCTCCATCACATACATTAAAATTACAATCATCGACCAATCCATCTCCATCAGCATCATCTTCAAATTTTGGTAAACCTTGAAGGGGACGCCCTGCACATAATACGATGGCGATATTACAACTGTAATTTGGATCTGGAAGTACATCCCATTCACAAGTAGCATCATTGAAAGAAGCAGTTCCTGCACAATCTAAATCTGTTGGTACTGCTGGTTGCGTTCCTACATTATCCCATGAACAAGTACCCTCATTGAATTCAAATGAATCATAGCAATTTACCATTGGTGGCATTGCAGGTTGTGAACCTTGATTCACATAAGAACACGTCGTATCATCAAATTGATAATCATCCCAACAGTTTTCTGCTTCTGGCTCTTCTGGAGTTTCTACGATCACCATAAAGCAGCATTCTCCGCTCTCTAATCCACAACCATCGACTGCTTTATAACATAAAGTAGAACTCCCGATTGGGAATACATCATGCGATGCGTAATCACCTGCAGTTTGTATAACTTGAACACCTCCTTCTAATTCTAAAACATATTGCAAAAGACCATCAACATTATTTCCACCAGAAAATCCATCTCCCCAAAAGCCCAAACCTTGAATTGCAGGGTAAAAATTCGTCAATCCATAGTCTTGACTTAATGTTGGATCTGGTCCATCATCAAAATCATCTGGTTCTAGTCCAGCTCCATTGAATCCCCAATTAGTATAAGTTACTGGTTCACAATTAGTCCACTCAAATACACCTTCTACTGATTCGTCATTCAATCCTATCCAGGCAGGAATACCTGTATTGGTTGCTAGACTATTTTCCCCTGCATCAGAAATAGTGATTAAATGACCTCCATTTACCTGCGCAGCTACATTCGCATCTTCCCAAGATAAAATAGCATCTGATAAGAAATAAGTGTTCCCATTAACACCCGTACCTAAGTAAGTGAAGCCAGCTAAATCTATCACAGCTACTCCAGCGCCTGCTCCATTGACACAGAATTCTACAGACTCGCCACATTCGGCTGTAATATCAGCAGGACAGGTTATAGTAGGGGCTGTAGCATTTACACATGGGTCAGCTACACAACTACCATCATCACAAATTGCATCAGGATTATAATTCATAGCAGCAGGGTTTGTACAGCCTTTTGTACCTAAAACTAAGTCAAAAGATGGCATAGCAATAAAACAGTTATTGCCAGCAAAAGATGCCATTACTGTATAAGTGCCTGCATCAGCTGCAGTCAAATTTGATATATCCAAAGTACTGGTTGTACTGATATTACCATTAGGACCACTCCATACAATATCCAAGAAACTAAAACCACCAATAGATAAAGTAACATCTTCGCCTTCGCAATAAGAAGCTTCTCCTATTATCATTAATGGTGGTAGCTCTGCAAGATCTATTTCTCTAACCTGACTACGGCATTCATTGGTCGCTCTTACGGTATACTGTCCTAATGGTAAGTCAGTAATAGTAACATTAACACCAGAAGCAGCCGTTCCCGTAGCGACAACCGTATTCAGATCATTAGAATTAAAAACCTCATATACGATAAGTGGATCATCATCACCTATAGCTGCAACATTGATCGTGAAGGTCCCATCATCAGAACATTGCACTCCCTCCAGTGTCGTAAAATCAAGACCTAAGTTGTTGTAAGAAAAAGTCTCAAGGGTTTCCGTACAGCTAGGGCAGCCTAGATTCGATCTTCTACTAATTCTGAAATCACCAGATTCCGTTACATTCGTAAGGGAACCGTCACCATTACCAAGTGCATTAAAAGCAGCGACTAGCTGCCAATCACCATTAGCATCTTGCCATTCCAATAGATATGTAAAATTTTCTGTACCCGTCTGTTTATCAGGACCATCCACCTCTACATACAAATCAAAGTTTCCACAAACTGGCATCAAAGTCGTTTCGACTGGAAATACATTCCTGTCTGTCAATGTATAATCAGTCGTGATAGGGTCACCACAAACATCTCTAATCGTTACAGTATAAGTTCCAATAGGTAGTGCTGGAGAAACGAAAGCCTTGTTGACTTCATTTTGAATGTTTTTTGTAATAGCACATTGATTCGTTAACACGCCACTAGCGTCTACTATATCTACTGAACTGATTTGATTATTTATGCTACCATATATAACTGCTTGTCCTGCAGCACAGGCATATCTGCTTTGAAAGGTTCCTAATTTTAGCACAGAGTCAAAGACAAAAGTCAACTCTCTGGTACAGCACCCATCATCTACAATTACCGTATACTCACCTGCCTCAAAAGGATTTGTGTCACAGATCTGATAATTTACTATATCCTGTCTTCTTCCAGAAGTTTCACAAACGCCAGAATAGGTCCTTGGATCATTCAGTAAGCCAGGATTATTCATTTCTGGTACCTGTGTGAAAGTAATCGTCGCATCTCCAGTTGCAAAAGGAACAGCAAGAACGATGCAATCATCGCAATCTTCGATGTTATTTACCACTGTTATAACATCTTGTTCAGCAGGAATTTCGACAGTATCTCTAAGAATAAGCCCACAATTCAACTCAGCTGCAATACTAAAATGAATCCCTTCTTCACATACATAAGGTAAATCTACCACATCTGCACCATTAGTAGTCGTTCCCGTGATAGCTGTTGTCGTTCCATCTGAATTAAAGACGGTGTAACTATAAGTTACAGGATCTTCTCCTGGTCTTCCGTTAATAAGATTGGTGGAATAGGAGATCGAACCACAACTACCCCCTAGATTACAAGCTGCAAATCTACCCAGCCTTGTCGGGAATAAAAATTCAGTTGCATAATCAAAAACCTCTGTTTCTCCGCAAGCATCCATAAAGGTCAATTCATAATCCCCTGGAAAATCTAAACCATTCACACCAGATACAATCAGGTTAGGAGCACTACCACTAACACTGGGAGCACCAGGTCCTGTTACTATCAAATTTGCGTAATCGCCACCAGTTATATTGATTGCTATTTGACGTCCACATTCGTAAACTGTGGATAAGCCAAAAGTCAATGGAGTAAAAAGATCAGCGATCGTCACTGTCTCTGGCGTACCATCCCCACCCATCAAATTGGGGGTAACGGTATAAGTGCCTGCTTCCAAACCCGAAAAACTAGTGCCGTTAAGAACTATGGGCGTGATAGTTTGTGGCATACCATCAGCTGGCATACCAGTTATGGTATAGCTGACCACTTGGGCGTCAGCGGGTGCTATCCAGGTCAGCTCCCCATTTTGACGGCAAGTCGCATCGGTAGGTGTCAGATTAATCTGCGCTTGCATCGCAAAAGCAAAACTTGCCAGCAGTATCAAGGTTAATATGCTTTTTTGCCAAATTAGAGACCAAGTCAATAGCGTACTTTTAAATACAGGTAAGGTCGCACATTCGGCACCTTGTCCATTGTAAAATAGATTTCTTCTCACAATAAATTATTTTTTGGTGTAAAAAGTCAAGAGTAGCCAGTAGGAAATTGACTCCTGACAAATAGTTGGGTTTTTATTAATAGACGGACTAATGAAGAACTAATACGGGAAAATGGGGTGGGGATAGAGCTTAAAAGCTCTTTAGGAGGGAGGGAGAATGACTAGTTCTTATCCTACAATATCTTTGATACAGGACAAAACTAGGCATAGGGGATACTGTTACAATATTGTTATTACAACAAATAAAGGGGCTGTTCTCTTGTAGAAAAATTGGAGGGAGTCGGATTTATAATCATCCGAATAGGGTTAAATACTTGGTCTTTATATTTTTGAATTTCTCAAATCCCAATGAAGAGGATTGTTTAAAACTAAAATATACATTTTAGCTTTCCTTCATTATTACTATAGATAATGAGAATTTTGGTAAGTATTAATAGATGGAATGATTGGAAATTTAGATATGGTAAAACTAACTTAGCTAATAATGCTCAAGATAGGGATAAATCTAGTAAAATGCAAAGCTAAACACTTTTTTGGAACAATAATGAAAACATTTGGAACAATAATGTAAGTCTTCGGAAATTGATTATTGATTATTGGCCAACGACATGTCCAAGCCACTTTTAGAAAATAATCAATCTCCTAGTGACTTTCGAGATGAGAATTAAGGGTGTTTATTTGTTTAGCTAACTCAATGTGAATATCAAATAGACAACTCTACTTATTCAAAGCAATGGCCTTAATGATAGTCGGCACAAGGCAGTAGCCTTTGCGCCAGTAATAAACAGATAAACATTTTAGACAAATAAACACCGTCAACTACTTTCCTTTAATTCGAGTAATTAAGGTAGAAAACATTCCCCCCACATCGTCTCTTGCTCGAATTTCTTTTACTTCAATACCGTCTGGTTTAGGATCAATGATAAACCGAAAAACAAAATCTTCTGGTCTAGTTGCTTGTTCATTGACCGAGCCGTAGCGCACATCACTTAATTGGAATTTACCATCGGCTAAAGGCATTATCGCATAATATCCATCTGAAAACCATTTTAACGTTTTTATATCCTGTTCGGATTCAAGGTCCTGTATCAATTCATGTTTTTTTTCTAAAGGATAAAATTGCACCCTTGGACTACTATCGAATAAAGAATACATCCCCATATAATATACATCCTTTCCTTCTGCTACGCCTTGCCATAAAATATTATTAAAAATACTTGGGCTCGTTCGGAAACGCTGGTATTCGATATTTTGCTCTTCTAAAGAAGCTGCAAAAATCTTATCAATTCGTTGTTTATTAAACACCGTATATAGTAAATAGCAACTACTCAATGCAAGGCCTAAATAGGTCATATATCGCCTATTTTTTTTATGGCGGCTTATGTAGGAAGCAATCACTAAACAAATAATAAACGGAACAGTATAGATAGGATCTACAACAGAAATACTATTAAAAGCGACTCGATAATTAGAGAATGGTGCAAATAACTGGGTACCGTAAGCAGTAAAAGCATCTAATAAGGGATGGGTAAAAATGGACCAAAAAAAGAGTTGTACCCAATCTCGATAATTTGCAGTAACTGGTTCTAAAGGAGTTTTTAGGTAGTTAGTCCACAACTTATATACCGTCAATAAAAATAGGGGGAGACTTATCATACCGACAATCACACTTTTCTGTTCTGTAATAATAATTGGTATATAATTGACTAGCAGCAAAATACCCAATAATAATAGCGTCCAGATCGAGAAGGCAATGCCTTTATACCAAGTTTTTTGATAGACCCCATTTTTGTAAAATCGCTGGGTTAACCAAGCAAATAAAAAGGGAGTAGTTACTGCAAAGAGTAGCGAATGAGAAATACCTCTGTGAAAAGCTAGTGCTTCTATATCTGTTAGCATAAAATTAGCCAATACATCTAAATCAGGTATCGTACCACCTATGGCTCCCCAAAGCATCGCTCTGTTGCCTATTTTCTTTCCTAATACTAGCTCTCCACAAGCCGCACCAAGCGTAATTTGAGTTAAAGAATCCATTCAAAATATGATAAGCTGGACTTTGGCTATTGGTCTTTAGTCTTTAGTGGCAATCTGCCAAGTTCTAGGGTGGTATCGTAATACTTAGTTTACCATCGTCTTTTTTACTTGAGTGTAAAGAAAGTATTTAGCTAATTTCTCCTGCCAAGCATAAGCGTACCAAAAACTAAATACCAATAGCTAAAGTCGAGATTAGGAAGCTGTTTATTTGTTTAGATTGTTTATTTGTTTATGCGAATAAACAAATAAACAGGCTAAACAAATAAACAAGAATTAAATTAGCGGCAAAAGTACGCTTTCTTTAAAAGAGCTAAGTAATAGGACAAATAAAAAAGAAACGAGAGGTGAGACCAAAAAATAAATTTTTCTGTGGGGAGTGAGATGTAGGACGTGTTCTTGGACGTACCGCTAGTGTAACTGGACGTTTTTTTGAAACACAAAAGGAACAAAAGGCACAAAAGGATTTTCACAAAAGTTTTTTATTTTTTAAAGTATACGTGTAAAACGTAAAACATACAGCAACCTTTTGTGAAAAACCTTTTAGTTTCTTTTGTGTTTCAAAAAACGTTCAGTTACGCTAGCGGTACGTCCAAGAACACGTCCTACATCTCACTTCTGACAGAAAAATTTATTTTTCGGTCTGACTTCTGACCTCTTTTATAATTAAAAAGAGTGATATATTGGGGCTAATATATCACTCCCCGATAGGTAAGTGTAAGAATTAGTATGTGTGTAGTTAAATAAATGTTGCCAGATGGGAAAACAACATTTTCTCATAGTATGAATGCTCACTCAAATTTAATAAAAAAAATCACTAATTCAAAAAAGAACCTCATAAAAAATTTAAGTATATATATTGTTTGGGATAAAATAAATAGCTTCAAAGTTTAATTTTTCAATAATTTTATGATAACTTAGCTGGGCTGTTGGTCATTAGTTTTTAGGCATTTACAATTAATTTCTATTCTATTTTTTCATCGTTCTTAAGTATTAGACACTGAAGTGTTGATACTTAACCTAAACACGCTAGTTATGGATTACGATTGGAAAGATACCTTCCACTATACCCAAAGGGAACGTAGAGGTATTTTTATTTTAGCTACCATCTTAGTTATTTTACTTTTTGTCCGTTCTTATGTATGGATAGAACAGCCCTCCCCTACCGATTTTTCTAGTTTCAAAAAAGAAATACTTGAATTTGAAAAAAGCAATAATCCGTCTACCTTTGAGGACACGATTTCAGGTAGGCAATTATTTAATTTTAATCCAAATATTGCTACTAAAAAAGAGTTGGTTCAACTAGGTATCCAAACGAACATAGCGGATAGGATTATAAAATATCGAACCAAAGGAGGTACTTTTCGCAAAAAGCAGGATTTAAAAAAAATCTATGGATTATCCGAAGAACTTTTTGAAATAGTAAGCCCCTACATCAAAATTCCATCAGTCAAATCGTCCAGACCTAAACCAACTAAATTTAAAAAATCTAAAACAACTTTACGTCCTTTTAGATTTGATCCCAATCTTGTATCTTCAAAAGAATTAGTTACTATGGGGCTAAGCAGCAAAACAGCCCAACAAATTGTCAATTATCGAAATAAAGGAGGCAGGTTTTATAAAAAAGAGGACTTTAAAAAAATCTATTCTATCAATCAGGAACAGTATCAACAACTCGAAGCTTTTATATTGATTAAAGCTCCTGCTAAACGACCATCTAACAAAACAAAATTCACACCTAAGCCTTATGTGCGTACCCCTCCGAAAAAAGTAGATGTAAATAAAGATAGGGAAGAAGATTGGCAACTGTTAAAAGGAATTGGACCCTATTATGCTAAAAAGATAGTTGAATTCCGTGAAAAATTAGGTGGTTTTTCTTCTATTGAACAGGTGGGTAGCACCTATAATTTACCAGATAGTGTTTTTCAAAAAATTCAGCTACACTTAATCTATTCTCCTATTTTTAGATCTATATCTATTAATACTATTTCGCCAGATTCCCTTAGCCAACATCCTTTTATAAATAATCGCCAAGCAAAAGCAATAGTGAATTATCGAGGGAATCATGGTCCATTTACAAATGAGGAAGCGATAGCTAAGGTTAAAGTATTATCAAGGGAACAATTGGCCTTGTTAAAGCCTTATTTGAGGTATGAGTAGTGAACTGGTCTTTAGCTGTTAGTCTTTAGTCTTTGGTACGCATAAGATTGGCAGTAGGAATTAGTTAAGTACTTTCTTTACACTCGAAGAAAAAAGATGAATTAAATATTACGATGATATAATAGCGCGCATCATAAGCTGCCACTAAAGACTAAACACCAATGGCTAAAGTCGAGTTTATACAAGTGTAAAGAAAGTACTTAACTAATTCCTACTGCCAAACTTATGCGTACCAAAGACTAAAGACCAATGGCTAAAGACCAGCTAAGTAGTTAGCTTAAAATCTCTTTTACCACCCGTTTTCTCTATCAATCGGGTCTCTTTAATCACGATATTATGCGAAAAAGCTTTACACATATCATAGATAGTTAAGGCAGCTATCGTTGCCCCCGTAAGTGCTTCCATTTCTACCCCTGTTTTTGCCGTGAGACTGGCGGTACAATCTATGACAATTTCATTCGATTTATTAATATGAATATGTACTTGGCAATTGTCTAAGCCTAGCGGATGACAGAGGGGAATCAGTTCGCTCGTTTTCTTAGCCCCCATTACCCCAGCTAAGATAGCCGTTTGAAAAACAGGTCCTTTTTTGGTTTGAATATCTTTGTCTTTAAATTGAGCTAAAATAGACTCCTCTACTACAATTATACTTCTCGCTTTTGCGGTTCTTTTCGTTATTTTCTTTTCCCCTACATCTACCATAGAGGGATTTCCAGCACTGTCTAAGTGGGTGAATTTTTTGCTCATTTTCACTTTTTGTCAATGACTATTTCTAAGTGCTTACGTTTCGCTGAAATTATTTTTTTCTATCTAATAATAGGTAAAAAGTATGTTTAGCTTTAGGTTCTTTAGAGGGAGCAAATTTGATTTGTTTTTTTATAAAAAAACAAATCAAATTTGCTCCCTCTAAAGAACCTAAAGCTAAATATACTTTTTACCAGATACCAGGGAGAAACTATTAATATAAAAATACTCCTTATACCGCTTCATAGAATACGGTAGAACAATTAGATTTTGTAAAAATAGTTTTAGCGAGCCTATTTATATCTTCTACTGTAATACGGTCATAAAGGCTTCCTTCTTTATTTACCAAACTAACATCCCCTAATAATTCAAAA
>Ga0209831_1001867_pt1 | contig 18853 bp, 12 predicted proteins | sample Maine_Asex4_meta_FD_187451 | JGI IMG/M metagenome (GOLD analysis project Ga0209831, IMG submission 187451) | Marine algal microbial communities from Maine, USA - Maine_Asex4_metaG (SPAdes) (version 2) | ecosystem: Host-associated > Algae > Red algae > Unclassified | place: Maine, USA | collected...
AGATCGTCAATTACATTGACTGTCAGAAGTCAGATTTATGACGTGGACGCCAACGTCTAGTTCCACGTCATAAATCTGACTTCTGACAGAAAAATTTATTTTTCGGTCTGACTTCTGACTTCTGACTTCATCTGCTGTATCAGCTACATGAATAATTACCCGAACATACCAAGCAGGGTCAAGTTCAATAAATTGAGTGCCTTTCTTCACTTCCAAATTATGGGTATAGGCGTTGTAATTAATAGCCGCCACTTCCGTAATATCTGCCTCTGTACTAATGATGGTTGCAGGATGCCATTCTTTAAAAGCATAAGGGCTTCCTTTAATCCCTTCGTACCTATCCTCTACTACGTTTCTGCTATTGGTCAATAGAATATCCCCTTTTTGGGCGTAAATAGGAGCGATTGTAATACACAGGAGTAGGAATAAGCTAATGATTGGACGCATGTTTTTCAAAGTTTTTGAGTTTAATTCCAGCAAAATGTAAGTAAACAAATAAACATTTTAAACAAATAAACACCCCCTACTACCAATTTACAGTAATAGTATACCCATTTTCTTTTTTTTCAGGGACTGTTTCCGTTGTTTCTTTTTTAGCTGTGGGTGTGAGTGTATATTGAATAGTAGAGGTAGCAACTTTTGGCAATTTAAAATGAATATGCAAATCCTTATGAAAAAAGCCCTTGAACCCTCTGTTTTTTGGCACTTTAAATTGTAGTAAACGCACCAACCTATCTGCTTCCTCATTACATTCAGGCGTTAAGCCATTAATAATTTTAGTGTCTACTACTTTTCCTTGTATGTTTATGGTATACCTTATTACGACCGTTCCCTCAATTTTTGCTTGTAAAGTCTCCTTTGGATAGCTTAGATTTTTGCTAATAAATTGTTTGAGGGCATTGGGTCCCCCTTCATATATAGGCTTTTTGATAAAGTGCTTATCTTTTCTTTCTTTTTTCATAATGATAGTTAGATACTAAAAGAGTAACGTTTATACTTGAGGAATATTTATATTTTGTGTTTTTTAACATTCTCCTTAGAATATGTACCATTTTACTTGCAAGTACCAAACCATATATCGCTAAATATTATTTTTTTATTGATATTAGTAACTTTTTATTTGCTTAGTAAAATAAATTAGCCTACATTTAGTTTTAAGTACCTAATCATAAATAATCGTCATTTTTGAAGAGACTATTTTTTTAGGAAGTAGAATGGAAAAAGAGTCCTTTACAAAATGACGATTACTTATGATTAGGTACTTATATAAAATAACTCAAACATACACCTGCTTAATTCTTCCATGAAGTACGACTTATTTTTGGCATATCTCCAATTTGAAAAGCGCTTCTCTAGCCATACAATAAAGGCTTATCAAACGGATTTAGTGCAATTCAAAGCCTTTTTACAAGAGACGTATGCCATAGAGTCAACAAGTACAATTGGTCATCAGCACATTCGTGCATGGATTATTCAGTTGCTGGAAAAGCAGCTCACTCCTCGTTCGATTAATCGAAAATTATCTACGCTAAAGTCTTTTTTCCAATTTTTAATAAAAAAAGGAAAACTAGAAAAAGACCCTATGCTCAAGGTCATTGCGCCGAAAGTAGGGAAACGGCTGCCAGCTTTTGTAGAAGAAGCACCTTTACAGCGTTTGTTTGAGGATGTTTCCTTTGGAAACGATTTTATTGGTATAAGGGATCGCTTAATAATGGATTTGTTTTACCAAACAGGTATACGCCGCTCAGAATTAATTCAGTTACAAATTTCGGATATAGACTTTGAAGGTCAGGCAATAAAAGTTTTAGGAAAAGGTAATAAAGAACGCTTAATTCCTATTAATAGGGACATTCGATTACAAATCGAGAATTATTTAGCACTTAGAAAAACCACTTTCCCAGACATATTAGAGTTAGGTCAGTTGTTTCTTACCAAAAAAGGAAAGCCTTTATATCCTAAGCTAGTTTATACCTTGGTTAAAAAGTATTTATCTATTGTAACGACACAGGAAGCGAGAAGTCCGCACGTTTTGCGGCATTCTTTTGCTACCCATCTCTCCAATAATGGTGCAGACTTAAATGCCATTAAAGAATTGTTAGGGCATGCTAGCTTAGCCGCTACGCAAGTGTATACGCATAATTCAATAGAACGGCTAAAGCAAATCTATCAGCAAGCGCACCCAAAAGCAAAATCCTAGAAACTAAAAGAAAACATTCCTTTCAAAAAATAAACCGAAATGTCGGTATTTATTTTTTTAAGTGACTTGTCCTTCTTTAAAAATACTTATATAAAATAGCTATTTTTTTGCTAGTTTTCTTTAAAAAATCACTGAATAATCTTTTTAGTGAGTTATTTTTTAGAGGAAAATAGCAGAAAAAGAGCATTTTAGATAGGTGTTCTTTAAAGGAGGATAAGTCTATTATTAAATCCTATTTTTTAACACCCAAAAATTTAGCTATGAAAGTTCAGACTAAAGCAGTTCACTTCTCAGCAGATCAGAAATTAATTAAGTTCATTCAAAAGAAAATTAATAAATTAGAACAATTTTTTGATCGAATTATTGGTGTAGAAGTTGTTATGAAGTTAGAAAACGCAGGAAAAGTCAAAGACAAAGTTGTTGAAATTTATCTAAAAGTTCCTGGAGAAACAATTATTGCTAAAGAAACACACAAGACATTTGAAGGCGCTGTAGACGGTTCCTTATCGGTTTTAAGTAGACGATTAAAAAAATACAAAGATCGCAGCAGAAGCAAGCGAGCATAATACTTTTATTGAAAAATAAAATATATTAAAAAAGAGGGTTGAAAGAGTGAAACTTTTTCGACCCTTTTTTAGTTTAGGTAAAAGGAATCCTTGCAAAGAAAGCAGTTAGTATTGATGAAAAAATAAATTCCGCTTTTAGATTTTTGAATTGACCATTTTTTCTATAATTTTTCAAATTATACAAAAAATACTCATTTCAAAAATGCGGAAGTTATTTTTTCATCGTTACTTAGAAATAAAGAATTAAAAAAAATGTGTTTTTTTTTCTTTTTTTTTCAAAATAGCTTTGTTTTTTAAGAAGAAGAATATTACCTTTGCAGTCGCTTTTAAAAAGCTGTTAAATGAAGCAGTTTATTATTTGAAATAAAAGCATTTGCCGATGTAGCTCAGTTGGCCAGAGCAGCTGATTTGTAATCAGCGGGTCGGGGGTTCGAATCCCTCCATCGGCTCCAATTTTATTGGATAACTTAATTTTCATTGAACTTTCGTGGTTTAAGGTTAAAAAGAGTTATTCATTTGATTAGGCGGGGGTGCGCCGGAGTTGGAGAGCCGGGCCAGACTGTAAATCTGGTGACTATGTCTGAATAGGTTCGATTCCTATCACCCCCACATTTTTGAAATGTTTTCTGATTTTAAGTGAATATCATTTAAAATTTACCATGCGGATGTAGCTCAGTTGGTAGAGCATCAGCCTTCCAAGCTGAGGGTCGTGGGTTCGAGTCTCATCATCCGCTCAATAGTTTTAGTTATTTGATTAACTGTACTTACAGTTAATCAAATTAACTAACAAGATGTTTTTTTGTATATGCTCTACATGAAGTTGATTAAAGTGTCAATTAGAGATAAATTTAATCGACAATAATCTATACCTATTTTTTTGAAATTAGATTATTCGGCAAGTTCTGTGTTTTTGTTAATTATTTAATTCTTTAATAATTAAAGAGCATGTAATCAGCCAATGTAGCTCAGGGGTAGAGCACTTCCATGGTAAGGAAGGGGTCGTGGGTTCAAATCCCACCCTTGGCTCAAGTCTAAGAAACATTCCTCTTTTTTAAGATTAAAAGAATATTTTTTATAAAAAGGTAGTGCTCTAAATTCAAAGTAGTGCCTTTTCCTATTTTTTAATTCATTAAATTTTTTTTTAAAAAAAAATAACGATGGCTAAAGAAACTTTTCAGCGGAATAAACCGCACGTCAATATCGGTACTATAGGTCACGTTGATCACGGGAAGACCACCCTTACGGCAGCCATCACGTATGTTCTTGCCGCAGATGGTCTAGCAGAGCATAAAGCTTACGATGCAATTGATGGTGCTCCAGAGGAGAAAGAGCGTGGTATTACAATTAATACTGCCCATGTTGAGTATGAAACAGAAAACCGTCACTATGCTCACGTAGATTGCCCAGGTCACGCCGATTATGTGAAAAACATGGTAACGGGTGCTGCGCAAATGGATGGTGCAATTTTAGTAGTTGCTGCTACAGATGGTCCAATGCCACAAACTAGAGAACACATCTTATTGTGTCGCCAGGTTGGTGTACCTAAGATTGTTGTTTTTATGAATAAAGTAGATTTAGTAGATGATGAGGAGATGTTAGAATTGGTGGAGATGGAAGTTAGAGAACTACTAGATCAATATGAATTTGACGGAGATAACGCTCAGATTATACAAGGTTCTGCATTAAAGGCTTTAGAAGGTGATGCGGATGCTGCTGCAAAAATCAAGGAATTGATGGCTGCTGTTGATGCAGACATTCCTGAGCCAGTAAGAGATGTAGATAAGCCGTTCTTAATGCCTGTAGAGGATGTATTCTCTATCACAGGTCGGGGTACTGTTGCTACTGGTAGAATTGAAAGAGGTGTTATCAATACTGGTGACCCTGTTGAAATTATCGGTATGCAAGCTGCTGATGCGAAGCCTTTAACTTCTACGATTACAGGAGTAGAGATGTTCCGTAAAATCTTAGAAAGAGGAGAAGCTGGTGATAACGCTGGTCTTTTACTTAGAGGTATTGATAAGGAGGCTATTAAAAGAGGAATGGTTATTTGTAAGCCAGGTTCTGTAAAACCACATGCTCACTTTAAATGTGAGGTGTATGTTTTAGGAAAAGATGAAGGTGGTCGTCATACACCATTCTTCAATGGTTACCGTCCTCAATTTTATTTCCGTACCACTGATGTAACTGGTGATGTTACTTTACCAGCTGGTGTTGAAATGGTAATGCCAGGTGATAATGTTACCTTAGAAGTGAAATTACTTAGCCCTATTGCAATGGACAAAGGTCTTCGTTTTGCGATTCGAGAAGGTGGTAGAACTGTAGGTGCTGGTCAAGTTACCGAAATTATAGGTTAAGATTGCTATTACTGCAAAATATCAGTTTATTTATTACTGATATATTGCTTTTAATAAGCTAATAATAGTGAAAAATTAAGTACCCTACAGGGTGCTTAATTTTTCGCATATAAGGAATAATCTCTTGTTCTTGGGTTTTTATAAGAAAGAATAAACGTTTATTTCTACACACGGGCGTAGCTCAGCTGGTAGAGCAGTGGTCTCCAAAACCGAAGGTCGTGGGTTCGATTCCTACCGCCCGTGCTACTTACTTCCTATTAATTGCAAACTTAATCTCAATTGCAATAAGTCCTAATTCTACATATATCTACGAGCATGTTATCAAATTTAAGCCTTTATATAAAAGAAAGTTACAACGAGTTATTAAACAAGGTGACTTGGCCTACTTTTGCTTCTCTACAAAGTAGTACTATCGTTGTTTTAATTGCCTCTTTAATCATTGCATTGATTATATTTATAATGGATGCAATATCGAAAAATATTCTGGATTTAATTTACCCCGGGTAATATTATTTCTTCAAAAACTGATTGGATGCCTGAAGAAGAAAAAAAGTCTGAGGATACAAAAGTGTCTGAGGATACAAAAGTGACTGAGGATACAAAAGTGTCTGAGGATACAAAAGTGACTGAGGATACAAAAGTGTCTGAGGATACAAAAGTGACTGAGGATGCAAAAGTGACTGAAGATACAAAAGTGACTGAGGATACAAAATGGTATTCTTTACGAGTAATTAGCGGAAAAGAGAGGAAAATTAAAGAGCGCATTGAGTTAGAGATTACTCGTTCTGAGTGGAAAGAATGTATCACTCAAATATTAGTGCCTACCGAGAAAGTTTATAAAATTCGTAATGGTAAGAAGGTTATCTCTGAGCGAAATATCTTGCCAGGTTATATCTTAATCGAAGCAGTACCTGCTAGATTTACAGGTGAGATGGTTACGACGATTGCTAATGTTCCTAATGTTATTCATTTTTTAGGAAGGACCAATCCTATTCCTATGCGCCAATCAGAGGCGAATCGAATGTTGGGTAAAGTAGATGCTTCTAAAGATTCTGGCGAAGCAATGATTGAACCTTACATTGTTGGAGAAACTGTCAAGATTATTGACGGTGCATTTAGCGAGTTTGTAGGGGACGTTCAAGAAGTGAATGAGGAGAAGAAGAAATTGAAAGTAATCGTCAAGATTTTTGGTCGAGGTACAGAGGTAGAACTGAATTTTATGCAAGTTGAAAAACAATCCTAGCTGTTTTCTTATATATAAAGAACAATTAAATCACAAACAATATTTACCTTACTTACAGTAGTAATGAATTGATTGTTTTGTGTTTAGTTTGTCTTACAAGGTAATGAGTGCTTCCAGCTCACTACGTTAAACTTCAATATTCGACTTTAGTTTCGTTTAACTATATTAAATAAGGAGAGAATAATTATCTCTTAATTTGGTCTTACAATAGCGAAAGCTTCTCTAAAGTTAAGGAATGGTGTTGAAATGGATTTTTAATTTATTTTGCATCACGTCTAAGTGTTTTAAAAAATTAACTAATGGCAAAAGAAGTAGATGTTTTTATAAAACTTCAGGTGAGAGGGGGAGCTGCTAATCCAGCACCACCAGTCGGTCCTGCATTGGGTGCGAAAGGGGTGAATATTATGGAGTTTTGCAAGCGTTTTAACGCTAAGACGCAAGAACAAGCAGGCAAGGTTCTTCCAGTAGTCATCTCTGTTTATAAAGACAAGTCTTTCGATTTTATCGTTAAGACACCACCTGCTGCAGTTCAATTAATGGAATTAGCTAAACTAAAGAAAGGTTCTCCGGAATCTAATAGAGTTAAAGTTGGTTCGGTTACTTGGGATCAAGTTAAAACCATAGCAGAGGATAAAATGCCTGATTTGAATGCTTTTACGATTCATTCTGCAATGAAAATGATTGCAGGTACTGCTCGTAGTGCAGGTATCAATATTAAGGGTAAAGCTCCTTGGGAAGGAGAAGCTACATCTGATAGTTAGATATAATAGAACAAGCATAACAATACTTATCTTGTTTGCTTTTTAATAACTGAAGGGAGCTGAGAAAGTTGTTTAAATTGTTGAACCGTTTATGAGTTTATTCGCTATAAATTGCATCTAAACAAATAAACAAATAAACAAATAAACAATTCAAAGCGCTATTCACCTCAAATTTTTGAAATGGCAAGAGTTTCTAAGAAAAGAAAGATAGCTAATGCAAAAGTGGATAAAGAAAAACACTACCCACTTAGTGAAGCAATGGCATTAATTAAAGAGGTCAACACGACTAAATTTGATGCTTCTGTTGATTTGCATATTCGTCTAGGGGTTGATCCTAGAAAAGCAGATCAGGCACTAAGAGGAACGGTTTCTTTACCACATGGTACAGGTAAGAAAAAAACAGTAATGGTTTTTTGTACACCTGATAAGGAAGCTGCAGCTTTAGCTGCTGGTGCAGATTATGTAGGCTTGGATGAATTGGTAAAAAAAGTTCAAGGTGGTTTTACAGATGTGGACGCAGTAGTAGCTATGCCGAGTACTATGTCAAAGGTCGGACGTTTGGGTAGAGTTTTAGGTCCTCGTGGTCTTATGCCTAACCCAAAGACAGGTACCGTAACAATGGACGTAGCAGCAGCCGTAACCGAAATCAAAAAAGGAAAGATTTCTTTCCGTGTTGATAAATTCGGTATTATACATGCACCAGTCGGACGAGTGTCTTTTACCAAAGAACAGTTAAAGGATAATGCACAAGAGGTCATCATGACTATCGTCAAGATGAAGCCTTCTTCTGCTAAAGGTATTTACGTGAAATCTTTGATTGCAGCGAGTACCATGAGTCCTGGTATTAAGATTGACACAAAGGCAATTAATAAATAGACTGTTCTTTGCTAAAGAAAGAAGGGCATTTTTACAAATTTTTGAATAGCAATTGTTGAACGTGAAATTTCACGTTTCCTCAATAACATTTATATAAAATGACAAAAGCAGAAAAATATACTGCTGTAGAGGAGCTAAAAAGTAAGTTTGAGGAGTATAACTTCTTTTACATTACGGATTCTTCTACTATGACAGTTGCTGAGGTAACGAACCTAAGACGGAAATTTTTTGAAAAGGGTGTAGAAATGAAAGTGGTGAAAAATACACTTGCCATCAAAGCACTAGAATCTATTTCTGAAACAGGTTATAAAGATTTATACGAATCTTTAAGGGGACCAACTGCCTTATTGTTTACAGATACAGCCAATTTACCTGCAAAGGTGATTAAAGAGTTTAGAGGGAAAAAAGGAGAGAGACCAATCGTCAAAGCAGCGTACATTGATTCTAGTATCTATGTAGGGGATGAGCAGATGGATGCGCTTGCAAACCTTAAATCTAAAGAAGAATTGGTTGGTGAAGTTATTGGATTGTTACAATCTCCAATCAAGAAAGTATTGGGTCAGTTACAGTCTGGTGGTAACACTATCGCTGGTTTACTTAAAGCTTTAGAACAAAAAGGGGATCAAGCTTAAAGAGGAGGTTTATTTGTTGAGAATGTTTATTTGTTTATAAAATACTAATACGTAAGATTAAACAAATAAACAACTACACCAATAAACATTCCTTATCGAAACGGCTTCCAAGTTTCAACATATATTAACTAATTTAAAAGAAACAAGTAATTCATTTAATTGATTAGTAAACATATATCTCAATTATTGAATTAATTCAAAACATTTTTAAAATGGCAGATTTAAAAGCACTTGCTGATTCTTTAGTAAATCTTACAGTTAAGGAAGTAAGTGAATTAGCAGATATTTTAAAGGATGAACACGGTATTGAGCCTGCAGCTGCAGCTGTAGCAATGGCAGCACCTGGTGCAGGTGGTGGCGGCGAAGCTGCTGCTGAACAAACAGAATTCACAGTAGTATTAACTTCTGCTGGTGCCGGTAAATTGAAAGTAGTAAAAGAGGTTAAGACACTTTTAGGTCTTGGTCTTAAAGATGCTAAAGATTTAGTGGATGGTGCTCCTACAAATATCAAAGAGGGTGTTAGCAAGGATGAGGCAGAGAAAGTAAAAGCAGCTTTAGAAGCAGTTGGAGCAAGTGTTGAAGTGAAGTAATTCTTTTCTCGACATTACTCTAGTGCAGTGAAAATAGATAGGGTTGTTTTGATTTTTTCAAAACAACCCTACACTTAGGAACGAAGCAAAAATAAAAGGACTATTTTATTTTTAAAAATCGAGTTCCTATAAGGATGGAAGAAAAAGAAAATTTAAATTTCTTTTATTCCTGTTCCTTAAGTATCGACCAAAGACCAAAATGATACTTAAATAAAAAATTTAAGTTAGTAATCCGCTTAAATTATATTTTAGTAACAACGAAATAATAGCTCGCTCCTTTAGCAAATGTTATTTTTAGTTACTTAACGATTCTTAAATCGATTTATGCCAAAAAACGGCTTTGTCTTTTTATTGAGTTAGCTATATAAGGCTTAGAGAGTAGTTACTATTTTCTAGGCCTATTGTTGTCTGATTGCAACTGTAAACGGAAAGAGGAAAAATAGACAAATTTAGTTCACCTTGGTATTTGTATATTATCCAATGATATTGGCAAAGATGCCTTTATATATAAAGAACTAGATAGTTTTTATTTTTATAAAATCGAATGTAACCACAGAGGAAAGCCTCTATTTTTTAATAGTATTTGAATTTAGCCGGTGTACGTTTTTTACCATGCAATCCTAAACTCGGACGGGAAAAACTACGCTTGTGCAATATGTAAAGATTCTATCAATAATGCAAAATTTAAGCCGTTTTCAATAAAAAATTAATTTTTTATTAAACTTTAATTCTTGCAAATATAAACTGGACTATCCTGATAAGATGGCCAACAAGATAGAATCCCCTAAATATTGACCGCTGCTTTCAAAACATAAAACAGGTGTTTCAATGACTGTTGTTAATGGTACTGCAAAAACAGCTGAAGATCGTCGAATAAATTTCGGCAAAATTAAGCTTCCTTCGTCCTATCCTGACTTATTAGAGATTCAGTTGAAATCGTTTCACGAATTCTTCCAACTGGAAACCACACCTGAAAATAGGATGAACGAGGGTTTATATAGGGTGTTTCAGGAAAATTTCCCTATTACGGATGCCCGTAATATCTTCGTTTTAGAATTTCTTGATTATTTTATAGATCCACCTCGATATAGCATAGAAGAATGTATGCACAGAGGTTTGACCTACAGTGTTCCATTAAAGGCAAAACTGCGTTTGTCTTGTAATGATGAAGAACATGTGGATTTTCAAACTATCGTACAGGATGTATTCCTCGGGAATATTCCATACATGACCCCTAAAGGTACCTTTGTTATCAATGGTGCGGAACGGGTTATTGTTTCCCAATTGCATCGTTCTCCCGGTGTGTTTTTTGGACAAAGTTTCCACCCAAATGGAACCAAAATTTATTCTGCTCGGGTTATTCCTTTTAAAGGTGCTTGGATGGAATTTGCGACGGATATTAATACCGTCATGTATGCTTATATTGATCGTAAGAAAAAATTCCCTGTTACCACTTTACTCCGAGCAATTGGATTCGCTACGGATAGAGAGATATTAGACATCTTCGGTTTGGCGGATGAAATTCCAGCAAATGAAGAACAATTAACTGCTTCTATTGGTAGAAAATTAGCGGCTCGGGTATTAAAGAGTTGGACAGAGGATTTTGTGGATGAAGATACTGGGGAAGTTGTTACGATAGAAAGAAATGAGATTATCTTGGAGCGAGACATCGTGCTGGACGAAGATAATATCAAAGCAGTTATAGAATCTGATACGGAAACGGTTATCCTACAAAAGGATGATATAGAAGAAGATTACTCTATTATATATAATACGCTACAAAAAGATCCTTCTAGTTCGGAAATTGAAGCGGTTCAACATATCTACCGTCAACTAAGAGGTACTGATCCACCGGATGATGATACGGCTAGAGGAATTATTGACAAATTATTTTTCTCTGACAAACGGTATAACCTTGGAGAAGTAGGCAGATATAAAATTAATCGAAAATTAGGGCAAGATATAGATAAAGAAGTATCTGTTTTAACGAAGGAAGATATTATCAAAATTGTAAAGTATCTGGTAAGTTTAATGAACCAGAAAGCAGAGATTGATGATATTGACCATTTGAGTAATCGTAGAATTAAAACAGTAGGAGAGCAACTATATGCACAATTCGGTGTTGGTTTAGCCAGAATGGCAAGAACTATCCGTGAGCGTATGAATGTGAGAGACAATGAGGTATTTACACCAATTGATTTGATTAATGCACGGACTTTATCTTCCGTAATTAACTCTTTCTTTGGAACCAGTCAATTATCTCAGTTTTTAGATCAAACCAATCCACTATCAGAAATTACGCATAAACGTAGAATTTCTGCACTAGGACCCGGTGGTTTATCTAGAGAACGTGCAGGTTTCGAGGTTCGGGATGTTCACTATTCTCACTATGGTCGTCTATGTACGATTGAAACGCCAGAGGGACCAAATATTGGATTAATATCAACGCTTTGCGTACATGCGAAGGTCAATAAAATGGGTTTCTTAGAAACACCTTATAGACCAGTAGTAGCTGGCAAGGTAAATATGGAAGACGAACCACTTTACTTATCCGCAGAAGCAGAGGATTTCAAGAAGATTGCGCAAGCAAATGCGCCTTTAACAGAATCAGGTGGTTTCGTAACGGATAGGGTTAAGTGTAGAGAACATGGTGATTTCCCTGTATTGGCACCGGCTGATATAGAGTTTATGGATGTCGCTCCTAACCAAATTGTTGGGGTTTCTGCATCTATGATTCCATTCTTAGAAAATGATGATGCCAATCGTGCCTTGATGGGCTCGAACATGCAACGTCAGGCAGTACCTTTATTACGACCTCGTTCGCCAATCGTAGGTACAGGCTTAGAAGGAAAAGTGGCTAGAGATTCACGAATGTTGATTAATGCGGAAGGCAGTGGGGTAGTGGAATATGTGGATGCTACCGAAATCGTTATTCGGTATGATAGAACGGAAGAGGAGAAATTAATTTCTTTTGAAGATAATAGAAAGTCTTATAAATTAGTCAAGTTTAGAAGAACCAATCAAGGTACTTGTATTAATTTGAAGCCTATTGTTCGTAAGGGAGATAGAGTAAATAAAGGACAAATCCTTTGTGATGGTTATGCTACACAAAAAGGAGAATTGGCATTGGGTCAAAATCTGAAAGTGGCATTTATGCCTTGGAAAGGATACAACTTTGAGGATGCCATTGTATTATCAGAGCGAGTAGTAAGAGAAGATATATTTACTTCTTTGCACATAGAGCACTTTGAATTAGATGTACGAGATACTAAATTAGGAGAGGAAGAACTAACGAACGACATACCGAACGTAAGTGAAGAATCTACAAAAGACTTAGATGAGAATGGGATTATTCGAGTAGGTGCTTGGGTGAAAGAAGGTGATATACTAATTGGTAAGATTACGCCTAAAGGGGAATCTGATCCGACGCCGGAAGAGAAATTATTGCGGGCTATTTTTGGTGATAAAGCTGGAGATGTGAAAGATGCTTCTTTAAAAGCACCACCTTCTACTAAAGGTATCATCATTAATAAGCAATTATTTGCTCGGGCAAAGAAAGATAAAGATCAAAAATCTTTAGAAAAAGATCAGTTGGCTAAGTTGGATGATCAACACTTGATTACCTTGAACGAAATCAAGACTATCTTAGTAGATAAGTTATTGGTTTTAGTAAAAGGTAAAACAGCTCAAGGGGTTAAGAACATTTACGGAGAATTGAAGATTGAGAAAGGGGTGCGTTTTGAACAGGCTTTACTAAAACAATTAGAATTAACTTCTATTGATTATAGTAACTGGACGGAAGATGCGCATACAAACAGCTTGATTGCTCAATTACTGCACAACTACAATATTAAAGTTAACGAAGAAGTCGGTAAATACAAACGGGAGAAATTCAACATTAGTATTGGTGATGAATTACCAGCTGGTGTCTTGAAATTAGCGAAAGTTTACTTAGCGAAAAAGCGGAAGTTGAAAGTGGGAGATAAGTTAGCTGGTCGTCACGGTAATAAGGGAATTGTATCAAGAATTGTACGTTTAGAAGATATGCCGTTCCTAGAAGATGGCACACAAGTGGATATTGTATTGAATCCATTAGGTGTACCCTCTAGAATGAACTTGGGGCAAATTTTTGAAACGGTACTTGGTTGGGCTGGTGAAAAACTAGGCTTGAAATATGGCACGCCTATCTTTGATGGAGCGAGCATGGACGAAATTGAGGAGTATATCCAAGAAGCCAAATTACCTTCCCTTGGTCAAACGTACCTATATGATGGCGAGACAGGAGATAGATTTCACCAGCAAGCAACGGTTGGGGTTATTTACATGCTGAAACTATCGCACATGGTAGATGATAAGATGCACGCTCGTTCCATAGGACCATACTCCTTAATTACGCAACAGCCATTGGGTGGTAAAGCACAATTTGGTGGACAGCGTTTTGGAGAGATGGAAGTATGGGCTTTAGAGGCATTTGGTGCATCTAGTATCTTACAAGAGTTATTAACGATTAAGTCGGATGATATTACAGGTAGAGCGAAAGCTTACGAGGCGATTGTGAAAGGAGATGTTTTACCTACTCCAAATATCCCGGAGTCTTTCAATGTATTAATACATGAATTAAGAGGCTTAGCACTTGACGTTAAATTTGAATAGTCAGTGAAGAAGAAGCTAGAAGTCAGACCGAAAAATAAATTTTTCTGTCAGAAGTGAGATTTATGACGTGTTCCTAGACGTTAACGACTACATCCTATTTGCGTTAAAGAACACGTCATAAGTCTGACATCTGACAGAAAAATTTATTTTTCGGTCTGACATCTGACTTCTCATTTAAACATTATCTAAAGACTAAAAATAAAATCATTTCTATGGCTTTTAAAAAAAGTTTTGGTAATAACAAACTTCAACAAAATTCTTTCGAGAGTATCACCATCAGTCTGGCTTCACCAGACGATATACTAGAGAGATCATTTGGAGAAGTATTGAAGCCGGAGACTATCAACTATCGTTCTTATAAACCAGAACGAGATGGATTGTTTTGTGAGCGAATTTTTGGTCCTGTTAAGGATTATGAATGTTATTGTGGAAAGTATAAGCGAATTAGATATAAAGGAATTGTCTGTGATAGATGTGGGGTAGAGGTAACCGAAAAGAAAGTGCGAAGAGAGCGTATGGGGCACATCAAGTTGGTGGTTCCTGTAGTGCATATATGGTTCTTTAAGTCTTTACCTAACAAGATTGGCTATATGCTAGGCTTGTCTTCTAAGAAACTAGAGGCGATTATCTATTACGAAAGATATGTGGTGATTCAACCAGGGGTAAAAGGAGAAGAAGGTATTTCGTTAAAAGATCTATTGACAGAGGAAGAATATCTAGAGATTCTAGAGAATTTACCGAAAGAAAATCAACTGCTAGATGATGATCATCCGGATAAGTTCTTAGCCAAAATGGGCGCTGACGCAGTGAAGGATTTATTGATGCGTTTGGATTTAGATACTTTATCTTATGATCTAAGACATCAAGCCGCTAATGAAACTTCTCAGCAAAGAAAAGCAGAGGCTTTAAAGCGTTTGAGAGTAGTAGAGGCTTTTAGAGATGGACAAACTAGAATGGATAACCGACCAGAATGGGCGGTGATTCAGTATTTGCCAGTGGTGCCGCCAGAATTAAGACCTTTGGTTCCCTTAGATGGTGGTCGTTTTGCAAGTTCTGATTTAAATGATTTATACAGACGGGTAATCATCAGAAATAACCGTTTGAAACGTTTATTAGAAATTAAAGCACCGGAAGTTATCCTTAGGAATGAGAAAAGAATGTTGCAAGAAGCAGTAGATTCTCTTTTCGATAATTCTCGTAAATCGAATGCAGTAAAAGCAGAAGGTGGTCGTGCTTTAAAATCTTTAAGTGATATTCTGAAAGGAAAGCAAGGTCGTTTCCGTCAGAACCTTTTGGGTAAACGGGTAGATTATTCTGGTCGTTCGGTAATTGTCGTAGGACCAACCTTGAGACTACACGAGTGTGGTTTACCTAAAGGAATGGCATCGGAGTTATTCAAGCCATTTATTATTCGGAAGTTGATTGAGCGAGGTATCGTGAAAACGGTAAAATCTGCTAAGAAATTAGTAGATAGAAAAGATCCTGTAATTTGGGAAATCCTTGAAAATATCTTGAAAGGACACCCGATTATGTTGAATCGTGCCCCTACCTTGCACAGATTATCTATCCAGTCTTTCCAGCCGATTTTGGTGGAGGGTAAGGCGATACAATTACACCCATTAGTTTGTGGTGCGTTCAACGCCGATTTTGATGGTGATCAAATGGCGGTACACGTACCTTTAAGCCAAGCAGCAATATTAGAAGCGCAGGTATTAATGTTATCTGCTCACAATATGCTAAATCCGCAAGATGGTTCTCCTATTAGTTTACCATCTCAGGATATGGTTTTAGGTTTGTACTATATCACAAAGGAACGTACACATGCCAAGGATTATAAAGTACCTATTTTCTATTCTCCAGAGGAAGTAATGATTGCTTTCAATGAGAAAGAAATTGAGCTACATGCTAAAATCCAAGTAAGAATTAATAATTACTTGGAGAATGAAGATGCGGAAATAGCATCGAAGCGAATCGAAACGACTGTTGGTCGAGTACTATTTAATAGTGTTGCGCCTCCAGGGATTTCTTTTATCAACGAATTGTTGACAAAGAAAGCTTTGAAGCGAGTAATTGGTAGTATTATTAGAAGAACCAACTTTACCTTGACTGCGCAGTTCCTAGATCAAATTAAAACGCTAGGATTCTTATGGGCATTCAAAGGTGGTTTATCTTTCAACTTGGGAGATTTGATCACGCCTTCTAATAAGGCGAGTAAGTTGACAGAGGCGCAAGAAGAAGTAGATGAAGTTTGGATGAATTACGAAAATGGACTGATTACCAATAATGAGCGGTACAATCAGATCATTGATAAGTGGACAGAGGCGGATAACGATATTACTTCCAAGTTAATGGAGGAATTAGCAGAACATAAAGACGGATTTAATTCTGTTTATATGATGTTACACTCTGGTGCCCGTGGTTCTAAGCAGCAAATTAAGCAGCTATGTGGTTTAAGAGGACTGATGGCTAAGCCTAGAAAATCTGGTGATACTGGAGGTGCCATCATTGAAAATCCAATCTTGTCTAATTTCGTGGATGGCTTATCCGTATTGGAATACTTTATCTCTACTCACGGTGCTAGAAAAGGTTTGGCGGATACGGCTTTGAAAACAGCCGATGCGGGTTACTTGACTAGACGTTTGGTGGATGTGGCGCAAGATGTAGTGATTCAAGATGTAGATTGTAGTACGCTGAGAGGTATTGATGTTTCTGCGCTTAAAGAAAGTGAAAACGTTATAGAAACTTTAGCCTCTAGAATTGAAGGTCGGTACTGTTTACATGATATAGTACACCCAGTGACAGATGAAGTGTTGTTAGCTGCTGGGGAGTTTGTAGGTTTAAAAATTGCTACCAGAATAGAAGAATCAGGTATCGAAACGGTAACGATTCGGTCTGTATTAACTTGTGCAACGAAGAGAGGGGTGTGTACCAAGTGCTACGGTAAAAACTTAGCAACTGGTAGAATTGCAGAAGAAGGAGATGCAGTTGGTATTATTGCCGCACAATCTATCGGTGAGCCGGGTACTCAATTGACATTACGTACCTTCCACGTTGGGGGTATTGCCTCTGTCTCTAAAACGGAATCTGCGTTAACCTGTAAATTTGATGGCAAGATAGAATTTGATAGTATCCGTACAACAGCTATAAAAGCGGAAGATGGAGTAGAATCTGAGATTATCTTGTCTAGAACAGGAGAATTAAGAATTGTTGATCCTAAGACGGCAAAAGTGTTTACTTCTATGCACATGCCTTATGGTGCAAATATCTTCGTGAAAGACGGACAAATGATTAAGAGAGGTGAGCGGATTGTTGAATGGGATCCATTTAACAATGTTATTATCTCCGAATTCTCAGGTATTATCCAATATGACGCGATTGAAGAAGGCGTAACTTTCCGTCAAGAGAGTGATAGTCAAACAGGTCACTCTGAAAAGGTGATTATTGAATCTAAGAATAAGAGAAAGATTCCGACTATCAAAATCCTTAGCAAGGATGGAGAGGAAAAGAGAAGCTATAACTTACCAGTAGGGTCTTATATCTCTTTTGAGGATGGCGCACCAGTTGGTGCGGGTGATAGAATCGCTAAAATACCTAGAAAATTAGGTAAGATTCAGGATATTACAGGTGGTCTACCACGGGTAACAGAATTGTTTGAAGCAAGAAAACCTTCTAACCCAGCGGTTACATCAGAAATCGATGGCGTTATTTCTTTCGGTAAAATCAAGCGGGGTAATCGGGAGGTAATTGTTACCTCTAAAGATGAGCAAAGAAGAAAATACCTAGTTGGTTTATCTAAGCATATCTTAGTACAAGAAGGGGATTTCGTGAGAGCAGGTACACCGCTTTCTGATGGTTCTACTTCTCCGATGGATATTCTTTCAATTAAAGGACCATTCGCTGTTCAACAGTACTTAGTAAATGGGGTGCAGGAAGTTTACCGTTCTCAAGGTATCGCCATTAATGACAAGCATATAGAGGTGATCGTTCGCCAAATGATGCGTAGAGTTATTATTGAAGATCCGGGAGATTCTACTTTCTTAGAAGGAGAAGCGGTAGAACAGTATGATTTCTTAGCACAAAATGATTTTATCTTTGATAAAAAATATGTGGAGAGTTCTGGAGACTCTAACCGCTTAAAGCCCGGTCAACTAGTTTCTTTGCGTCAGTTAAGAGAAGAAAATTCTTTCTTAAAGCGAAACGATAAGAAAACAGTTCAGTTTCGAGATGTTGTTCCTGCGACTTCTAGACCTTTATTACAAGGTATTACTAGATCTTCGCTTGGGGTGGCTAGTTGGATTTCTGCGGCTTCTTTCCAAGAGACTACTAAAGTATTAAGTACTGCGGCGATTGGTGCGAAGAGAGACTTCTTAGAAGGCTTGAAGGAGAATGTAATTGTTGGTAAGAAAATTCCAGCAGGTACAGGTCTGAAGAAGTACCGAAAGCTTATTGTCAATACGAAAGCGAATCATGAAGCAGAACAAGCTCGTCAAGCGCAGTTTGAAGAAATCGAAGATTATTAGTCTGTTTACTAATAGTTAATTCTTTAACTATTTAGTAATGCTATTGATAAAATATAAAAGCGTCGCAATTAACTTTGTGACGCTTTTTTTTGTGCCTAGCCTGAAGCACTAGAGTTCTTGGTAGTGCTATAATTGTAATGCTCAATTGAACTTGAATGTAGGGAATACTTTCAAAACCTATTGATACCCACCTCTTTTTTTGGAGCGAAATATAGGAGCGTAGCTCCGACAACGTCTGTAGGAATGGAATATGGAACTACGGCAAAGGAGCGTAGCTTCGGCAACGTCCGCCGCACAATTTTATGTTGCCGAACAGGCTGACCGTTAATAGCAATGATATGTCAAATTTTTAGAATTTGACATATCTAAATATCAGAATATTAGCGATTTACGCAGAAGTTAAATTTGCCAAATTCTAAAAATTTGGCAAATTAGCCCATTCTCGGTCAACCTGTTCGGCA
>Ga0209831_1001875_pt1 | contig 18798 bp, 18 predicted proteins | sample Maine_Asex4_meta_FD_187451 | JGI IMG/M metagenome (GOLD analysis project Ga0209831, IMG submission 187451) | Marine algal microbial communities from Maine, USA - Maine_Asex4_metaG (SPAdes) (version 2) | ecosystem: Host-associated > Algae > Red algae > Unclassified | place: Maine, USA | collected...
CGAAAGTTATCATCCAAAGAAAGAAAAGTCCTCGCTGCTCAAGCCCTAGAATCCGTAGGACTTGCCAATCGTAAATCACATTTCCCAAATCAACTATCCGGTGGGCAAAAACAACGGGTAGCCATCGCTCGAGCAATTGTCGGTAAGCCTGACATCATTCTCGCGGATGAGCCTACAGGTAACCTCGACAGTGTCATGGGGGATGAAGTTATGGCCATCTTGGCACGACTAAATAAAGAAAGTAACACCACCATCATTATGGTAACCCACGATGAACGAATGGCCAAAAAAACCGACAGATTAATTCGCTTATACGACGGAAGTCAAGTAGCCTAACTCCCTAAACAAAAGATATGTTATTAAATTATTTAAAACTAGCTTGGAGGTTATTGTCTAGAAGAAAGTTCTTCACCTTCATAAGTCTTTTTGGCATCAGTTTCACCTTAGGAATCTTGATGGTAACCCTTTCATTCCTGCAATCAGAGCTAGGAACCAATGCCCCCTTGACAAAGAAAAATGACTTCGTCAACTTACATAGTATCACATTAAACAGAACATATCAAGATACAATTACGAATGTTGATACCCTGTTTGAAAATGGAATTGCTGTTTATGATACCACTTTTGAATACAAGGAATCTGGCAGTGCCAGTAGTCAATCAGAATTAAATTACAAAATCTTTCTAGATTATATCTCAGACCTTACTTTCGCAGAAAATATGAGCATATTTTCAACTGGTAATTCATACGATGTATTTGTGAATGGTGTAAAAATGACCCTCGAAATTTTGTTAGCCGATGTAAACTATTGGGATGTTTTTGACCATCCAATGTTAGAAGGTAGAGCATTTGAGTTACAGGAAGTTGAGTCTGCATCTCAGGTGATTGTTATTTCAACAAAAACTGCGGAAAATTATTTTGGTAGAAAAGACAAGGTTGTTGGAGAAGAAATATTTTTTGATGGCAAGAACTATCAGGTCATCGGTCTTTACGAGAATAAAGGGAAGATTATTTCTTTCGTTTCCCCTGATGCCGTAGTGCCCTACACTACCTTGGACATGTCTTCAGTCGATAACTTTTATTTTCACTCCTTCCAGGCCATGTACGTAAAAAAATCTGGAGTAGATATAGAACAACTAAAGGAAGAAATTAAAGATAGAGCTAAAACAATTCCACTAGATCACCCAGATAATGACAATGGCTACACAGAGATCATATTGACACCTATGACCTATAATGAAGCGTATGCGCAAGGCGTATATTATGAGCCTGAACCAGAAAAAAGTTATAAAATTATGAAGTGGGTTTTACTAGGTCTACTTATATTTTTCACGGTCCTACCCACCCTAAACTTAATAAATTTAAATGTCAGTAGGATCTTGGATAGATCTTCTGAGATTGGTGTACGAAAAGCTTTCGGAGCCCATCAAGGTAACATCATTATTCAGTTCATCATTGAAAATATTGTGCAGACCTTGCTTGGAGGAATTATTGGTTTTTTAATTGCTTGGGGAATTATCTACCTTATAAATTCCGGCGGATATCTTGGTAATTCAGTACTCACTTTCAATTCGAAGTTCTTTGTATATAGCTTTATAGCAACTGTTATATTCGGCGTTTTATCTGGATTTCTTCCAGCCTATAAAATGTCTAGATTACAAATTGTTAATGCCTTAAAAGAAAATAAACTATGATTGGTCATATCTTAAAATTAATTTGGAATAAGAAAGGAAGTAATGCACTCATGATCATAGAGATATTTCTTTCTTTCTTAGTACTTTTCTTTGTTCTTGCTTATGTTCTATTTAATCTTGAAAGGACGACTGCACCTATGGGTTTTGAAACGGTCGATCGATGGATGGTAAGATTGGATAACCTTGGCGTTTTAGATTCAGCAGAAAAGGTAACCACCTTGAAAAATTTGGAGGAAAACTTATTATCCTTTGAGGAAATTGAGGAGCTGAGTTTCACTAATAACATGGTCCCGTTTGGCGGTAGTACTTGGAGCACTGGAAATGATGACAATGACTTTGAGTACCATTGCTATATAGTGTTTGTAGATTATAAACTCGAATCAACGCTTGGCTTAAACGTCATTGAAGGAAGATGGTACAATGAAGAAGACATCATCGCTCCAGTTAAAACACTCGTCATAAACAAAGCTTTTGCAGATAAATATTTCCCGGAAAAATCAATGATAGATAGCACCATCATATTTCAAGAGGAGGATCATAAAATTATTGGGATCGTTGACGCCTATCGCTACAAAGGAGAATTTGAAGAGGATTATCCTACCTTTTTATTAAATAATGATTTTGGAGATAATCATTCAACTGTTCTATTGAAAATGAAGCCGGGTACGCCCAGTTCTTTCGAAGAAAAACTATCAGTTGCTGCAAATAGATCCACAAATCGGACAGGTAATGTCATCATCAATTTGGAAAAAGAAAGAAAAGAGGACAGCCGCGAAAGCTGGATGATGTTCATCGCGCTTTTATCAGTGTGTTGCTTCCTTTGTATAAATGTAGCTTTAGGTTTATTTGGCGTATTATGGTATAACATTAGTAAAAGAAAATCAGAAATAGGTTTACGTCAAGCATTAGGAGCCCATGGTATTGATATTACAAAGCAGTTTATTCTTGAAATAATGTTTTTAACAATGGTAGGACTAGCCCTTGGGATATTTTTTGCGGTACAAGTCCCTTTATTAAAACTTACCGAGTATCCAGATAAAATGTTTTATCAGGCAATAGCATATGCAAGTTTGATTATTCTAACTTTGGTATTTATATGTGCTTTGTTCCCTAGCATTCAAGCGTCAAAGATTACACCTGCTAATTCTTTACACGAGGACTAGTATGCAAGATTCAAGAAAGCACGAAAAGAAAAATTTTCAGATGAAAATAATGATCATTGACGATGATCCGACGGTGTGTTCCAGCCTCAAATTACTTTTGAGTCGCAAAGGCTATGAGGTAGACTTCATCAATCATCCGAACATTGCCATTGAAAAAATTGAAGCGGAAAAACCAGAACTCATTCTCCTTGACATGAATTTCACCATTGATACGTCAGGCAGACAAGGGATGAAATTATTGAAGTTGATCCGAGCAGCTCACCCACAGATTTCTGTCATTCTTATGACCGGTTGGGCTACCGTCCAGATTGCAGTCGAAGGTATGAAACTAGGTGCCAAAGATTTTATCGCTAAACCTTGGGAAAATAAAGACCTTATTGCGTCTATTCAAAACATAGAAAAATTACACCACGAACACTTCCACACCGTTAACTCAGATCAGGAACAGTCAAACCAAACAATCATCGGTGAAAGTGATCAAATGAAGGAAATCATGTCCATGGTAGACAAGGTAGCTGCAACCAGTGCAAGCGTTTTAATTACTGGAGCAAGTGGGACAGGTAAAGAATTAATCGCTGAAGCCATACACCAAGGAAGCCCAAGAAAAGACGCTCCCTTTGTCAAAGTGAATCTCGGAGGAATTCCAACAGAGCTTTTTGAGAGTGAAATGTTTGGTCATAAGAAAGGAGCTTTTACTGGAGCCGAACATGAGCGGGAAGGAAGATTTGCGAAAGCGAATACAGGAACTATATTTCTAGATGAGGTCGGCGAGTTAGAGCTAGCCTGCCAGGTGAAGCTTTTACGAGTATTACAAGAAAAGACTTTTGAAATGCTGGGATCAAGTGATCCCATGAAAACAGATGTGAGAGTTATCAGTGCCACTAACAAAGACCTTTACCGTTTGGCGATTGATGGAGCCTTTCGCGAGGACCTTTTTTATAGAATAAACCTCTTGCACATTCATTTACCTACGCTTGCGCAAAGATCATCAGACATCCCATTACTCATTAAATTTTTCTTTGAAAATATTGCCACACTTTATCAAGCGGATAAACCCTATGTCGATGATGAAACCATGCATTGGTTATCCAATCAGGAGTACAAGGGAAACATCAGACAACTTAAAAATATCATAGAACGAACATTTTTGCTAAATCTTGATCATAAAACTCTGACAAAAAAAGATTTTCTGCCGGCCTTTGAGACAACACAGGTTGGCGTGAATAAGAATTCTTCCTTAAATTTGGAAGCGATGGAAATTGAAACCATCAACAAAGCATTAGCTAAACACGGACACTCTATCAGTGCCTCTTCTAAAGCACTAGGCATTACCAGAAGTTCGTTATACAGAAGGATAGAAAAATATGGCATAAAGCATGAGCCTAAAATTTAAGTACCTTTTCTTTATTGGTTTTTTACATGTCGTACTTATCACGCTCATTTATTTTTTATTGAAAGATAAGCTCTGGTACTTTCTCGCCTCAGAGCTAGGAGTTTTCATCAGTCTCTTCTTCAGCTACCTCCTTTATAAATCCTTCATTCGCCCATTGGATCTAATGCAGTCTGGAACAGATGCGATTGCAGATAAAGATTTTAGCGTCAAATATTTAAAGACTGGTTCGTCAGAAGTAGATCACTTGGTTGATGTTTACAATAAAATGATTGAGACCCTCAGAGGTGAAAGGACCAGATTATCAGAACAAAGTTATTTCATACAAAAATTAATTGAAGTCACGCCGATTGGAATCATCATTCTTGACTATGATGGCCTAATTTCTAATATGAATATTTCAGCCAAGAAACAACTCGGCATCAAGCCATCAGAAGAAACAATTGGAAAAAATCTAAAGGACTATCCTTCAGAAATTTCAGTTCTAGCTTCTCAATTGAATTCTGGAGAATCCAGCATTGTTTCCATAAACAGTTTAGAAAAATATAAAGTGCAATCCAACGAAGTCATTCACCAAGGCTTCAAACGAAAATTTATTTTGATAGATGATCTATCAAGTGAGTTATTAAAAACGGAAAAGGAAGCTTATGGAACGATCATCCGCATGATGGCTCATGAAGTAAATAATAGCATGGGCGCTATAAATTCAATCTTGGATACGGTGATCGAATTTGGTTTTGAAGGACAAGGAGATCAGGAGTTGAAAGAATCGCTTGAGATTGCAAGAAAAAGGAATGTAGGACTTAGTCATTTTATGGATAATTACGCCTCCCTACTTAGGCTCCCAGAACCGGTCATGCAGAAGATAGACCTCGCAAGCTTACTTAAAAAAGTCGGTAAACTATTTGTCCATAATGCCAAGGAAAAAAACATTACCATCTCATTTGACCTACCCAATCGTGACTTGCCTATCGTTGCTGATGCCGTCTTACTCGAGCAGGCCATATCCAATATTATCAAGAATGCCATTGAATCCATCGAACAGAATGGTGAGATCAAGATTTCTTCCACAGTAAGTCCAATAACTTTTACAATTTCCGACAATGGTCCGGAGATTTCGGATAAGGTCGCACAGAGATTATTTACGCCATTCTTTAGCACCAAGACTACAGGTCAAGGCGTCGGGCTCATGCTTGTCAGAGATATATTACAGTCTCATAATGCCAGCTTTCACTTAGAGACCGATCGAGAAACAGGATTAACTAATTTTCGAGTGAGCTTATGAATATTTCGTTCCGCTGGAGCTAGGGTTCCGTGCATGTTGCGGTTTGGATATCGATCGGATGACCGAAGAAAGTCTGATCTGATATCTTTTGTTATGTGCTAATCCCTTTATACCAATTTTTATAGACGTATTATATTACGCCAGACTCTTGGTTGATAATCGAGAATAGTAAAAGATAAATCATTTTATTTTAATGATTTTATCTAAAGATACAACGCTCTTTTCACTTATGATTCTCAAAAAGTACATTCCCGGTATTTGGCCACCAAGGTCAATTTCAAACTGATCTTCATTGAATCTCTGCTTCAAAATCGAGGCGCCTTCTTGTGTAATTACTTCTGCTACCCCAAATTTAACACCAGGATCAATTACAAACATATCCGTTGAAGGATTAGGGAATACCTTTGTCTCTACTGTATTTAAAACGCCAAAAATAGCATTAGTTTTGCATTCGAAAAATTCTTCTGGAGCCCTCTGGAATACACCATAACCTCTAATATCACAAAACATAGTTTCCTCTATAACTTGAAGACTACCCTTTTTAACACTACCTCCAAATTGGCAGTAATCGTTGTTCCATGTTTCTCCTCCATCAATTGTACGTAAGAATGATTGTCCAGCGAGCCACCCTATATCTTCATTGAGGAAAACAATATCACTTACGCTTGATCCGGCAGGAAGACTTACTTCTTCCCAATTGTTTCCACCATCCTCTGTTTTTAATAATCTATTCGCTAGTGAAATAAAGCCTTTCGTTTTATCTATAAACTGAATATTACCTCCTCCTTGAAACGAAGTATATAACGGGAGATCTTGTGTGGTCCAATCACTATTTGTGTCCAATGAAGAATTAGCAAAAATCGCATTATTTTTTTGACAAGAAACCCACCTATTATATCCTACGACAAATATGTGGTCATCAATAACTTGAAAGTCAAAATAAGTATCAAAATAGGGCACCTCCTTTTCAATCCAAGATACTCCAAAGTCATCAGAAATATAAAATAGATTTTCAAATGGTAGGTAAGCTAAAAAATAATTGTCATCAGTCTGTACTTGGGTTGAATATGCGACTGATAATGTTTCTGTCCAAGTTGATCCACCATCAATTGTTCTAAATACTTTTGCTTCTTGATTTACATATCCGCACATCAATCCGAAGTTCTCATTATACATGTCTAGATCGAGATAACTAACGGTATCACCTGATGTTACAAAATTTGTTATTAAGCTTTCCCAAGTCTTGTCACCATCTTGTGTCTGGAAAATGGAATCATAGGTAATAGCTAAAGCAGACTCCCTTGTCATATAATCTATTTTGTTAAAGTCTCTTACTTCAGGGAAGTACAGTTGTATATTGACCCAATTAGAGTCAACACAATAATTAAGATTATCGTAAGAGCTAAATACATTACCACAGGTATCTCGTCCTGTTAATTGAATATTGTAGCAACCAAAATCTGTATATTGATGACTTGGGCTGACTTCTGATGACGTGTTGCCATCACCGAAATCCCATTCCTGTACGATTAATTTTTTAGATGTGTTTTCTATCTCAATTTTGTCGTCGATATGCTGAAACTCGAAGCTAGCTCTAGCTAGTCTGCAACTCATAGATCGACATTCATTCTCCGTAACCCCATTGACGTATATAGGGCCGTTCTCGATACTGACACATTTTAATTCCACCCTACTGTTGTACTCATTGAAAAAACTACCTCTGTCAGCGTTACCTATTCCTTCTACCCAATCAAGTTGCCTTGAAGGATTAGAAACAGAATTTAGAGTCAATGAGATTCTGTCTTTGTTGTCCAATAGTCTTATCGTATCTCTTCCGGTAACTTCATAAGTATTCGAATAGAGAAATATAGTATCTCCTAATGCCAAGCTAAAGTCGAATAGTTTTTCAAATTTGGGGCGGACTTGAAGGATTACCTTTGTGAAAAGTATAAACCTCTTGATCATCGAAGTGAAGATAATAGGTGTCTTGGCCATAGACAGAAAAGCCATCAAATTCAGACGCTAATTTGTCTTGAATGATTGTGTCCTTCGTATAAGTAAACCGAGAAGGGGTGATGCAACCTGTGTCGTCTATTACTTCGTTATAGAATGTAAGCCCAGAAACTGTGTAAAGTTCTTTCGTAGATTGACTTAGGAGGGAACAAGTTGATAGTAATACGATGAATAGAGAAAAGGGAAGATTTTGGTTCATGTTGTTCATTATGTTATTTTAACGTACGATAACACTTGATTGCACCTTCAAGTTAATGGTTTTTTATCCAATCAAAGTTAGAATAGCCAGCCTTCTTCTTCCTATAATTTAAGGACATTTACTTTATCATTATGAGAGAGTACTAGACATTTTCCTCACTTGCACATTACTTACGGATATGTCGCCATGTTGTGGTAATTGATATATCACTCCTTTAGAGCTACAGTTATGTGACCGCGATGTGATGAAGAGTAGGTTTCCAATCGATGACGATAGATATGTCGCTCAATTGATTCCAGAAGAATCTCCTTATGTTAGCCCAAAAGCGGCGGAGCCATTTCTTAGCTTAGGAGGAGCGTAACATTATTACCTTTTGAATCTTGTCACTTTCGTATGAAGACCAGATTTGCTTTAAGCGCTACCATAAATTTAACACTATATAGCAAGAGCTTCTTTCTAAATTTCTCTATTTTTAAGAAAACAATTTAATGAAAAAAATTCTGCTGATTTTTAGCTTGCTTCTTTTTGCAATCCTCATGCAAGCACAATTAACAGACGGTGCCTATGCTCCAAATTTCTACGGCACAGATATCGATGGCAATCCTCATAACTTGCATGATTTGCTAGAACAAGATAAAGCTGTAATACTGGATTTTTCTACAACCTGGTGTGGACCTTGTTGGTCTTACCACAATATAGGAGCCTTGCATGATTTTATGGAAACCTACGGACCAGAAGGCACTGATGAGGCCATGGTTTTTTATATAGAATGTGACCCTACAACTAATATGGATGACCTAAATGGAACGGGCGGAAGGACACTCGGAGATTGGGTTTCTGGCACGAACTACCCGATCCTTGACTACTCCTACATTGCCAATCAATATCAAGTTGGCTCCTACCCAACCATCTTGATGGTTTGTCCAGATAGAAAATTAACCTCTATCGGTACGCTTTCTTTAGCTGAGCTTATCTCTGCAATAGGCACTTGCCCAACATCATTAAATATTCCAGTGGCCTCATTTTATGCAGATGAATACTTTAGTTGTGACGGCTCACTAGAAGTAGCATTTACGGATGCTAGTTGGCCGAGAGGTGGAAGCTACCTTTGGGATTTTGGCGATGGACAAAAATCGACTGAAACACATCCCGTACATCAATACACAGAGCCTGGAACCTATGCTGTAACATTAGAGGTCGAGAATAAGCTTGGAACCGGTTACTCTTCCGAAACAAATATCATTGTCGGCGAAGGCATGAATGAATCCGAAATCAGCCTTGGAGCAGCAAACAATGAAATTGGGGGCGGAAGAATTATTCCAGAAGGCCAGCAAGACTAATTTTTGATGCATATGAAGATATTGTCATTTCATCTGTATACGTCTATTCTGATAGAGCTGCAGATCGGACCATCGTTCTCTTAGATGCTAATAGAGAATTGATCAATATTAAAACAGTGTTTATACCTGAAGGAGAAACAAGGATAGATTTAGATTTATTCGTCGCCCAAGGTACAGACCTAACTTTAGGACTTTACAGCGACGCCTATCTTTACAGAAATAGCTCTGGTGCTGATTATCCTTATGAGATAGATAACCTTGTATGTATAACTAAAAACTCAGCAGGTTCAAATTATTACTTTTATTACTATGACTGGAAGGTGCGATCTGCAACTTGCTCAGAAGTTTCTAATAATGAAGAATTGCTTGCGGCTAAAATAGAAATATCGCCAAATCCAGCCAGCCACCTCCTTCGCATAAACTCTGATTTAATTACAGAAAAAAATGTGCATATATATGATTTGCTCGGAAACGAAATGAAATGTAATAATGAAATAAAGGATGGAGAAATTTATTTAGACATCGCTCACTTTAAAGCAGGAATCTATCTAGTAAGCATTGAGGATATTATTAGAAAATTTACTAAAAAATAATTTAAAAATTTCAGATGAAAATTTACATACTTTTATTCTATTGCTTGTTCGCTCTTTCAATGAATGCTCAAATTGAAATACCGACCTTTGACATCGTTTTAATAGAAGAGTCAGATGATGTACAACATATAATTTTTGATGTCGAGAACAATTTCGATTCTGACATCGATCTTGACTGGGAAGTTGAATACTCAGAAAATGTAATGTCTTTTTTAACAATCTCCGTTTCAGATATTAATATAGAATACGCACCACAAATCTTAACCTCTTGCGACCTAAATGGAATAGAAAATATTCTTGGTGCTTCAGAAGCTCATCCGATGAGCTTACATTTTAACCTGGAAGAGGTGCCGACTGCATTTGATAGAGATGCTAACTTAGCTTACTTTCATTTATATAAGGCAGGAGCATGTTCTATGGATACTTTATCCACGCTACCCATCAAGTTGAACAATGGCATTGTTAACTTGATAGACTTAGGAGAGGCTCCTACCATTAAGTTATACCCAAACCCTTCAAGCCATACACTACATTTTGAGATGGAAGACCACAGTAAACCTGCACCTTATAAAATTCTCGATTTTCAAGCAAGATGCATTATGAGCGGAAACCTAAGCAACCAGACCATTGATGTTTCAAACCTCGCTCCAGGCAAATATATTTTCAAAACCTATACCCAGAGTATAGTATTTACGATCAAATAATATCAGTTTAACCCATAAAAAAAAGAGTCCCGACTTTATTGTCGAGACTCTTTCCACATATTGTATTACTAACCCTTACTTAGCCAATTTTGCTATTTGATCCTCTAGCTCATATTCATCACCTGGAGTATATCCATTGTGATCCCAAACAATCTTCCCTTCCTTGTCCAATATAAAGGTCTGAGGGATGGTTTGGAAATTTAAAGCTCTTTTTAATTCTTCGTTGGCATCTGATAAAATTGTGTATTCCCAACCTTTAGATGTAACGGTAGCCGGCACTTTTGCCAATCCTCTAGCATTGTCTATGGTAATGGCAATAAATTCTACATCATAATCTTCCTGCCAATCAGGATAATATTCAGCAATAGCATCTAATTCTTTCTTACAAGGCGTACACCAAGTGGCCCAAAAATTTACCACCGTAATTTTCCCCTTTCCTACATAATCTTGAATATTCACAGAGGAACCGTCTAGGGTCTTAAGATTTGCCGAAGGCATAAGGGCTTGGGCATTAAGGTTGAAAGCAAAAAGTCCGATTGCGACAACAAGGGTAAATTGGTTTAATAGTTTCATCGTTAAAATTATATTTATGTACTTTTAATTTTCTTATAAACTAAGCCAACTTTGAGCGATAAGCTATTATTTATAGGCCGTTTAACTCAAAATTAACCGAAAGTATTGGCAAATGTTAATTATATTTTGATATGTACCAACGATTACGAAAGATAATTTTTCTAAGTATCCTTTTCAGTACTTGCTCATTTGCCCAAGATCAAGGTGTTTTTTCAGGCGGTTTTCAATCAAATGCCAACTTTTTTTTAAGGGATTCCTTAATTGGTGCAGCCAATATTCCACAATATGACAACCAACTTTTTGGGGCGGAAGCATGGCTAGATTTAAATTACGCCGTTAAAGGATATTCCATTGGAGTGAGGTTTGACCTCTTCAATAATTCCAACCTTAGAGACCCAAACAGTTCGTATTCTGATCAAGGCATTGGTAGGTACTACATCAGCAAGCAATTAGATAAATTAAAGATTCAGGTTGGTTACATCTATGATCAAATAGGTAGCGGAATCATTTACCGAGCTTTTGAAGAAAGACCTCAATTAATTGATAATGCATTGGTCGGAGCTCAAGTAGAATATAGAATAAACAATGATTGGGAAATTTCAGCCTTTACTGGGAAGCAGAGAAACCTATTCTCTGTATTTGAGTCGGTTGTAAAAGGTGCCAAGGTAGAAGGCTATTATGGTTTTAAAGAAGACAATCCATTATCTATTGCACCTGGCTTTGGGATTGTGAATAGAACCTTAGATGATGAAACCATGGACCGGGTGATCGGAGTCGCCAAAAATCTTATTGACGAAGATCGATTCAAACCTACCTATAACGTATATCTAGGATCAATATACAATACCCTTAGTTATAAAAGTTTCTCTTGGTATGTAGAAGCTGCATATAAATCACAAGACGTTTTCAATGACCCTATGGCAGATCGAAAAACCCTAAGTGGTGCTGTTGTGCAAGGTCGATTGCGGAGAGATTCAGGTAGTGTTTTATATTCAAGTCTAAGTTTTGCTCAAGGCAAATTAGGAATTACTGTAGAAGGAAAGAGAACCGAAAATTTCAACTTTAGAGTTGACCCGAATCTTTCAAGAAACTTTGGGCAGATTAACTTCCTGCCGCCAATGAATCGTCAGAATACCTATAGATTAACTTCCAGATATTCGCCAGCAACACAAGACCTAAGCGAGTTAGGATTTCAAGTAGATATAAATTACAGGGTAAACAAGAAATTATTTCTAAATGCCAATTTCTCAAACATCACTGATCTTTCAGGAGACCTTCAGTTGTATAGAGAAATTTATTTTAGTGGAACGTATAAGTACAAGAGATTATGGCAGTTGCTTGGTGGATTACAAATACTAACATACAATCAAGAAATTTACGAGGTTAAGCCGGAAGTTCCATTGGTAGAAACTGTGGTTCCATTTGTTGACTTCTTATATAAGATTGATCGCAAGAAATCCGTCCGTGCAGAATTTCAATATATGTTTATTGGAGATGATAAAAAAGCAGGGGCCAAGCAAGACTATGGAGACTGGGCTTTCGGTCTGATTGAATTCAATATGGCACCTCACTGGTCATTTGTTGTTTCCGACATGTACAATATTGATCCAGGAAAAAATTCTCCGACAGATGAGAATGGGAAAAAATTAGACATTCATTATCCTCGATTTGATATATTTTATAACAATAAATCCAATCGATACGGCTTAAGTTACGTTAAACAAGTGGAGGGTATCGTCTGTACCGGTGGTATTTGTAGGTTAGAACCAGCCTTTAGTGGTGTTAAATTTTCAATAAGCTCAACTTTTTAAAATGAAAAAAATATTTATTCTAGCGAGTCTTTTCTCGGTTTTGGGGTGTAATGAAGTAATGGTTACAATTCCTGATTTTGAATTACCAAGATCAGAGCGAGTTATTTTGATTGAAGAATTAACGGGCGTAAGTTGTCCCAATTGTCCCAATGGTGCAGCAGAACTCCAAAGATTGATTGAACTCTATGACCATAAAGTTATCGGGGTTTCTATTCATGGAGAGTTTTTAGCAGAACCTGTTGATCAAAGCAAATTTGACTTCAGATCAGCACTCGCTAATAATATGGAAAATAAGTTAAAACCATACTTTGGTAAGCCTGCAGCTGTGATCAACAGAGTGCAACAAGAAGGTTATGAAGAGTATTCAGTCTCTAATATTGACCTATGGAGTGGTTTTGTGGAAGAGGCATTTAGTAAGCCTGCTCAATTGGCCATAGAATTGACAACCACCTACAATGATGAAACTAGAGAATTGACGATAAACTCTGCCTTAATTCCAAAGGAAGATATATCTGGAGATTTGAGGATTAATGTGATGATCACCGAAAGTCATATTTGGGATGCTCAGAAATTCCCTTCTACGGTGGAATCAAACTATGAACATAATCACATGTTACGTGATATGTTGACGAGCTTAGACGGTGATGACTTAGGCACTGATCTTCAACTCGATGTAGTAGTCAACAGAGAATTCAAATATAACATACCTGAGGACCCTGAATTATTTGTGCCTGAAAATATGGACGTCATACTATTTATTACAAAAGTAGATGGCAGTTCAGAGCAAGTGATTCAAGCAGCGGAAGCACATGTTTTAAACTAAAAATGAGTTTCACTCAATTAACAGAGAGAGATGGTGGTGTTAAAAATAATTCTTAAAAGATCTTATGTTTAAAAGTGTTTTAGCTTCATTCAGTTTTCTTCTTTTAGTTGGCACAACTATTTCTCAACGATCAACATTAGAGTTAAGTCCTGTTTTCTACCCAGAGAAGAATGTTGTAGCAATAGAGGATAACGACATTAATTTTATCGGCTTATCACTATATCATTTTGATGATACTCCTTTTAAAATACTGTATCGATTTCAATTTTTAGATAATTCTTGGTCAGATTGGTCTGAACTTAAGTTGGAAGAACATGGAAAGGGAACCAATGAAAGACAAGCCTATGCGGCTAATCCCATTCATCAAGCCATCCACGCATTTCAATTAAAGGCTGCCAGCGAAGTAAAACAGCCCACTGCAAGAATATTCATTTCCAAAAGCAAGTCGGATCAATTTTACGAGACAACCGATAGAGGCTTTGATTGTGAGCAACCCGATTTTTGTGATCGCAGCTGCTGGTGCACGGATTGCCCGATAGACTCCTCCCCAGAATTTACGACACCTACACATATTATAGTGCATCATTCTGCGGGCTTTAATGAAAGTCCTGACTTTGTAGAAGTTGTGGCATATTATTATGACCTACATGTCAACACCAATGGATGGGATGACATTGGTTACAACTGGTTGATCGATCCCAATGGAGTGATATATGAAGGTCGTCCCGATGGATACCAAGGAGCGCATTTCTCGTGCATCAATGAAAACACCGTCGGTATCTGTGTCATCGGTGATTTCACATCTCAACTACCCACGGAGGAAGCAATGACAACCCTAGTGGATTTGATTGGTTTCGAGGCAAGTGCTCATAAATTGGATGTAACGGATGAAACTTATCATCTGACAGGCGACTTCATCTTGCCGACCATTGCTGGGCATCGAGATTCTAGCGGTTCTGAAAATGCTTGTTCTGGAACTTCATGTCCTGGAGATACTTTTTATCCTTTCCTAGATGTTATCAGAGAACGTGTGGCAACACTACCCTGTTATTGTGGTGATGTTTCAAGCAATCAAGATCTTCACCTAGATAATATAGTAGTGTACCCTAATCCATTTGCTCATTCCATTCATATGGAAGGGATAGAAAATGAACAGTATCAATTAATGAATTCTCAGGGTCAGCTTATTCTTGATTTAAAGGTTCAGTCTGAAAATGACTTAAGCCATTTGCCGAAAGGTTTATACTTCATCTCCTCCAAAGGAAAGATTCTGCAAAGCATCTTAAAGAAGTAACTCCCTTACTACCCCTATCTTCAATTATAAAAAAATCTGCAATCGGTCTATAACTGACGGCCATCCGACATAAATTCACCAGATAAGCGAATCTGTAGTGCCTATGTCTAAAATTATAGTTTGTACGTAGAAGGGGGTGCATAGGGAAAAAGGCTGTTTTCGTGGTCCTATAAGTGTAACACACAAAAACAAAAGCTATGAAAAATTTAATCTTAATCTTCGCAATCGCTACCAGCTTCACAACTGCAACTTTCGCTTCAAACATTGGAGACGGAACTTTAGCGATCGTAAAAAGTGAAAGAGTAGAAGTTACTCTTGAAAACGAAGGTCAGAAAGAATTTATCATCTCATCAGCTTTTGAAGCAGACCAAGATCAAATCGCTATGGTATTTGATGCAAACGTTTCAATGATCCAAGTTTTCAACAATGATGGAGAGGTTGAAATGATGTTTCCAGTAGGTTCAGAAAATGTAAACTTAGGAATGAGTTTGTTTGAAACTGGAGAATACAAAGTAGGATTTATGGTAGACGGTTACGATGAAGTTCAATTTACAAATATGAACATCAAATAAACACGGACAATAAAGTAGTTTAAATAAAAGGGTGTTGAAAGCCGCTCCGATTTATCGGAGCGGCTTTCACTTTTTTACGCTTTCGCAAATCAGTAATCTGAGGAGCGCCATTTTATTTTACATCATCTCACAAAGCAAACCTAACCGGTAAGGTGTATAATACTTTTACATTTTTATTATTAATCCGACCAGGAATCCATATAATATTATCCTCCTGCATTTTTCTCGCTGCTTTCAAAGCCGCATCCCCCATTCCAGTCCCCGGATCTCTGACTAGTTTAAATCCATCCATTGTGCCATCCTCAAGAATCATGAATTGGACCACAGCCATTCCTTCCTGTTTTTCTGCTAATGCCGTCTCTGGATATTCTAAATTTTTGTATAAATTCTGAAGCAACTTTTCCTGCGCACAGTCATATTTCTCTTGCTTACCAACATGGTTCTCACAACCAGGAAACCTAGGCATTTCCTGTGGCCGGCTTGCAAACATTTCCTCTGCAGGAGGCGGTGGCGGAGGCGGAGGTGTTGGTGGCGGAGGCGGAGGTGTTAGTGGTGGAGGCGGAGGTGTTGGTGGTGGAGGCGGTGGCGCTATAAAATTGGCATTTTCTACAGGAACTACAACACCTGTGTTCCCTTCATTTTTTTCTTGTCCAAAGACTGCACACACAGAAAATAGAAGCCAGAAGACTAAGTAAATTTTTTTCATGAATTTCTTTTTAAGTATGATGCGAATGGCGCAAAAAAGGTTGTGTGAAGAAATCATTCTGAGCATTTTTCTTGTATGAATTGAGATTCCTAGTGTAGCCTTGCGTAAAATTAAGACAGTTTAAAAATGAACAAATTTTTATAAATTTAAACTGTTATGAAAAAATCAAATTTCACAGAGAGCCAAATAATTAAGGCTTTAAAAGAGAATGAAGCAGGTCGGTCAGTAGAAGAGATCAGTCGAGAATTGAAAATTCACAAAGGCACCTTCTATGCTTGGCGAAAGAAATATGGAGGAATGGAGGTGAGTCATCTTAAAAAATTAAAGGAACTCGAGGAAGAGAACCGCAAACTTAAACGAATGTTTGCTGATGTCTCCCTTGATTTACAAATGGCAAAAGATGTTTTGTCAAAAAAGTGGTAGAGCCTTCCGTCAAAAGAGAAGTTGTGACTTACTTAAAGAGTAATTACCAAGCAGGAGTTAAGCGGATTTGCAATATTGTTAATTGGAGTAAATCCTCTTGGTATTATGAAAGTAAGATTGATGATAGTGAGATAATCGAAAAATTTGAAGAGCTAATAATCAAAGCTCCAAACAGAGGATTTGAAAACTATTATAATCGCACAAGGCGAGAAGGTTATAAATGGGCATGGAGCAGAATGCTCAGAGTTTATAGGCAAATGGGTTTAGTTCGCAGACCTAAGAAAAGGAAGCGTATCCCAGAAGAGCTTAGAAAACCTCTATATCAACCCGAAACAGTAAATGAAGTATGGAGTATGGATTTCATGAGCGACAGCTTAGATGATGGCAGGACATTCCGAGTATTAAATATAATCGATGATTACAATAGAGAAAGCTTATTAAATAAAGGGAGTATAAGTTTTCCCTCAGAACGGCTGACAAGACAACTGGAAGAGCTTGTAGAATACTATGGCAAACCAGCATACATAAGAACAGATAATGGCCCTGAGTTTACATCAAATGAATATAAAAGATGGTGTAAGAAGAAAGGAATTGAAAGAGTGTATTCAGAACCAGGAAAACCTATGCAAAATGGATATGTTGAAAGATTCAATAGGACGTTTAGGGAAGATGTATTAGATGCATATTTATTTAGTAGTATCTCGCAGTTTCAGATAATCGCGAATAAATGGAGTGATGACTATAACAATAATCATCCACATGGATCTTTAGGAAAAATGAGCCCAAGAGAATTTGGCAAACGAGACCAACACCCTTTGGGGTTAACCCCAAAGGGTGTTGAAGAAGTAAATATTTAATTTATAGACTGTCTTAGGAATAGTAAGTTTACATTAGTGTGGACTTCCTCTCCATAGCGGACAGTAAGATAGATTAAGCTGCACGAAGATACCTTGATTTTAAGATAAATGCCTCAAGTGGAGAAAGTCCATTTAAAGCACTATGATTTCTTTGGGTATTATACCACCCATCGATGTAATCAAATATCAAACTATAAGCTTGATTAGCAGAATTGATCTTAGCTCTATAAATTGATTCTATTTTTATAGTTTTAAAGAATGATTCTGCCACAGCATTATCCCAACAATTTCCTTTACGAGACATACTTTGTATTCCATTGTTTAATTTGATGACATCTACAAATTCATTACATGCGTACTGAACTCCGCGATCTGAATGAAACATAAATTTGTCCACTGGAGGACGAAAACTACAAGCATTCCTAAAAGCTTTCATCACTGTATTTGTAGCGCTCATATCTCTACTTAGTGACCATCCAATAACCATTCTGTCCGCCAGATCAATAACTACTGTTAGATACATCCAATAACTAGATACTCTAATGTAGGTAATGTCACTGACCCAAACTTTGCCAGGTATCTCTACGTCAAATTTGCGATCTAACAAATTATCAAAGACTTTAAAGTCATGTTTTGAATCTGTTGTAACTTTGAATTTCTTCTTACGTCTTGCTGCTATATTCATTCGATTCATATATCTAGCTACTGTAGATTTTGAACAAATGTATTTTTCTCGATTCAATTCGTCTGCAATTCGAGGAGATCCATAGGTACATCTGCTTCTCTCAAATTCAATTCTGATATAATCTTCAAGATCAGATGTTATTTGTTTTTTCTCCGTCTTGTTCTTTCGCCATTTGTAGTAACCTGAAGTGCTCACTTTTAAAACTTTACACATCTTCTCAACAGTAAATTGATGGTCTTGATCCATTATAAATTGGAAAATTTGCTGTCGTTCTTGGAGAAAATGCTTACCGCCTTTTTTAAGATATCACGTTCTAATTTCGCTTCTCTTAGTTCTTTTTTTAGTTGATCGATTTCTCGCTCTTCATCTGTCATGGTTTTATTCCCATGACCGGAAAATGAGTTCTCCTTATACTTGAAATACTTGCTCCTCCAATTATAGATGACATTTGATGATATATCAAACCGCTCAGCCAATTCTTTTACTGATGTACCTGCTTCTAGGCTTTGTTTTACGATTTCTAGCTTTTGTTCTTTGCTATACTTCCTTCTAATTTTTGACATAGTGATAAATTTAAACATTAATAAATTATTCTAATCTATCTTACTGTCCACTATTCCGAGGAAGTCCAAAGTACTTCCTTCAAATCCTAAAAAATTTTTTGTTTTTTCAA
>Ga0209831_1001879_pt1 | contig 18787 bp, 17 predicted proteins | sample Maine_Asex4_meta_FD_187451 | JGI IMG/M metagenome (GOLD analysis project Ga0209831, IMG submission 187451) | Marine algal microbial communities from Maine, USA - Maine_Asex4_metaG (SPAdes) (version 2) | ecosystem: Host-associated > Algae > Red algae > Unclassified | place: Maine, USA | collected...
ATTTCAATTGGAATGTCTCAAACTAAAACATAAAATTAATCATTTTGCTCTGCGAGGTCGCATTTACATTAAAGCTTTGCAACAGGCTATGTGTGAACTTAGTTTTCTGAAAAATGCGTAACATCAGTTAATTAAATTTGCGCCCTGAAGATTTGCACCCTGTAAATTAGTATCGTTTAAATTAGAACCTTGAAGATTAGCTTGGCTGAGATTGGCACCTTTTAAACTGACTCGTGAGAAATCTGCTCCAGATAGATCTGCTCCTGTCAAATTAGCATCAGTAAAATCGATATCCCTAATTTTTGCTTGAATAAAAATAGCGTTAGTCAAATTAGCTTTGATAAATGAAGCTCTACTGAGTTTTGTTTTGCTAAAGTTCAAATTACTCAAATCTGTTTCGTCAAAATTTTCTTCAGCAATAATCTTATTTTCTAGGCTTGCAGTTTTAATATTTACCTTATTAAAGTCAATAGGATATTCTCCAACTCGAACCATTCCTCTTTTTTGAGGATCGAAATCTGTAGGAAAAATTGTATCTTCATAATAAATGTTTGTTGATTTTTCCAATGCTCCAGCCTTTCTATATTTTGCTTGAGATAAGTTGGCATTATTTAGAATAGTATCGCTCAAATTTGCCTTACTCAAGTTGGCATAGGACAGATTGGCATTAGTCAGATTTGCCTCGCTCAAATTACTACTGGTTAAGTCCGAATAGGATAAATCTGCTTGAAACAAGTTGGTATTTTTGAAACCAGCATACTTTAAATCAGAATGAGATAAATTTGCTTGAGATAAATTTGCTCCCGACATCCTTACAGAAGGAAATTTTGTGCCAGGCATTTCTATTCTGCTTAAACTTGCGTTGTAAAACTCTGTTCCAATTAAATTAGTGTCTTTAAGATTAGCACTGTTTAAATTGGCTTCTTTAAAATCCACATCGCCTAAATCAGCTCCACTTAAATTTGCACTACTCAAATTTGCTCTCTTTGCTGAAGCTGATAAATCCACATAGCAACTTGTTTCATAAAAATCGAAACCATTCCCCGCATTGTAGTCATACCAACGTAGGTTAGCATCGCTCAGATTCGCCCCCTGTAGGTTAGCATCATCCAACTTAGCCTCAACCAAATAAGAACCAGACAGATCTGCCTCTGATAAGTCAGCACCAGTCAAATCGGCATCGCCTAAATAGCAATTTGTACATTTGTTGGTCTTAAGTAATCGTTTAAGATGCTTCGGTTTGGTAGTACGCTGACTTTTACAATCCAAAAATAAGCTGCATCCTGAAAGAGATGTGAGTATCAAAATGGCAGTAGTCGAACGAATGAATTGCATTCTCTAAAATTTGAAAGCTGACTAAAACAAATATACTTTCAAAATTTGAAAAATTACGAGATTTCATTCTCCTATGCTAAATTTGCATAGAAATACATCGTAATGCGATCGCAATTTTAAAACCATTCCATAACTGTAGGGGCGATCGCAATTCGCCCTTTTAATTCAAAATTAATTTAATTCAGCCGTGACAGGATAACGCTGCAATACGTGTTTTAGATATTGACCCGTATAGGATTTAGGATTTTTGGCTACCTCTTCTGGTGTCCCCGCAGCGATAATCTCCCCGCCTTTATCACCTCCTTCTGGGCCTAGGTCGATAATCCAGTCGGAACAGCGAATTACGTCAAGGTTATGTTCGATGACGATTAGGGAATTGCCTTTATCAACCAGGCGTTGCAAGACATTTAATAAATGATGAACATCATAGAAAGACAAGCCTGTCGTTGGTTCGTCGATTAGATAGAGAGTTTTACCCGTAGCGCGACGAGATAGTTCAGAGGCTAGCTTAACTCGTTGCGCCTCTCCTCCAGAAAGAGTAGGGGCTGGCTGTCCCAACTTAATATAGCCCAAACCAACATCAACTAGGGTTTGTAGTTTGCTAGATGCGCGGGGAATATTCTGGAAGTTTTCTAACGCCTCTTCTACCGTCATGTCTAAAACATCGGCGATCGAATAGCCTTTATACTTAGCTTGCAGGGTTTCGCGATTGTATCTCGCCCCTTTGCAGACATCGCACTGCACATAAACATCGGGCAAGAAGTTCATTTCGATCACGTTTACTCCCTGACCGCTACAGGCTTCACAGCGACCACCCTTAACGTTAAAGGAGAATCGACCCGCTTTATAACCTCTGGTTTTGGCTTCAATAGTTTCGGTAAAGAGCGTGCGAATTGCATCAAATACCCCCGTATAGGTTGCGGTATTAGAACGAGGTGTACGACCAATAGGCGACTGATCGATCGTAATTACTTTATCGATCGCCTGTAAACCCTCAACCTCCCCAAGTTTTTTAGGGAAAGGTGTTTTTTTTGATAAGTGATGTTTGAGTGCGGGATGAAGCAATTCATTAATAAGGGTAGATTTACCCGAACCCGATACCCCAGTAATGCAGACAAAATTACCCAGAGGAATTTCAACGTCTAGATGCTGTAAGTTGTTTAAATAGCAGTCTTTCAGGGTAATTCCAAATGCTTTGCCTTTACGTCTTGCATCTGGGGTAGTAATAACTTTCTTACCCGACAAATATGCGCCAGTTAAGGATGTTTTTGAATTAAGCAGATCGTTTAAGCTGCCATTGACAACCACATCTCCTCCGTGAACCCCTGCCTTGGGTCCAATATCGACAATGCTATCCGCAGCCCGAATCGTGTCTTCATCATGTTCGACGACGATTAGAGTGTTGCCAAGATCCCTCAATCTCCTGAGTGTCCGAAGTAGCTTATCATTGTCCCTTTGATGCAAACCGATACTCGGTTCATCTAAAACATAAAGTACTCCTGTAAGTCCCGCGCCAATTTGCGTTGCCAGGCGAATCCGCTGTGCCTCTCCCCCAGAAAGGGTCATAGCTGCACGATCTAAGGTTAAATAGTCTAGACCTACATCTAATAAGAACTTGAGGCGAGAACGAATTTCTTTTAAAGCTAGTTCGCCAATCAGTGCCTGTCTATTGGTTAATTCAAGATTGTTTACTCGTTCCAAACACTCACGAATCGGTACTCCCGATAAATCATTAATACGATATTTACCCAAACTTACAGCCAAAGAAGCTGGTTTTAAACGTTCGCCACTACAGGTGTCGCAAGGTTGATCGAGAAGATACTGCTCTAACTTATTCTTAATCGAATCAGAGTTAGTTTCGCGATAGTTGCGCTGCAACATTTTCAATGCGCCTGAATAGTGGCGATGATAACCTTTGGGCTGACCACCACGACTATCCGACTGAAAATACACCGCTTCCTTTGCACCGAAGAGAATTACTTCCTGCTGTTCTTCTGTCAGATCCGACCATTTAGTTTGAATCTCAAAACCAAAAGCTTGACCTACCCCGTGCAGCAAAGATAAATAATATGAATTGTCTTTGTCCGACCAAGGTGCGATCGCACTATATACTGGTTGTTTAGGATCTGGTACTACCAACTCAGGTGAAAAAGTCTTATGACTACCCAAACCGTGACAGTCGGGACATGCCCCATAAGGAGAATTAAAAGAAAACAAACGGGGAGATAGTTCTTCAATTACTGCACCGTGTTCGGGACAGGCAAAGTTCTCAGAAAAAGTTATATTCTCTAACTTTTCTTTGGCATCCGCAGCGGGGACAATCTCAATTTCGGCAATACCGTCAGACAGCTTTAAACAAGTTCCTAATGAATCTGCCAAACGCTCTTGAATATCTGGTTTTTTGATCAAGCGATCGACCACCACATCAATGTCGTGCTTGTGATTTTTATCTAGCTCGATATTGTCATCAAGCTGAAACACTTTACCGTCTACTCTCACGCGCACAAATCCCTGAGAGGTCAAGCTAGAAAGCAGTTGCTTATGCGTACCCTTCTTACTTCGCACTACTGGCGCAAGCACCATAAACTTAGTCTTATCGGGCAATTCCATAATGCGATCGCACATTTCATCAATCGTTTGAGGCGAGATAGAGCGATCGCACTTAGGACAATGGGGTTCACCCGCCCGTCCAAATAATAGTCTCAAATAGTCGTATATTTCTGTTACCGTACCCACCGTCGAACGAGGATTATGGGAAGTAGACTTTTGATCGATCGAAATTGCGGGACTCAGCCCTTCGATCGCATCTACATCAGGCTTATCTAGCTGCCCTAAAAACTGTCTGGCATAGGCACTCAGAGACTCAACGTAACGCCTCTGTCCTTCGGCAAAAATCGTATCGAACGCTAGGGAAGATTTACCCGAACCCGAAACCCCTGTAAAGACAATTAGCTTGTTGCGGGGTATCTCAAGATCGATATTTTTAAGATTATGCTGTCTTGCACCTTTGATCCGAATTACATTCTCGGCTAAAGATTCGGGCTGAAGTTTATCGGCTTTACCATTAGCTTGGATACCTTTGCTGGAAGGAGACATACAGTCAGTGCTTAACAATGCTTAAGAGTTCTCAATTATCTTAGCGTTATATCGTGAATTGGTTGAGAGTAAAGGTTTAAATAGTTTCTTTCGGTCATGAATACGGTATTTTTGAACCAGATTAGCGATCGCTTGAATAAATATGTACTGAACTTCTTTTAAACCGATAGACAGAGTTTTAATTATGTGAAATTTGTATACTAAATAAGAAAAGACAAGCTATCGCAAGGATTATTTATTAATGGCAGTCGAATTTAAACACATTATGCTCATGGTCAAAGATATGAGCGCTACAGTAGAGTTTTACAGTGAAGGATTAGGACTAGAAGTTACCAAATCAAGCCCTGGATGGTCTGAACTGGATGCAGGCGGTACTACTATTGCTTTACATGCTGCGCCTGAAAATGGACAGTCGGGAAGCTCTCCTATTTTGAGCTTTCACGTAGATGATATTCATAAAACGATCGCTGCTTTAGAAAAAAGAGGCGCGACTATGGAAGGAAGACTAAGAGAACCTTCTTTTGGTAAGGTGGCAGCTATGCGTACCCCCGATGGCAGCATTCTTAGTTTGCTACAGCCTAATGCGGTAGAAGCTGTGTCTCATTAATTATGAGTTGATGCTGGGTAGCGATATTTATTTATGACCGATCTATTATCAGTGCTTTCGATAATTATCGCCCTAGCTATCATTTTTGCTGATAACAGATACGATGACTAAATAGATTACGTTATACGCTATAACTCTATAGAATATCGTCGAGCAAAATCGCTAAGATGTACCTATTGGTCAAGCCTTTATTGCGATCGCAGGTAGATCGATCGCTTCTAATATCGATGATAAATATTCATTGATGCACAGCGTTAGTTTCTTGATACGGCTAATAAATGCTAAGGGAATTAAGAAAAGCATTTATTTTTTATTGTCAAAATCAACGCCACTATAGAGTTCAGCTAGTTCTAATTTTAAATCTACCGAACCCAATTGAATTACAGCCTCTTCGGTTTCGTATTCGGACAACAACCATCCTGCTTCTGTCTTGGTGTATTGAATAATATGATGCTGCTGTTGAGAAATTAGAATATATTCTTGCATTTCAGGAATAGAGCGATAATAAGTAAACTTGTCTCCTAAATCGTAGTTTTGAGTCGAGGAAGATAGAACTTCAGCGATCGCAATCGGATTTGTTACCGTCGTTGTACCTTTATCTGCATAAATTGGTTCGCCTTTAATCAGCATTACGTCTGGATAAGTATACAGACGATAGCGGGGTATCCAAAGACGCACATCAGCCATATAGACGCGGTAATTTTGCTTTTTTAATTTGAACCTAAGTTCACTAGCCAAATTAAGACAAATTTCATTGTGATTAGTTGTCCCTCCTGTCATGAGAATAATTTTTCCATCGCGATATTCGCTTTTGTACTCTGCTTGTTCTTCTAGCTGTAGATATTCTTCTGGAGTATAGGTGCGGTTTTGTAACTGCATAATGAGAAAAAAGTTTGGTTGCTTCTAATTTTAGTTCCTGCGATCGACTTTGATGAAGCGCGGTCAGTTGTCTAAAAATAGCGATCGCTACAAAGCGAACAGTTAGAGATTATTTAAGTTAAGTTATATTCCTAGAGGTTACTTTGCCAGGGATCTAATAATGGTTATCTACAGCCAAACAAACTCCCCCACTGACCCAATTGAGAAATTTGCAAGATTGTAAAAGTTTTCCTGATGATAATTTGAAGATTTTAATAAATATAGAGATTAATTAGATTAGAATCGGTCAAACATGGCTTAATAACACTAAAACCTTCTTCACTATTTTCGATCGTGCAAACTCTTTTAAAACAGGCAGTCAAATTTTGGCGCAGTCATATCAATCCGAAGATAACTTCTCTAATTGCGACGGTGGGAATAGTCGGCATTATAAGCTGCTTGCTAATCATCTATTTGGTTGCAGAAATTTCTGATGAGGTATTAGATCGAGAAGCTTTTGCTTTTGATAAGACTATTTTGCTGTGGATTCATTCTTTTTCCAATCCGACATTAGATCGGATCATGCACGCTGTAACTAGTCTGAACAATCCTGATTTTGTGTCGATAGTTGCATTCGTTACTCTGGGGTTATTGTTATGGAAACGTTGCTATCCAGAAGCAAAGATTTTTGTGGCTGATTGCGCTGGGGGAGTAGTTTTAAGCTATGGCTTAAAGTCAGTATTTGGTAAAGCTCGTCCCGATCTTTGGCAATCAGCGATCGAGGAGGTTTCTTTTAGCTATCCTAGCGGTCATGCTTTAGGTTCGACAGTTTTATACGGATTCTTGGCTTATCTTTTTGCCACTCGCTTTCCTCAATTTGCCTGGTTAATCTATCTCACAGCAGTTTTGACGATCGCTGCAATTGGTTCGAGTCGTCTGTATTTAGGAGTGCATTGGCCCACTGACATTATTGGTGGCTATGGCATTGGTTTCTTGTGGCTGATGTTCTGTATTACCATGCTGAAGCTACTAAAAATGCGACAGTTAAAGACTCAGCCATAAATCCGCTTGCATTTTACCTGCTTGTTTCTGCAAGATAAGAGAATATATACTCGTCGAGAATAGTATTAGAGTGAAACAGAGAAATAAAGATCTCGATCGGCTTTTAGGCGATTGCGCTATTGTGATCGGTGGCAGTATTGCAGGGATGCTGAGTGCGCGGGTACTATCAGACTATTTCCAGCAGGTAATCATACTCGATCGCGATTCTTTGCCCCAAGACCCCCAGGCGCGTCGTGGTGTACCACAATCCGTACAGCCCCACGTCTTGCTCACCAAAGGCTATCGTCTTTTGGAAGAATTTTTTCCCGATCTCGGCACACGGCTACAAGAGAATGGCGTACTCAATATTGACTGGGCGAGGGAGTTCAAACATTACGTTGAAGGACATTGGGGTATAAAGACAGAACAAGCTTCGGATATCGTTTCTGTCACCTGTAGTCGCTATCTTTTAGAATGGACAATTCGCCAAGAGTTATTGAAGCTAAACAAAGTAGAAATCTTAGAACAAAGTAAGGTGGCGGGGTTACTCTACGATGATGCAATTAACAAAATTACGGGGGTAAAGTTACATTCAGGCAAACAGCTAACGGCAGATTTAACTGTTGACGCTAGCGGTAGAAGTTCGAGTGCCTCACAATGGCTAGAACAAATAGGTCAGACAGCCCCACCCGAAACGGTAATTAATCCCCATCTTGGCTATGCTACCCGTCGTTACCAGTTGCCCGATAATCTCGATCCAGACTGGAAGGTATTACTAGTTTCTCAAACTCTTCCAAAAGATACTCGCCTGGGCTATTTAGCTAGAATTGAAAATGGCGAACTGATTGCTACTTTGGGCGGTTACGGTCGAGACTTTCCACCCTTAGATGATGCGGGATTTCGAGAGTTCGCTCAAAGTTTGGCACAACCAGATTTCTATCAGGCGATCGCGAATGCCGTCCCAACTTCTCCTATTTATGCCCACCGCGCCACAGCTAATCGTCGCCGAGATTACGACAGGATTAATTTACCGACTGGCTTCGTGGCTATAGGCGATGCTGTCTGTGCCTTATGTCCCGTCTATGGACAGGGAATGACCGTTAGTGCTTTAGGAGCAAAAACCCTACAGGCTTGGTTGAGTAAATCATCTAAGGATAAACTGGATAATAATCACTTTCAAAAACAGCTAGCTAAAAATAATTCTTTTCACTGGACGATGGCTACCAGCCAAGATTCTCGCTTTCCCTCCACCGTCGGTGGTCAACAGAAAAAAGCAGGAGTAGTAGCGAAACTGATGACAGGCTATATGAATCGGCTAGTAAGTGCATCGGCTAACGAACCCAGCTTACATCTGACATTTATTGAAGTGACTCATTTATTGCGATCGCCTTTATATCTATATCACCCTGCGGTTGTCTGGCAGGTATTAACCTCTAAGCCTACAGCTTAATATCACAGACGAAAGCTGCACGCTTGATTAGCTTTGTAAGATAAAGCATATTATAAGCAGCAAATGAAGACTCGATATTTTCCTCTGGGGTTGGTTTTAATTGCCATTGGTTATCCAGAAAAAGCAGTCGGAGTAATTCCCCAAGCTCGTCAATCCATAATTAGCTATCAGCTATCTAACCCAATAGAAATAGACAGTATCTCCTCTAAAGACTCGTATAACCAAGGCAACAGCCTGCTAAACGAGCAAAAATACAAAGAGGCTTTAGCAGCTTATAACCGAGCGATTGAACTCGATGCTAGCTACTATTATGCTTGGTGGGGTAGAGGCTATGCGCTACAGGAGTTGGGTCAGTATCCAGAAGCGATCGCAGCATATGATAAAGCAATTGCGATTAATAGCGAGGATGCCAAACTCTGGTTTGCTAAAGGCTATATTCTCTATGAAGTTAGGCAATACGATCGGGCGATCGCAGCCTACGATCGAGCCATCAAACTACAGCCAGACTATGACATTGCTTTATATAACCGTGGTTCGGCATTTAAACAGCTAAAACAGTATTCAAAAGCAGTTAAATCTTACGATCGCGCTATTAAAATTAATCCTCAAGATGGTGGTTTTTGGTACAGTCGCGGAAACGTGCTGGCGATACTAAATCGATATCCCGAAGCGCTTGAATCTTATCAACAGGCGATCGAGATCGATCCACAAGATTTTGCAGCCTGGAACAAAAAGGGTCGGGTACTATATCATTTAGAAAAGTATGCAGCAGCAGAGGCAGCTTACAGTCGGGCAGTTGAGATTAATCCTGACTCTATCTCCATCTGGCAAAACTTAGGTAAAGCTCTTTACTACCAAGATAAATACGAAACTGCGATCGCTGCCTTTGAGCGAGTAATCGCAATCGATGCCGATCGTACTAATACTTGGATCTATCGGGGTGATGCTTTTTACTATTTAGGCGAATATCAACAGGCGATCGATAATTATGACCGAGCGATCGCGATCGATGATAGTGATGTCTATGTTTGGATCTATCGTGGTAATGCCTTGGGCAGACTTAAACAGTACGATCGGGCTTTAGAAGCTTACGATCGAGCGATCGAACTTAATCAGAAAAATGCTTTTGCCTGGTTTAATCGCGGTCTTACCCTAAGCAGATTAGGTAAATACGACGAAGCGGTAGAATCCTACGATCGCGGATTGGAAATAGATCCTAATAACACTCAGGCGATCCGCCAGCGCCAAAAGACTTTAATGATAAAAGAGCGTCAATACACGCGACGTATTGTTTCTATGACGTATTGATTCACTATAGAATCTAAGCTCAAAGCTTTTTGATAAGGCAGCAGCAGAAATAAGATTATTTAAATAATGTAAAGCTTATATTTAGCTTATCAGTTGGCTTTTTTATACGGTCTAGCGATCGTTTCTCGTAAAAACAAAATCGATTATTAGCATTTATTTTTTGCAAGGGCAAACAGATTTTCGCCCTTACAAAGCTCAGTTTTAGCTATGCAGATTTAAATCTGTAACTGCACCAAGACTACTAGAAGAAACGAGCTTGGCATATTTACCCAATACACCTCTAGGATATTGGGGCTGACGCTTTTGCCACTGACTATAACGCTGCTTCAATTCTGCCTCATCTACATTAAGCTGTAGCAGCTTCTGACGAGCATCGATAGTAATGCTATCTCCTTCATTTACGAGAGCAATAGTGCCACCTACGGCAGCTTCAGGGGCAACATGACCGACTACCATGCCGTATGTACCGCCAGAGAAACGACCATCGGTAATTAAACCGACAGAATCGCCCAAACCCGCACCGATAATAGCGGAGGTAGGAGCAAGCATTTCTCGCATTCCAGGACCACCTTTTGGACCTTCATAGCGAATGACGATAATGTCTCCTGCGACGATTTTGCCGTCGAGAATTGCCGAAAGACATTCTTCTTCAGACTCAAATACTCTAGCAGGACCAGTAATAACGGGATTTTTAACTCCGCTGATTTTGGCTACCGAGCCTTCACTAGCTAAGTTGCCTTTTAAAATAGCTAGGTGTCCTTCTTTATATACAGGGTTATCCCACTGACGAATTACATCCTGATCTTTGGACGGTTGTTCGGGAAGATCGGCAACAATTTCGGCGATTGTTTTGCCTGTAACGGTGAGAGCATCGCCATGTAACAAGCCATTGGCTAAAAGAATCTTCATTACCTGGGGAATACCGCCTGCGTTATGTAAATCGACGGTAACGTATTTGCCCGATGGTTTGAGATTACAGATTACGGGTACTCTTTGACGAATCTCTTCAAAGTCATCTAAAGTAAGCTCTACGCCAATGGTATTGGCGATCGCCAATAGATGCAGAACAGAGTTTGTCGATCCGCCGACAGCCATAATTACAGTGATGGCGTTTTCAAAAGCTTTACGAGTTAAGATTTGACGGGGTAGTATCTGAGCCTTAATTGCTTCTACCAAAGCAAAAGCTGACTTTTCTGCACTCTCAGCTTTCTCTTCGTCTTCGGCTGCCATGGTCGAAGAATAGGGCAAGCTGATACCCATTGCTTCAAATGCCGATGACATAGTGTTGGCAGTAAACATTCCGCCACAAGAACCCGCACCAGGACAGGCTTTATGTTCGATCGCATCTAATTCCGCCTGGTCGATCTTACCTGCACTAAATTGACCGACGGCTTCAAAAGCACTGACTACCGTTAGATCTTCACCATTATGCTTCCCTGGTTTAATCGTCCCGCCATAAACGAAAATAGCGGGAATATTCATTCGGGCGATCGCTAATACTGCCCCAGGCATGTTTTTATCGCAACCACCAATAGCCAATACCGCATCCATACTCTGTCCGTTACAGGCGGTTTCGATCGAGTCAGCAATCACGTCGCGGGAGACGAGAGAGTATTTCATCCCCTCTGTACCCATTGAAATCCCATCGCTAATTGTAATCGTGCCAAACATTTGAGGCATTGCCCCAGCATCTCTCAAGGCTGATTCTGCTCGTAGTGCTAGAGTATTAATGCCCATATTGCAGGGAGTTATAGTGCTATAGCCATTAGCCAAACCGACAATAGGCTTATTAAAATCACCATCGCCAAAACCTACTGCCCGCAACATAGCGCGATTGGGCGATCTTTGGTTGCCTTGAGTTACTTCTTTGCTTCTTCGATTGTCAGACATTTAATTAAATTCTCCTTTTGTCAGCTATGACGCGCAGCTTATGCGAAGCAGTATCCTTGAGAGCCATCAGCTACATAGACTTTGGTTAGATCTAAATAACTAAAACTAAAGCTTAAAGATAAAAAGCTTCGCTTGAACTATATAGAAGTACCTTATCGAAATTGCTGCCTTAGTTGGGAGTAAATTTACTAATTCTTTGTATAGATAAAAGCTATTGACATTGATTACGGAAAAATACAGCAAAAAAAATAGACATTTATCGTCAAGATAAACATCCATATCTATACAAATTAGATTTAGATCGTGTATTGCGATCGCTATATTAAACTTTAGCGCCAGACTTTGCTTCAGCACCGCCATCGATTGCAGCATTACGAAGTAGAGTGATTTGCTGCTCAAATTCCATTGATTCGATTTGAGATAGTAGCTCAGTTACACTGCCACTTGGTTCATAATTGTCAGGCATAGGAATAATTGTTCCTGCTTCCATTCCCTGTGCTAAACGATACCAAAAATATAGTTTGCTGTTTTCACTAAGAGAACCATATTCACGAGAGATAGTAGTACTTTGAGATTCAATAACCTTACGCTGTACGTCTAGCTGCTCTTCGTGGGATAAATCTTTGACCTGATTAAATAGTCCTTCCACAATCTCATCTGCTGCTGCGCCTGGTGCTGCAGGGGTTACGGATGTTCCCATTTTTGTATAAACGTACCAAAGAAAGGCGAGTTTATCATCCGTGGACAGATTGCAGTAAGAGCTTAGGGCGCTAGAAATGTTTTGTTCGGAAGTACCTGTAGCCATATTTTTATATATCTCCAATTTTTTATTTTCGGCTTCGTGTTGCTAAAGCCGTTATTTACTAACCTATTAATCTTTGTGGCTGCAGAAAACTATAGCAAGATAGATAAGGCAGTTTTGGTAGCTTCAACTATTGATAGATGTCGTTGTATTTACTAACGCTCTTTTTTCGACTTCAAACCAAGCAATTCCTGTGGCGATGCCAATAGTTTAATTTTAGCTACGCCAATCTGACCATCCTCGTTAAGAGTAAAATACCAGGCTACATTGACGGTAAACAGAGAAGTTTTGACTTTACCCTTTACTATATAGTCTTTTGAATCTGCATTCGCTTCACAAATTCCTCGCTTTGGTAAGACCGACATTCCCTTTGCTTCTTTATACAGATATGCAGCAATTTTATCTCTACCGACAATTGGTTTCTCAAAGGGTGCTAGTAGCTCTCCCGTCTCAGCAAATAGAGATGCTGTTTGCGTAAATGCTGCTTGATTAAATGTAGTGAAGTAATCAACGATCGCTGCTTCGGCAATCCCTTCAATCGCCATCGATTCGGTATAGGTCATAAATTCTGCTCTTTAAACTTTACCCGAACATAAATTGTTCTCGATCGCGATCTCTTCTATCTAAGGGTCTATTATTTAGATCTTATTGTAGTTAAAACTAGCAGATATTTTTTTAAAACAGTAGCCTGTAAACCATACTTATTTAGCAGCGATTTTCATACACAATAAGGGAAACAGGGTTTTTATAATGATATTAATAAAGCAGCATAAAGTAGCCTATAAATCAGAAATTAAGTCTTATATGAAAATACAGTCATCGGTATTAGTTCCCCTTGGTTTCGGTAAATATGTGCGTAGCGATCGCGTTACGGCTTTAGTACCAATTGAAGAGGAAAGAGGTTCGGGAAGACGTACTTTTGTTCATATCGAAGGGGAAGAGTCGCCTCTAGTTGCATCGCGATCGGAATCGACTATTGTACGGGATATTGTCCAAGAACCAAAAGAGATTACTCAGTCGCGTCAACAGCAGGAAATACTGCGGGATTTACTCAGTGATTTGAGTCAGGTTAACGGCACTGTTCGGCGGATCAATCGTGATGAAGGGGGATTAGATTTGGATCGTTTAGAGCAGCGTATTCGTCAGGTAGTTGAAGAAGAATAATTACAATCTTAATAGATACAAAAGGATGCTTTCGAGCATCTTTTTATATGTCTGACTAACTACAATCTTAGCTAAAGATAAATTATAGTCGGAGATGATCGAACTAGAATCCTCCAACTATAAAATATCTTTGAATTAATTTATCTGACGGAATCTTTTGTCGCATCAATGCCTTTTTAGAAAGTTTTTTACACCTTGTCAACTCTTTCTTTTACTTCTACAGGCTGCTCGTCTCTCACCTTTTCCATAGCTTCTTTAGCTTTTTTACCGTAGTTTTCAGCTATTTGCTTTGATTTATCGTCAGTAGTCATAATGATTTATTTTATATAGCTTTCTTACTTAATTAAAATCATACCTAATCCCTAAATATACGCTATCCGCCAAAAAAACAATTGGTCTGTCTACTATTTATAACCATGGTCGTATTTATGATGATGCGAACGAGATTTATAGTAAAGCGATCGCTATTTTAAACAGATTCAGTATATTCAGGTTTGCGGTAAAACTGTCCATTTTCCGCCAGTAACCATTCTTTTTTTCGGGCAAACTTAAAGAAGTTTTGGGTGAATAAAGTTAAGATTCATAGCTATATATAGAAAAAGTTTTAAGATGATATTTAAATAGCTTTCGGTCATTATTAAAGTAATTAGATTTTCCGCTTTTGTCTTCGAGCGATCTATTGTAATTAAGCTAAGTACAGGACAAAAATTGTAGTGAGTTATGAAACTCAGCATATTTGAGATTTAAATCGGTGACAATGGAACGTAAATGATCCAAGCTATAACGAAAAACGCTTTTAGCTAATCTTCCATGTTTTTTGGCGCTTCGCTAAAGGCTGAAGTCGCGTTTAGCGAAGCGTGCTGCATTAAAGCAATGAGTTTGCTCAATCTTTGGGCATCAGTAAAATGAATTGATTCGAGACAAAACCCTCTAGTTTTTAAAATTCCGAACAAAGTTTCAATTCCCCATCGTTGTACATAATCAGCAATAGCCGAGCTAGTAGCATCAGGTATGATAATAATCAGCAATTCTCCATCATCCAAACGCAAGGCAGAAACATACACGCTTGCGACCCCAAACCCAACGGAGATCGGATAAGATTTGAGTTCGATCTAGCTTTAAAGGCGCGAAAATCAAGAACGCTCTCAATTGCTTTTTTTCATCCTCGATACGATCGCTTCTTGAACAGCGCTTACGCGCCATAGCCTTCTTTAAAGGCTCTAAGCCAACAGGCTTTGCATGACTTTGCCCCTATCAGGGCTGTAGTTGACAAAGGAGTATTAGTTGCGGACAAGTCCTTTGTCGAAGGGAACTGGAAAGCCTTTGGCTCTTGTCTGCATCGTTTTTTTTGATTCTTAATTTAAAGGAAATAGCGGGATCTAGCAAAAGATAAGTCAACCATTCCTTGCCTACGAATTCGCGATCGCCTAAAATATAAGCAAGCTGAGCATCTGGAAATATTTTCTCAAAACGGTCAAGTAGATCCATTCTTTTCTCGCTGTTAGAATTGCCCTTTTTATTTAGCATTGTCCAGACTAAAGGGTACGCAACACCATCATGTACTACTCCAAGTATTAAAATATTGAAATGAGTTTGTCCGAAAGACCATTCAGTTCTATCGGTACTTAAGATAGGGGCTGATGGGTACAGTGTCCTAAAGAATACCGCTTCGCATATGCTTACTGTTCATCAAACCCCTTTTCTCTATTGCTTTGCAAGTTTTTTCTCAACTTTTGTCCTGTACTTAGAGCGCCGAAATAGTTATACACGAACTGATGTCCAAGCCAGATGCTCTGCTTTCACCACGTTAGCTTGCTACTAGCTACCAATATCTATACAAAAATATTCTATTTACATTGTTGCTATAGATTTATTTCAAATAAACAGAGGTTTTCATTTTGGTGATTTAGATCAATTCCTTGAGTAATTGCTCCAGTCAGCGAAGATTGATAAGCGGATTTGGAGATTGCATTAATCTTTAAACCAGGATATTTTTTACCTAAATCCAAACCTACTAGCCGTTCGTATTTTTGACTGGTAGAAGTGTTCTCGCAGCCAATTATATTTAGTTCTCTGACTGTTTCATTTTTATGCCTAGAGACAATATATTTGCCCATAGGTAAGGCTTTAGGAGACATTGATTTGTCTATGTGTAAAAAGATATGTAGCGCCACTAGAGTTAGACAGACAATCTTAACAGCGCGAGGCTTATGACTATAATAGCGATCGCGAAACCAGAAAACGGCTGGTAAGATACCTAGTATTGCCAGAGGATAGATCAGAGAAACGGCGAGCTTTCCCAAACGATAGGTATATTCCAGGGGTATATATGCCAGCAAATAACATATATAAACACTAATACCTAAAACCGCAGCAATTAGATCTCGATAGACAATAGATTTGCTTCTAACTCGATCGCTTGCTGTTTGTAACTGACTATAAATATGCTTGAGCAGTAGGCTAGAAAAGATAATGCCTACCGCGACATTAAACCAGACACCAAAGTCTTTGATATTTGGCATGGGATTGGGTTTTTCTTGCAGTAAACTCCAGGGGTTTAATGGTACAAAGTTTTTACCGTGTTCCCTTAAAGCATTGAGATTATTCGATACTTCATCTAAGCCAATTTGATGATTAAACAACATAGAACACAGTAAAATGCTTATTCCAGCACCCAGAAGAATTTTACTTATGTTAATGACTGCCGATCTAAAACCTAGATAAGTTGCTGGATGATAAACTATGGCTGCTGCTAGATAAAACAATAGAGCAATCGGCAGGATAACCAAGTAAAAAGAAAATATATTTAGTATAAAAGCAAATAGAACTAAATATTGCCCATAGCTGGGATAGTTTGTGTTTCTCAGGCAAATCTGACGAACAGCAGTAATGCTCAAAACAAATACGGTTACAAATAGCGCATTAGACAGATAAGCACTAATAAGTAGCCAAAAAACAGGCGGTGAAGCGATCGCCCAGACTACAGCACCAACTGTTCCCCAGTTTGATAGTTTCTTATTTTGATAACTATATTGATACCAATTGCCAAACAAGCTCAAAAATAACGTGCAGCCAAGTAGCCCTTGAAAGAAAGTAATTCCTAATACAGTGTTAGGAATGAGATAAACAATAATCGAACCGATAAAAGAGCTTAACTTTTTGGGGCTTAACTGCAGGTAGTGACAGGCTGGCAGGCTATCAAAACTAACATTATCTAAGGTATAGGCAGCATATCGGCGTACGTAATACCACATATCACCATTCTTATTGACAAGCAAGCGTTCCGCTCCTAAATATTCTTGAGGATCGATCGCCGATTCACCCCAGAACGCAAAAACCAAACACCAAATAGCTGCGATCGCAAATATAGCCCAATGGGATTTATAATACTTCTCGCCCCAAAAATTCCCCTCCTGCTTGAAGTGACGCGGAATTAGCAAAAACAGGCATAAGATCGCTATTTCCGTAAGAAAAAAGCTGTTGATGCTGCTGTAGCAATTACCGTTAGCAGTACTAACTAAAGAAGCGATCGCCAGAGGCATTATGCCTAAGAGAATAATCTCTACTTCCGTTGCTATCGCCAACCAGCCTTTTCTTTTCAAATTAGCGAGTTCGTTCTTTTTACCCAGAGAATAGATAAAATCTGTCAAACCACAAATAATCTTGCCATTGAAATGAACTATAAGCCAGACAATATAAGTTATCCCGACTGTCCCCAACCAAACTAAACCAACATGCGAAAAATCTGCCATAAATCTGGTGTTAGACGTACTGCGTTACATATGGCATATGAATTAGCGGAGAGTCAAGAGTTACAAAACTCTTCTGTAGTTGGCGATCGCCAACTCGCTCTTCTTCTCTCAGCTATTTTGCCCTATCGAAACAAGATAGATTCTAGTGTCATTTGCGCTAAACAAGCTTCGAAGCTATAGCCTTTTCTACCATCTTCTACGAAGGCTATAGAGTACATAAGTATCTCGCCTGCAATATGTATAAGTCTGAAATTTCAATGTCAAATAGTTAGAGAAACTAAAAACTTTTTTATCCTGAAACTACTATAAGCCAGAAGAAAATAACCATTTGGGAAATCTCTTGCGATCCAAATCACTCGCTATAGCTATAAAACTTTTTAAAATAAGGAAACTCGAACGAATTATATAGTTCTAAATTTAGAACTGATTTTCTAACTTTTAGTTTTTAAATAGAATAGCAAAAATATGAAAAGCAATACCGTCTCTGTCATGGGTTATCCAGATAAGCTCAATAAACACCGATTGAGTACTAATAGAACCTATGCTGCCAACTCAAGCAATCATAAATCTCAAACCAAACAGAAACAATAACCTATCTTTTTCTCTCAACATAGCAAATACCCTCGAATCGATAGTGATTCAAGGGTATTTGTGTTTAATACAATATCTGCAAACCATGTTTATCTCAATTTACAACAGCATACCGATCTAAATCTTTGATGCCTTTAAGATACATTTAGATTTTTTAAATCCTTCTTGCTCTCAAACCTTAGCCCAGATCGAACTTGGCTCGACTGTGAAGCCAATCGTAAATTCGATCTAGCTCATCTAAAGTTATCAGACCATATTGCCAGAGAACCATAGGAATGGGAGCAGGATGATCTTCAACCGATCGCTGAACGATTTTGATTGAATCATTAGAAAGAGCAAGCTCTTCCTTTAAGAATTTGATGAATTTGGCATATATGGCTGGTTTCATAATAATTTACCTGGTTTTGACTTTGGAATTAAGTCATAACTAAATGTTACCGATTGAAAAGTGCAGTCTCTGCTGTCCTCTCTGATTTGAGAAGTCCTGCCATTATTGAATACTTCCTAAATCCCAGCTGTGCTGCAAATCACAGAAAGATACGGAGTTGGATACAAGCGTTCAAAGCGACAATGAGTGGAATTAAAAATCTTGATTATTAATAATGACACACATATCCTAATACGTAAAAACACTTAATCAAACTATGTACTGAAAAAGATAATATTTCCCACCATTTTTTTACTCTTTCCCACGATAGATTACCAAGCAGTCAGACTCAAAGATACTGAAAGTCTTTGTATTTGAGCCGATAAACACAGCGACAACCAACTTAAGACGGGACAGTAGGCAGGGTAAAAGTTTTGAGCTTGTATGATTTTCTTGATTTTCTAGGTTGAGGCAATTCACCAATATTTTCCATTAAATATTCAAACAAGTCAGGAAATTGCTGACC
>Ga0209831_1001885_pt1 | contig 18766 bp, 21 predicted proteins | sample Maine_Asex4_meta_FD_187451 | JGI IMG/M metagenome (GOLD analysis project Ga0209831, IMG submission 187451) | Marine algal microbial communities from Maine, USA - Maine_Asex4_metaG (SPAdes) (version 2) | ecosystem: Host-associated > Algae > Red algae > Unclassified | place: Maine, USA | collected...
CATTGCCACGCGCCCGTGTGGCACGTGAAAGCCGTGAGGTGCTTGTCCTCCTCGGCTACTGGTATTTGCCAGTAGCCCGCGTTACAGTCCAGGGTGGAGAACACCCTGGCGTCCACTAGGGAGTCTATACACTCATCCATCCGTGGGATGGGGTATGCATCCTTGATAGTCATCAAGTTGAGCTTTCTGTAATCGACACAGAAGCGTACCGAGCCATCAGGCTTCGGTACCATTACCACGGGGCTAGCCCATTCCCCGCTTGCGGGTTCAATCACTTCCATTGAGCGCTTACGCTCGACTTCCGCTTTCTTTCTCTCCCGGGCCATAGGCCCGGCCTTGTAAGGGTGCTGTCTCACAGGGACAGCCCCAGGCTTCAGTCGGATCCGGTGTTCCACACCTCGGATCAAGCCAAGCTTGCCCTCCCATAGGGAGGCATGCTTTTGGAGGAGGGCCTTCACGGCCCCCGACCACTCCGTCGGAACCGACGAAACGTCTACCTCAGGGAGAGGAGGCTCCTTTGCACCCTTCGGTGGCGTCGCGAGCTCTTTGAGCTCGCTCTCCGAGACTTCGTAGGTCGGCCCCTCATGGGCGTCGATATACTCAATGGTCATATCTGTCGTTAACCGTAACGGCGTGTCACCCAGGTGCATCACCAGGATGGTTACTGGCTCATTCGCCATCATAATGGCGGGGCCTTGGGCGACCTGTATGCCATTCTTATGGTATAAAGCGGGTCGCCCTTTCACGAGGCCATGCCCCGTGTAGGTACTCCTCACGGGAACGTGAGCGATGGTCCCGGTTTGAACCCAGGTCTTCCGGGCCGGCAGCTGAGCCGAAGTCCCCTCGGGGCAAGCACAGACCACCGAGATGGAGGCATCGGGGCGCCCCCTGGGGGCTCCCCTTCTCTTGATCGGCACCTTGGTGCCGTTGAGGAGTTCCACATGTTGCTCCTGAGTCGCAGTGTTCTTCGTTGCGACATCAATAAAAGAGGTGCCCAGGATTGCTGGGACACTCATATTGTTTACAACTCCAAAGGAGATGTAGGAGGTCTGACCCCCAAGGGTCACACCCAGACACACAGCACCAACAATGGGGTGCCAGCCCCCACTGACGTCGTGAAACATCTTCGTGAGATCACCCAGCGGTTGTAGCGGGGTGTCGACCGGCAGTAACCGCCGGTCTATTAGGGTCGGCCCACTACCGGTATCTAATATAGCCCGGGTAGTGAGATCAAATCCTGCCGTCAGGAATAACCGGACGGCCAGTTGGTAACTAGAGGAGGGCATGAAAGCACAAGGCGTGCCCTCCGGGGGCTTCCCTTGGGACGCCCCCACCACTCGACTCGGCCAGTTCTTCCCGGCCCTCAGGGAAGACTTATATCGCCGGTCTGCCCCGTTTGTCTTCGGGGTGGGTGGGACTAGCGCATCCGCTACTCGTTTCCCGAGGGGGAGTTGTCCTCCTCATCTTGCTCGGCTTCGCCGTCCCGGGGGAGGGCGAGTCGTCCGAGGACGACCATGGTGGACCATAGTGGTGTCTCACCGCTGCTACCGGCTGTCCTTGCCGGAGCTCCTCCTCCTTCTTGCGGCGCTCTTCGCACCGCTCCAGAAAGGCCTTCGATAGCAGAGCCTTTGTCCCCGCGTCGAGGCGGGGGCACTCCCTAAAGAAATGTCCCCGTCTGTTACATGCGAGGCAATTGTTCGTCCGGGTTCGCCCGGGACGACCCGTGTCCTCTCGGGGAGGACCAGGTGGAGCTTCCCCCACCTTGGTGGAGGTCCGTGGGGAAGGCCCTGATGGGACTTCCCCCGCCTTAGTGGCAGCCCATCGGGTCTGACCGGGAGGGACCTCCCTCACCTTAGGTGGGCCCCATCGGGACGGACCCGCTTCACCAGCCTTAGGTGGGCCCCATCGGGAGGGACCCGCCTCCCCCACCTTAGGTGGGCCCCATCGGGAAGGGCCCTGAGGGGCTTCGCCCACCTGAGGTGGGGCAGCTACTGCCGCGGTTACATACTTCCGCGACACTGGCCGGGCAGCGCGACGTACCCGATGGGCCTCGGCCCGTCGGTCTTCCTCATCCTTTTGTTCCTGGTGCCGTCTACGACAGACGTCACCCTTCCGCTGGGCATATTGCACCAGCAGGTCCATCAGCATGTTCGGGGTATTATGTTCGCGCACATCTACGCGAACCTCCCAGCCAAGTCCCTGCATATAGCGACTTTTCATTTGTCCTTCCGTGTGGATATAACCACACAGGCGACGTAACCCCCGAAGGCGTATGTAGTACTCACTCTCTGTTTCGTCCGCCTCTTGGGCGGCCCCGTGAAACAAGGCATCTTGATCGCTTAGCGATTGCTCGTCCGCACATTTGCGGAGGAGCCAGTTGATCAGCTCCAGATAGGAGCTGACCTCTCCGCTCCGCCCTCCTTGGAGGGACTGCATGATGGTATACAACTCCCGCTTGAGGTCACCCTTAGTGAACTCGGGAAGGAGATACAGGGCTCTGCCCTCCGAGACATCATTGTCATCGCCCGCTTTCACGAAGCGGCTTAGGAATTCGAAGACGCCCAATGCGGGCGTCCCATCCCATTCTGCGTCACGGCCAAAAGTGGCCGAGAAGTCCTTACGCAGACGGCCTAGGCCGTGTGCCATGGTCCGGTCATACCGGAGAGCGGTGTTCGCTAGGGAGTACGTGGCGCAATCAAAGATTGCTGCATAGCGATCATCAGCTGGGATGATCTTAGGTAGAATCCGTCGACGGGGTTCCCCTTCCAGCTCGCGCCCTAGGGCACGAGTCACAGAGCGACGGGACACATGGCGGCCCCCATCTCCCCCGGAGTATTCTCCGTCCGAGGAGGAGGAACTCATCCGCCGACGACGGCGCCGGGAACGTCGTGTGGTCCCGATGGCTTTCTCTATGAAAGACAGCCGCTCATGCAAGGGGCTAATCAAAGCGTCGAAAGAATCCCTTAGGGCGGCCGACAAGACCGCCGCGTCCTGGGCCCCCTGGGGGGCCCGATCTCCACCTCCATGAGGAGGCGTTCGGTGTGGGCCAGCGGCTCTCGCCGGCCTGGCCCGTCCATCATACGGACCCCACGGCAGAGGGGGAACCGCTTGGTCCCGCTCGCCGAGCGGTCGAGGAGGTGGAGGCGGGAATACCCCTCCGGCTCCACCCTCCACACCTTGAGGGGGAGGAGACGGGAATGCCCTTCCGTCCGTGCCCCCCACACCTTGGGGGGGGTTAGACGGGAATGCCCTTCCTTCCGAGCCCCCCTGACCTTGGGGGGGGAGAGACGGGAATTCCCTTCCGCCTTCGCCCCCCTCTCCTGGAGGGGGAGGAAACGGGAATACCCCTCCGTCTCCGCCCCCGTCTCCCAGCCCGCCGCGCTCTGAAGCGGTCGAGCCGGCTCGATCCCGGGTCCGAGGAGGGATTCCTCCGGGGCCCCCGGCTCCCGAACCATCGCTGGCTCCGTCACGGTCACCCCCTGACGACTTGCCGGCGCCCTCGGCGCCGGACCCCGTCACACCTGGTACCTTCATGACGGAAGGACTCCGTCCTCCTTCCGGACAATCAATACACCCAAGCAACCACAGCAACGCAGTCACACCCAAGGGTAAGACAAAAACACAGCGAAAAACCACCGTAAGAACGGACACTGGGTAGGCCCGACTGATCAGGAAGGGCCGAACCCTGACCCCCGCTGCTCCACCAAATGTAGTGGTTTCTGCCTTCAAAGCCGACGGGGCAGGACCCCGTCAGAAAACCCAGCACAGGATGTGGAGCGACACAAAGGAGAAAGAACACGAACGCCTGGATCACAGGGCGCGAAGCGCACCAAAACGCCGGAACTACCGCAAACGCAACGCTGATTTATTCATGGAAGCAAGCCGACCCAGAAGGACACACTCATATACCCTCAGAGGACGCACGGCGCGCAAAAACCCGACCCAGGAAAAGACGGTCTTCGGGGGACCGGTGCCCGACTGGCCACGGTCCCTGACGCGGGGTCCTGGCTGGCCCCTGCCACGGATCAAGGAACCCCCTTCCACTGGAAGAGAGATCTGGCCCCTGGACGTAAATCAGCTTGGACTGAAGTAGCCCAATAGATCTCCAGGGACTTTTTCCAAGATTTTCAATTCTTCGATCGAAGTCCTCGTGGGATATCGACCGTTGCCGAGATCTAATCTCGCCCCCGGGATTTGCCCCGGTCAGAGCAGCTTCCACAAGCTTCTCGGCCCCTCTAGGGGGCCCGGATCGAGGGGTCGCGTGTCCTATCGTCCGTGTCAGGGCCCCCCCTTCGGGGTCCGATGGGGTGTCCCTCCCCCTGTTCGGGAGAGGGATGTGAGCCTCGGGTGCGGCCCTAAGCCCCACCTGGCATGCGCCCCAAGGGGGCGCCACACACCGCTCCCTCTGGGTGGCGTTACGTGTGTGCTCGCGGCCCCTCCCCCGGCCCATACGGGGGGGATCACGTCATCAGAGGACAGGGGGTTTCCCCCACACTGCCGCTTTGTCGCGGCGGCGGCCGTAATATTCCGTCCAACTTCGCCCTCCACGGGACAATTGGCTACCTCGGGCAGCGGCGGGGAACGGCGGTGGGGAAAACGACGTCATGGTCGGCGCAGTGGCCGCCACCGCCATCAGCACCGCCACCACAGCGGTGGTTGCGGTGGCCGCGTGCGAGGCGACGTTGCGCGTCACGCAGCTTGCAGCCTCGTGCTGGCGGCGGTGGCAATGGACCTCGTCCGACGACGAGTTTGCGTTTGCACGTGAGTCGGCCGGCGGCCGCAGCAGCGGCTGCGTTGGCCGGCTGCGGTGGATGTGGCCACGGCCAGGCCGGCAGTGGCCGCTTTGTAATCCCGTGCAGGTGCAGGCGGTGGTTGTTGTGTTGGCCCTTTCAGGTGGCACCGGAGCGCCGCCGCACGGGCGCGGCAGTCGTTGAAGTTTCCCGCCTCCCAGGGAGCGCCGCAGTGACGCTCAGAGTGGAGAGGAGGCGAACGGAGGGCGGCGCGACAAGACGCTGGTGGGGGCTAGCCGATGTACGGCGGCTGTGATGGCGGCGCCTGTGTCGGCCGGCGGCGGTGGAGGTGTGGAGGTGGGCGACGGGGGGCGAGGCCGCAAGCCGGGGGTGGTGATGGGTGGGTAGACGGCGGCGGCGGTGGCGGCGGCTGCGTTGGCCGGCGGCGGTGGAGGTGTGGAGGTGGGCAACGGGGGGCGATGCCGAAACCTGGTGGTGTGGACGAGTAGGTAGACTGCGGCGAGGTGGCCATGCCTGTGTCGGCCAGCGGCTGTGGAGGTGTGGAGTCGGGCGCCGGGGGGCGAGGCCGCAACCTGGGGGCGGGGACGAGTGGGTGGACGGCGGAGGCGGTCGCGGCGGCTCTGTCTGCCGGCGGCAGTGGAGGTGTGGAGGCAGGCGGCGGGCGGCGAGGCCGCAAGCCGGGGGTAGGGAAGCGTGCGTAGACGGCGGCGGGGATGGCGGCGGCTATGCCGGCCGGCGGCTGTGGAGGTTTGGAGGGGAGCGGCGGGGGGCGAGGCCGCAAGCTGGGGGTGCGGACAAGTGCCTGGACGGCGGCGGCGGTCGCGGTGGGTACGTCGGCCGGCGGCGGTGGAGGTGTGGAGGCGGGCGGCGGGCGGCGAGGCCGCAAGCCGGGGGTGGGGACGAGTGCGTCGACGGCGGCCGGGGTGGCGGCGACTATGTCGGCTGGCGGCAGTGGAGGTGTGGAGGTGTGCGCCGGGGGTCGAGGCCGCAAGCTGGGGGTGGGGACGAGTGGGTGGACGGCGGCGGCGGTGGCCGTGCCTGTGTCGGAAGGCGGCGTTCGAGGTGTGGAGGTGGACGGCGGGTCGCGAGCCGGCCGGCTGGACGGCACGGGCGGTGGCGGTTGCTAGGTGCGTCGGCGGGAAGCCGCGGCCGCGAACAACGTACCGTGAGGGACGGCCATAGTAGGCGGCGCCACGGCCGGTATGGACGCCATGCCCGCCATCTTCGGCGCTGTGTCTCTTTCCCAAGCGGAGTTTTCTTGGGCAGCACTTCTGGCGGTAGTATCACAGTCGGCCAACAGTGATGGTTGCGGAATGGCGAAGGTGTCGGAGACGCCCGTCGCAGAGCAGAATCGAGTAGCTCGGTGCAGTGGGGAGAGATGGACCCGCGGGCGACCAGGTGAGGCGCGTTGGTTGCAGAAGGCGCTAAAAATGGACCACTGTGTTGCTCGAGAAAGGAACAACAGCAGCCTTTTGTCCAACTTCTATCATGACAATCCAGTGAAGCACACCCCCATCAAAGCAACGCGGCAATATTGTTTGAAACACGGAAAAACTGGCCAGCGATTTGCGCATGCGTCAGCATTGCTGTGGCAGTCGCCATCAGGCGCATCGGCTTGGTCATGCACCTGTGGTTAAGGTAAACGAGGTCGCGGACATTGCGCTTCAGCTCGTTGAAGACGCCTTCGATGTGCTGCAGGTTGGGGGAGTAGCCAGGAAGCCGCACGAAATACATGCCGCTGGCCTGCATAAATGCATCGCCTGCCGCATCGTGGATGCCGGCTTTGTCATACAGGATGACGCATGCGTCTGGTTAAAGCTCCCAAGGCAATCCGGGCACGTACGTGTTCATATGGTCTCGAAGACAGTGTAGGAACAAACGGCAGTCGTCAGACGTCTGTGCACCGCCCAGGATGACCGTCGTGCTCCAGAAAACGCCGTGAGACAGCGACACCGCCATCATGGTGCTTATGCGTGGGACCGGCCGGGTGTCGCGGTCAAACAAGCGACGGGGAACCCCTTTGACGCTGCGGCCATACGGTCGGTACATGTCCGAGCCTGCCGTCTGGGTCTCATCGACGGATATCAGGCACCGCATTGGAATGGCGTTGATCGCCACTGCAAACGCCCGCTGCGCCTTCTCCGACCGCTCCGAGTAGAGCCGCTCCACCCGCTTCCTCGTGACATTGTTGGCGCGCAGCACGCGGTAGACTGTGGCCGTGCTGACGTAGCGGTGGTCGTTGGCGGGGTAGTCGATGCTAAGGGCGACAAACAAGTTGGAGTGGTCTTTCAGGAACGCGGCCGGCTCGCGCTGCAACAGCGACAGGATGGCGTGGGTGAGTTTCGGGTTGCGCATAGCGGCGTCCTCGTGGGCACTGGGTTCAGCCAAACCGTCCCGTTGTCTCGAACGTTCTTCATCCACCGCCGCATCGACCGCTCGGAGCACCCCATGATGCCGCGCACCTCCTCCGGCGAGTAGTCCTCATCCAGCAAGCCGAGGACATGTTATCGGGTCTCCTCGGAGAACATGGTGGCGGGACGCCGCAAACGCAGCGACACCCGCAGTGGCGAGGCTGGCGACAAGGGAGCGTGGACCAGCATGCACAACGGTCTCCACTTGGCCGTCCGCACCGGCGGCGCCCGACTGCACACGATAAATCGTGATTCGTCGGCCGTGGCGGCCGATCCCCCGATCTTAGCCGGTGAGCGGCTGCATTTGGCTGAAGCTGACCCACGGACGGTGCATGTGCGCGAGCCCACAATCGCAAGGGTTGCCTGGCGGCAACAGGTGCGACTATCTGATTGGAGGCGGGCGGGCCATCGCCGTGTCTGAGCCGCACAGGGTCCCGGCTGGGGCGGAAGCGCGGGCGGCGCTTCCCAAAAATCATGATTCGCCTGTGGTGGCGGCTCGTATGGTCACCCGATCTGAGCCGGTCAGCGGCTCCGATTGGCCGAACATCCGATCCGAGCCGGTTAGCGACTCCGATTGGCGGAACCATTCGGGTGGCGCTTGTGTGCCCACCCACAAGTGCAGGGATCACCTGGCGGCATCTGGTGCGATCACCCAGTGCGAGGTCGGCGGGTGCTTCCACTGGTCAGACAGCGCCGGCGGCGCTTCGGGGGCCACCCAGCTCACAGGCATGGTGCCGCAAGGAATTGCAGGGGGCTCGCGCACAATCTCACTGCCAGGTGTTGTGTCATGCCATCTGCAGCGCAGGACACGAGGCCAAGAGTTTGTTGTTCGCGGCAGGCGCCAGAAAGAGGCTGTTGGCCGACAGAGAATGGGCTGCAGTGTGAGACGTCATGCATGCAGCAATTGTCCTTACTTTACGCATGAAGCGCGTAACAAACAAAGTGGACCACCTTTGCAGAAAAAAGGAGCGATTTCGATGGACTTCAATGAACGAAAACCCTGGAAATGAAGTACGCAGAGCATGAAGCATTCTGCCTCCTGTCACGGTGGACGGTGACCACACTTCTTGTCATGCAAGCAAGACTTTGCCTACAAGAGGAGGTTGTCATGTCTCGTTTCAGGTCCTTCAGAAACGAACACTGTCTTTCACAGGGTGCTACATCCCGCGAAATTCGGTTTGATGCGAAGTAAGTGCCCAACAGTCGCGACAGCACATTCCTATCTTGCAGTGGGCCGATTCATGACCTTGTTGGGTCGGGTCGTGATTGTCTCCCTGGGAAGAAATATATTCGCAATCTCACCGCATGCATTTTGCACCGTATCTCCGATGATCACGAATGCTGTCCTCTCGTTCGTGAGCAAGAATGCTCCCCGCCAGCCTGCGTCACACACCAGACCCGTACCTGCCACCCGACCCACCGACGTGCTCGCCGTCGTGCGCACCTGCCACCCGACCTACCGACGTGGCCGCCGTGGTGCCCACCCGCCACCCGACCCACCGACGTGGCCGCCGTGGTGCCCACCCGCCACCCGACCCACCGACGTGGCCGCCGTCGTGCCCACCCGCCACCCGACCCACCAACGTGGTCGCCGTCGTGCCCACCCGCCACCCGACCCACCAACATGGTCGCCGTCGTGCCCACCCACCACCCGACCCACCGACGTGGCCGCCGTCGTGCCCACCCGCCACCCGACCCACCGACGTGGTCGCCGTCGTGCGCACCTGCCACCCGACCCACTGACGTGGGCGACGTCGGGCCCATCCGCGACCCGACCCACCGACGTGGCCACCGTCGTGCCCACCCGCCACCGGACCTACCGACGTGGCCGCCGTCGTGCCCATCCGCCACCCGACCCAACGACGTGGTCGCCCTCGTTGCTGTGCCCCTCCCTTCTCACCGATGGTGTCGGCGTTGTCATTGTCGGGACGCAAGTCGCGGGCACAGTATCAGCGAGATTCGATGCCCTGTGTACACCTGTCTGTGTGCCGCAGTGACGGCCAGCAGGCGCCAGGAAGCTGCGGCCGGGTGAGAGCAGTGGATTGAATGCCGCTGGGCGGGATGTACGTCATAGATGCGCGTGCCTTCATGAGCTGCGATCTGACACGGTGTCATAGGATCGTCGTTGGTGCCCTGTGCCATCTTTCTCACTATTTTCCGGTAGGGGCAGCTAAGTGGTGGCATCGGCCTGGCAGCAGATGCAGTATCAACATGAATAGACCAAGTACGTTTTTGCTGCTGTCAACCGAGGGGACGTGATGTACGTTAGCGTCTTATAGTGTGTGGTTCTGAGGGAGTTGTGGTCATCGTCGCTTGTGTGCTGGAACGTATACTCATTGAGGGGGATTGAGTCACACGGTAAACGAACATCTGCTCTTACGACATGTGTGCAAACCGTGGTACTCTGATGTCGAAATGCGTGGGCCGCGGCGAAGGGGCGGCGGCAGCAGTACGTTGGCTTCCCAGTGCACGCAGTTCGAAGCGAACCGCCGTTCGCCATTGGGCCCCGCTCCACGTGCGTGGAGAGTTCAGGCTGCCCGTGTACTGGCCTGCCTCCTCTCCGCCTGCAGGGGCTTCTTCCGGTCCGCGTACGCCACTGAATGTCAGAGCACTCATGCGCAGAGCACGCCTGATTTCGCAGTCTCCACCACTGCGGCTGTCATGGAGTTTGGTGCATGAAACGACAGAGTCTGGTTCACCACTGACCGATTTGGGGGCGTGTCTTCACGAAGGCCACCGTCTTCACACGATGATAAGAGGGCCCTCAACGAATCGAAGAAAAGGGCTTTCGTGCACCGGCGCGCTATATTCTCTGTTTCTCTGTCCATGGTCGTATTGATGAGCTCCTCAAGTGCTTGGCCCGCCCGCCGGCGCCTCCGTGGCACTGAGCGGGCCACAGGCGGGTAGCGATGGCACCTCCTCATACAAATATATATTCCCCTACCGTCGGGGGGTCATCGCTAACGACCGCAGACGCATCCCGCGTAGTCACGTATGGAGCCTAAAGCGCGGAAGCGGCCCCCGCCTTCGCAGCGCTCATGCCGGCACCAAATGCCTAACGAGTCGAACGCGTCGGAGGCGTTCCGGCGTAGCCCCGCGATAGGTCTATGCTTGAAATGTCACAGGCCGGTTCTCCGTGATTCTCTTCGTCGCGGCCATCGTGTGCACCCCCGGGATGCAGCCGTCAAACTCTGCGGTTGTGGACGAGGCGAGCATGCACGAAAAAGTCAAGAACTAGAGCGAAAGAGGAGCGCGCAGAAAAGAGGGGCTAGACAAGAACAACTGTGACAGCCAAGGGGGGACAGCAAAGCATGCATGCCGGCCCACGTACGCAGGAGAGTGCCCGACACGCATATCCAGGCATACCCGGTCACGGGCACGTTCGCCAACGTACCATGGATGGCCGGGTTCAGCACAAGAGGGGACAGCGGCGGCGCACGATGACCACAGCGGCTGTACCGTCCGATACGGCGGCGATCGTCGGTTGCGGCCTGCTGCGGGCGTTTCCGGTAATAGACCAGGTCGAGTGGATCGCACAACCGCCGCCTGCCGGCGCCAACGTGCTCAGTCGGTGGCCCGGTTGGAGATGTCGGATCGACTGCGGACGCTGTCAACTTGCACGCAGAACGAGATCAATGAAGAGCACTCCAGACCGCAAAGGCGCGCCAGACAGCCGACACTGGCCTTTTGCAGCGTTGGGTACGACGGAAGCCCTTGAAGATGCCATTCAGTGCATCGAAAGCACTTGAAACGCCTCAAAAGCGTACATTCGCTGCTTGTGGCCCCTCACTATCTTGAACAGGTCAACAGATTCCAACGCGCAGAATTTAGGACACGGACTTGAATGTACGGCGCGACTGCCTGGACTGGTGCCTGCTGACCATCTCCGCCGATAGAACGGGCACCAACTTGTGTGTGTGGACTGCATGCCCTCGATCGCGGCCCGAGATGTCCAGCACAGGGCGGGGGGTCACTGTTGCCGTTGTGCCTGCGCGTCCCGGCCACATGTGCTGGAGCAGCAGCGGCAGACAGAGAAAACCGCGGCCGCTTCTTTGTCATGTCGCTGGTGCGTGCTGGTTTCGCTGTTTCTCTCGCTGTCAAACGCACCGACGATGGACCTGCTGCTGTCGGCGCCGTCATTTTGTACTGCCGATGTGGACAGCAGGTGCTTCCGGGCAAGCATGTCTGCAGCGCGGAAAAACGTAAAGCACAAACCCGATTCTTATCAGAGAGAAGAAGCAGAAGCCGCTGACTCAACGCCCACGGGGAGGCTTCCCGATCACACGAAAGGCGGGTAGTCGCGGTGCACGCTCAGCATGCGCAACCCTCGATCGATCATCTCCCGACCCATCTACTTGGTTCTGGTCACCAGACGGCTGTAGGCCGCGCGTTGAGCGCGTCCCTCCGCTGCCCATAGTCTCCAATGGCTCCGCCGTCGCAACAACCACTTCCGAAGCGTCGTCGCCCGCGTCGCGAGACGAAGAAGCTGCGGCGATGGCGGCGGCGGCGGCGGTGGCGGCGGCGGCGCGACCGACGATGGGGCTCTGCGCGGCCGTGTCCACGACGGCAGCGCTCGCGGCTCGCAAAACCAAAGTGCGCGTCGCCGCCGCCGGTGCGGCGGTCAGCAGCACCGCATCTGCCGCGCCCGATACAGACTTGTGCGCCTGGCCCGCACCTGGCATGTCTCCCACAGCGACGCGGTCCGCCCCGCTGCTCTCACTCGTGTGTCCGGCGGACGATGCCGGCGCCGCGACGTGCGTGTCGTCGCGCTCCAGGCTCTTTGGAATATGAAAGATAGCTGCTGCCGGCCGAGCCAAAGCCCGTGCCGCCACAAGCCGCGGGGCGACCGACAAAGCAACAGCCGGTAGCGGGGCGGCCGACGCCGACGTGCCGCGGCCGAACGAGATTGTGCGTGCCTCCGCCGCCGCGACCTCCGCCGTCACGTGTCCGGTGGATGCAACAGGCGGTAGTTTTGGGCCCGTGGGAGCGGCGGCCGCCTTGTCCCTCACAATGCCCTCCGCCGACAATTCCGCATGAGAAATAGCCCGCGCGCCACTTCCGGCCGTCGAAGTAACTGCGAAGACAGTGCTTGGTTTCGCGCATGGTGCCGCCTTGCCATCAATGCCGCATACACGCCCGCCAGCCACAGCCTCAACAGCCGCGGCGATCGATAGCGATGGCAGAACCGTGCCAACGACAGGAACGCCCGCCGCCGACCTCGGGGTTGTCAAAATTGCCGGGGCCGCCAAAGCAGCAGCAGACTCCGTCAGAGCTGCCGCCGCCTTGGACGCACCGACGGAGCACAAGACGTCGACGAGGGCAATCTCGTCGTCGGAATCGCTTTCGCTGCCGTCGCGGTCCACCGCTCGTCCCGGCGGCGAGCTGCCGAGTGCGAGAGAGTGGGAACCCGGCGCGGTTGTGCCGAGGTGGGCCATGGCACCGCCACTCTCGCAAGTGTGCCGCCGCGGTCCAGTGGATATATCGAGTCCGCACGGGCGGCAGCGGCCGCCACAGCAGCCAACATGCCGGACATGTGGCCTCCATCATGTGGCGACCGCTCGCCAAACGTGGCTCCAGCCGCGCCCCCAGCAGGACCGCCAGATGGCACACGGCTCGTACCTAGCCACCCCCCCCCCCCCCCCCCCCCCCCCCCCCCCCCCCCCCCCCCCCCCCCCCGGTGGCCGAACACCACCCAGGTCCGCCGGGAACAGCAAGCGCCTTGCCCTTCCCGACTGGGCGCGCCGTCCGAGGCGAGGTCGGTGGCAAAGATGGAGCCGCAACCGTGTTGGTGTACGACGGCGGAACGACGTGTACAGAAGGCCGCAGTTCCCCCCGTTGAAAAGCATGCGTTTGCTTGAGGTTTCGGACCAGCATGAAAGGCGACCGGCAAGGCGAGGCCTGGACATCATTCCCAACTTTCTTGATAGAGGAGCCGATGGATGCGGGGGCCTTTACAGCAGCAGGCATCCGGGCCAAGACACTCGCCAGCGCATTTGCGGGCACACGCATCGGTCGGTCCCCCAAGATGAGTCGCTCCCCTGGTCCAAGCACACGTCCAGTCCGCAAAGCCACCGTGACGGCCTTTCCAGTCGGGGGGCACGAGGAGATCCTCGCGTCGCGACAGACGATGGCCTCAGTCCTCCCTCGGCGGAGCCCTGTGACCTCCGAGTGTGGAGCGTCCTTCGCTGCATCGGGGTCGCCAGCGCTGGCTGCCGTGACGGCCTCGCTCCTGGTCACCGCCGCGGCTGCGGCGGCCGCGATGCTGCCCATCATGGCAATAATTTCTGGGCTGGCGGCTTGGTCCTTGTGCCGCTCGCACAAGATGACGTGCGGCTCCTCGACGAGGGGGCAACCTCCAGCCATGACACACAAGTAGTGAAAGACCTCGTCGCAGGAGGGCACGTAGCACCCAACCGTTGCCCCGAAGCGCGAGCACTCGCTGCACCGAAGCCGCTGCCCTCGCACGTACGCCTTGTGGATGCCCACCATCGCCTTTGTGTCGGGGTCTCGATAAACCTCAGGCGCCCACAGGGCGCACACCTCGTGCACCCAGAGGCGCTTGTTGCCCCTCCCCAGCATGCTGCGTCCCTCGAATGGTCCTAGAAGATCGGAGGGCAGAACTCCCCCGGTTCTCGAAAACCCCGGGCAAAAGTTGCACTCGGGGTCTGCGACGGCCACCCGGGCGCGATCCCCACGACTGCTGCGGCGGCGACCGCGGGAGGGGTAGGGGTCGTAGGACGGGTCCTCGTCCGAAGCATGAGACGGGAGGTTGATCGGCAAAAGTGGGGCAGGGTCACGTGGAGGGGGCCGTGCGACCACGGCAGCTGTCAGTGGGCGTGGAGGGGGAATAGAGGGTTGGGCGACCGCGGGAGGCGTCGGGCCTGCGACAGCATCATCAGGTGCGGGGGAGTCGGGTGGTGTGATGAGGGAGATAGCTTCAATGGCAGGTTCCTCCTCCGCGCGTTCGCCAGTGGCCGAGCCGACGCTCGGCCCAGACCGTGGGGGTACCATGCTTCCGTGCCCGTCCTGGAAGGGTGCACACTGACGGACGTCGTCCTGGCTGCCGCCGATGACCTTCCCGGCTCGCACCTTGCCACCACGCATGCCCGTCGGCAAACATATCGGAGGCCTTTGCTGCCAGGCATCTGGGAGCAGTCGGTTTCCCGTTTCCGTGAGCCTCGCAGGCTGAGGCGGCGAGTGAGATCGATTCCCAGAACCACCTGTCAGCGGCGATCGAGGTCCACAGATCTCCGACTTGCGGATTCCGCCTCAGCGGTGCCTCCCTCTGGTCCTGCAACGCCCTGCCACAGGGACCGGGATTCGACAGATCCGTTTCTGGAAATTCTGGATCCCCCTTGTGATTCCAGCGAATCCTTCTGTACAGGCTGACAGCACCGACACCGTTGCTTGCTGAACCGGGTGTGTCATGACATCCGCAAATGGCCGCGAAGTTTTTCTTGTCACCTCGGTCGCAAAATGAAGAGGCAGCCGCGCTGACAATTCGCTCGGCGTCATGAGCACCGTTGCTCTGACGGTACATGCGAATGGGGGAGGAGGCGTATGCCATCATCACAGACATCCAAGACGGTACGTGACGAGTGGCTCTGACGCTGCCGCGGCCGTTGCGCGGCGCCTACGGCACCGAGACCGTCGTTGCCACGCGCGGCGGCGGTGTCCGCGCACGGGACCTGCCGAGTCGCCGGCTTGTCGGTGTGGCAGCCCCCACGTGAAAGACGGCCCACTTTGTGGCGGGAGTCGTTGCTGCCGCCGTGCGTCCGCCCATCCGCTTCGCGGGCATGAAACATGTGGCCTGATGACGGCCACCGTCGTGCTGCCGCGTGCTGAGCAGAGTTTCTCTTTGTAGCCGTTCTGAGGAGCTCGGCTTCGCGCTTCGACAGTCGGCGGCTTCGTGCTGCCTCCCCGGAGCGGCGACGGCGGCAGCGCAGATGACGGCGGATGCAGCGGCAGCGGCGGCGGCGGTGGCGGCGGCGGCGGCGGCGGCGGAGCTGGATACCACGGTGGTGGCGGCGGGGGGATCCGGGCCGCTGTGGGGGACGTGCAGGCGGGAGTCGTGTCTCCCTCCATCGTATGCAACGCCGCCTCTTGTATACATTTGTTTTGCACCCTCCCGCGTTCGTGCCCGACGCCAGGAATGTGGGTGGCGCTGGCGGCGTTGGCACCCGCAGCCGCGTGCTCGTGTCGCCGCAGTGGGGCGGGCGGTCGGCGTGGGCGTCGGCCGCCCGTGAGCGGCGCGGATCTCGCCAAGCGCGGGTCGTGCACGGCCGACGCGGCGGCGCAGACCGCCATGTCGCCGGCGCCGCCGGCCAGACGCGCGGCTGGTGCGGCGCGGGCGGCGGAATGATCGCCTCCCGTGGCGGCGCGGAGGTGGGCGGATGTGCTGCCGGCTTCTCATTCGTCTCACCGCCTCCGGCTGCAGCAGCAGCTGCGCGTTCGGCGGAAGTGGGCGGGGGGGGGGGTGACGGCGGTGCGACGTCCGCTTTGGACGGCGGCGACGTGCCGGTCGTCGTGGACGTGAACGGCGCGCTGGCAGTCGTGGACGCCTTGTCGCCGTGCGTCCAACCCCCCGCCGCAGACCTCGTGCTCGCCGTGGCTGCTGACGTCCACTGCCCCGGTGTGGGCGACGCCTACCCCGCCGCGTTCAGCGCCGACGGCCCCCTGCGCAACGCGTCGGTCGAACATGAGCCGGCGTCGGCGGCGACGCCACCCCCAACCGCTTGCCCGTGTCACCGCCTTGGGGCGTGCGGCGGGTGTGGGCGTCGGCGGCCCGTGGGCGGTGCGGTGCTCGCCGAGCGCGGGTCGCGCACGGCCGACGCGGCGGCGGCGACCGCTATGTCACTGGAGCGGCCGGCCAGGCGCGCGGCCAGTGCAACATGGGCGGCGGGGGCAGCGTCGCCCACGCCAGTAGCGTCGGGCAAGGCGTGCGCCTGCCACGAGGGCGATGTTGGCGAGGAGGACAATTGCGCGTCGGCGGCGCTCAACAGTGGCCGCAAGGCGGCGGAAACGGTGCGGCGCGCGCTCCTCGGCCTCCCCTCCCGCTCCCCGGCGCCGGCGTCCTCGATCTCATGGCCGGACGTTTGGTCTGGCTCGTGTTGTTGACGTGGGACGCTGCGACGGGTGCGTCAGCACACGTTTCGGCAGGGAAGAACAAGCTGTCGTGCACAACGGCCCATCGCGACTTGACTGGCACTGTCTCCCACACACGGCACACCAGTAGTGCGCTGCTACATCTAGACTAACACGATTGAGGTCCCTCCGGTCACACACCCTCCCCGCCCAGAACAGGCGCCGGCGGGCGCTGTGCTGGGGTCTTGATTCCAGCCGCCGTTGCCGCAGCGGTTGCCGCACGATCGACGACTGTGGCCACCGCCCGAGCCATCGGGGTCAACGTTGACGCCTGCATCGTGCCAGGCATGGCGGCGCACAGCCACTCAGAGACCTGAGCGGCCGAAAGCGTCCCACTCGCAAGCGTGTTGCCACGCACGTGGCTCTCCACAGCACCCTTGATGACCATTCCCCCCAGCTCGTCAACGTCGCCCATCGGACACTGGAACATGTTCTCAAGCATCATGTGCGCAATCTTGGCGGGCAGATTCGCCGCAAAGGTAGGGGAGAAAAAGACAGGTAGGGGGGTAGCGAATGCCCCGCGCGCGCCAGCCGGCCACGAAAAACGATGGACTCGGGAGGCGGTTCCATCTATGTTGATGACACCATCGACCCCAGACCCCAAAGCCGCCGCTGAACTGCGCCCATCCGCGGCAGTGCCCTTTTCCATACGGGGCTGGCCCGGCCGCAGCGGCCGGCTGCGGGCACGCCCCAGGGAGATGGCCTGCGCGTAACGATCCGTCCGGTTCTTGCGCGCTTTCTCAATGGCTGAGACGGCCTTCAGCTTCTTCTCCCCATTGTCATGCGCGTCCTTGGATGCCGCCGACTTCTCCCCAGCGGCCTCATCCTTGCCCTCATCGCCGCTCGACTGCTCGTCCAGGCTGCTCTCGGCGGCCTCGGCGGCGATGCGGGAGGCATCAATTGCACCCAAGTGGGCCCTCTTGGACAAATTCAGAAAGTAGTTCTTGTTTTTGTCGCTGAGCAGGGCCGCTTTGGTGCCCTTGTGCTCCAAAAGGCGGATCGTTTCGTCCAAATCCACGCCGGTGGCGTTGACATTGTCCAAAAGCCGAGTGGTTGAAACACGGCGCTCGTGGGCGTCGATGGCCTTGGCTGCCGCCTCGCTCTGCGTGTTTGTCACCAGGTTGGTGATCGCAGCATCCGTCATGAGGCAGCACATGAAGTCGTCGGTAGTCAGCGGGGCCCGGTTCTGCTTCAGCAAGAAGAGGCCCTTGTTGTTGATCTTGAAGCGCGCGGGGTTGAGGGTCTGCGTCCCTAACAGGTGACCGGTCTTACCACAGGAAGTGCAAAACGCCTTGTGGATGCAAACTGTCTTGAGGAATTGGGCCGGCTCGTACAGTGGGTGGTCTTCGCGCAGTGTCCTCCGGCACTGAACATCATTGAGTGGGCACGTACGCGCATCGTGCTGAGGGCCGTCGCGGGGGCCCAGGTAATGGCAGATCGAGCACCTCCCCATTGACGCGCGGGGGGGGGTGGAAGTACGTCGGGGGTAAAGCGAGGGGGGGAGGGGAAGTTGCAGAGAGAAAAGTAGACGAGGACGTGGTGTTCACGACAGCGCCTGGCCGGTCGGCCGACCACCTGGCAGCATCCGCGCCGCCGGCCACCCGTCTTATGACAGCGAGTTGTGGCCACTGTGGCCAAATGGCCACTGCGGCCAGATGGACACTTTGGCCAGATGGCCTCAGTTGAGACCGCACCTGTCTGTTTGGCCTCTGAGGGGGGGACCTCCCTCACGTGGCACCCCAGGACGCCGCCCAGATCACCCCGGGACTAAAGTGTATGTCGGTCAGAAGGGCTCTTTCGGGGGGTCGCGGTTGTCTGGCTCCTTGGGAGGGTAGCTATAGGATCTATGCCAGCAAAGAATCCCGCGTCTCGGCCGCCTGCTCGGGTCCATTCGCGTTGCCGCAGGGGGAGGAAGAGGATGCATGGCGTTGCCAAACGAGCTGCAAATTCATCCGTATTCACAGTGTCAAAGAGAACCTAGCATGTCAGTGTACACAAGATCCAGTGCTCCCACTGGCTGAAAATAGCCTCGAGGCAGCGTGTCACCTTCGAGACTTAGTGGTCCACACCTGGTAGTCAACAAACATGCACAAGTATGCGTGGCCACATTTTAGAAGAGCACCATATGCAGTTGCTCCCGCTTTCCCCAGTTTTCTTATCACCCTCCCCCTCCGCCTGCTCATCGTGCACGTCGCAGTCGGCTCTTCTTGTCTTGCTGTCCCCTTTCCCGGCCGGTTCGCTGGCTGTGTTCCGGTCATGGGCAGGCGGGACGGTGACGGTGACCCTGGTTGTTCTCCCGCCTCTGTGGCGGGCACCTCGACGGGCGCGGAGCTCCTGCTTGTCGTGAGCAGGTGGTGCAGTTGCTGGGGGGAATGGAGTGGCCCGATGGGGGTGAGCCTGTGACTGCGCAGGTTGATAGGCGTCGGCGTGGATAATATATAGGTTGTGCTGTGGCACTGC
>Ga0209831_1001886_pt1 | contig 18754 bp, 25 predicted proteins | sample Maine_Asex4_meta_FD_187451 | JGI IMG/M metagenome (GOLD analysis project Ga0209831, IMG submission 187451) | Marine algal microbial communities from Maine, USA - Maine_Asex4_metaG (SPAdes) (version 2) | ecosystem: Host-associated > Algae > Red algae > Unclassified | place: Maine, USA | collected...
GGGGGGGGGGGGGGGATGTGGCGCCGCGCTGCCGTCCCGACGACGGGTGCGGGCACAGCGCCAGGGGCGTCGTCGTCGGTGCCTCGGCCGGCGCCGGTGCGAGGCGGCAGCGTCGCGCGATGGAGACGCCTGTGGGGCCGTTGGCGGCGGGGGAACAGGACCGGGAACAGAGTTGTGCCAATGACGTAGCGTTTTACCATTTGCATGAGCTTAGGGATCCATACGCCGGACCCCGAGCCGGCCAAGCCGACAAAGCGAGGGTGAACAGCAGTGCAGATAAGCAAAGCGTGGGGACCGAGCGCAATGGGGAAGCGCTCCACGTCCAGCCGGTCTTGCACACGTCCGAATGCGCCACTGTACGTCGCGCGCGGCGCTCGCCTGTGCCGGGCGCGGAGACCGTCGTGGCCGCGGTCGTATACACATTGGGTACTTGCGGGTACATGTGGGTGTAGCCGCACGTCCCGACCGGCAGGAAGAAGTAGAGGCACGTGCCGATGTTCTCGGTCCAGAAGGTCGCGAGGTAACACACCGAGGGGAGAAAAGGGGCCGCGAGAAGCAAAGGACGTTAGGGGGCAAGGAGGAGGAAGATGCGAGCAGCAAAGCGCGCCCCTCTTAAGCCCTCGACGCCGCCGCCCTCCGTCCGCGCCGCCCCGCCCGTCCGCCCGTCGCTGTTCCCCGCACCGGGGGGGGGACGTCACGCAGCGCGCGCGCTCGGCCGCGTGCGCGTGCGTCGCCCGCTGGTCGGCCCCGAGCCGTTGCGGCGGGGCGAGGGGAGACGGCGCCCCATGGCGTGGCCGCCCTGTAGGCGGCTTTGCGGAGGGCGCGAGGGGGCGGGAGGCTGCTGCTCGAATTGATGAGCGTCTGGATGTCGGCGGGGAGGGTGACGTGGCGCCCGCACGCCCCGGCCACCAAGGCCGCCAGGGGGGGCGCTGCGTCGCCGCCGTCCACAGAGAGCGCGGCGAGCCATGGGTGGCGGGCGCCGGTGGGTGCCGCCAGCGTGGCGCTGCGGCCTCCGCACGCCGCCGGAGTGGAAGCACAGGAGCGGTGCGTCTGCCGCGCCCGCTCCGGAAGCGGCGTTGGCGATGTGGAAGCGTCCATGTGGCCCCCCCCCCCGACCGATGGGAAATCCGTTCCCGTAAGGTTCCGAGGGCAAATCGTTGACAGCCAAAGCAGACCTCGACCAGCGGCGGTGGCCGGCCGCCGTCTAGCTAGGACGGCCACGTGCGGGCTGCGCGCGGCAGCCGCCGCGCTGCCTACCACCCGCGGGGTGCGCACAAAGCAGTTTTTGCGTGGGGAAGCAGAGAAACGGGAGAGTGGGAAGTGAACAAGAAACAACAAAGAACGCAAATGAGAAAAAGAAGAAAACAAACCAAACATAAAGAAAGCAAACGAGAAAAACGACAAGAGCGGCAAGAGGAAAAAAAAACAAAAAAAAATGGGAAAAGGACAAGTCAACACGAAACGCGTGGAGCGGCACCCAGCCCACGCGAACAAAAGGTCCCGCATCTCGCCCTGGAGGTCATCGGCAAAGTCACCCATAGCCGCCGCCGCCGCACACACGCGCACGACCATGGCCAGGGCCCCGACCACAAATGCCGCGCACGAGCCCGCCGTCGTGACTGCATTGAAGATCTCGTCACACATGACAGCCGTGACGACTCCCGTCACCGCGGCGGGGGCACCCGTGTCCATGAACTTGTTGACCGCGTCGGACAGCGCCCGCGCCCTGCCCACCCACGGGCGCATTAAGGACCCCGCGGCACTGTCCACCCCCACCGCAGGCCCCTTCATTGCCCGCTGCCAGACCACTGACAGGGGCGCGGCCCGCATGGCCAGCTGAATCGCCCACACGGCAGCGTCGTGCTCGTTCTTCGCTATGAAGGTGACCGCGTCAAAGGCCGGTGGCGACAGAAGCGAGTAGACTTCCACCCAGTTCGACTCCACAGGCATCCCCCTTCGGACCGCCGTCGCCGACCCCGCCCCGCCATCCCCGGCGGGCCCCACCCGGACGTCAAAGAAGCGGGTCCCGTCGGGCGCGTCACGGCGCAGCGGCAAAAACCGCCAGCCCCGCCGTTCGCCACCCGATGTCGGGAGCTGGCTCCTGGGCACGGGCACTTCGTCGCCGTCTGACACTGTGCGAAAGTGTGGGCCGCACTGCAGCCAAACGTCAACGGCGGGCTGTGTTTCGACCACCGGTCCCGGCAAAAACTGGCGCACCGCCTTCTTGCGGCTGGGCTTGTGAGGCAGCCGCAGGCGCCCCGCAAACAGGAGCATCAGGGCCAGCCACGCTTCGTTGGCATCGTCGTCCGGGAGGTGGTACTCCCGCCGACTCGGCGACGAACCCGCCGGCAAGCTGACGCTGCTGGTCGGTGACTTGGACCGCCGAAGCATCGTGCCGGAAAATGAAAAAAACGCGGCAGGTCGGAGTGCGTCCCGTCCAAATGTCACGCCGAGAGGAGAGAAGCACAGGACAGCAGCGGGTCGACAGCAGAGAACAAAGACGACGAGCGCCGCGCTGTGCTGCTTAAGTGGGGTCGGAGCACATTGGCCTTTTTCTCGATGCGGAACACACATTCTTGTGTGTAGACCCCCCCAAACGTGGTCGTGGGTGCAGGTATTCAACATATTTGGTTGTTAACAAAAGTTGGGGTCACCGTTGATTTGTCCGCTTTACACCAACAGTTGCGTATAATCATGACGAGTACAGATATACGGTGTCCGCATGCCAACGATGAGCCCATCAGAGCGTCTACACCAGTGCAGCCAAAAGCCAAAGCCAACCGTCACGAGTGCCCAACGTGTGGCCCTGTCACTGGCTCTCCAAACGTCGGGCCAAAACTAAACAGGTCACGTCTCAATCTTGGACTCCCCTGGATGCTCACTCTGGGTGGCCCTCTTTTGTGGCGGACCAACAATCCACAGATGCCGTTCAAAGAATCTCAGTGGATGGCCGATCGCCGTATCACTGTTTGCATGCCACGGGTCAGGCATTCCATTGGCGTAGGTTGGCTCAAAGTGGAGCCAGGGGATTGCCAAACTTTTGGGGGCGCATCCAAACAGGCCTGGTTGGAGTGCCGTGCCTCCAAACAGGCCTGTTTGGAGTGGCCCTGCCGTTGAAGATCCAAAACTAGAGCAATCGCGTGTCATGGACACGAGGTCGATTAGACGACAAGAATATGTGAGGATGGTCTATTTTTGGACCGTCACACCCTAGTTTTGGATCGCATCCCAGCCACCAATGCCCGTTTGGCAAAAGCGTGCCACGTTTAGGCGTTTGGGTGTTTGGATCCATTGGTGGAGACGCTCTCAGCGCTTCACAGCGGAATGAGCAAAAAGGGCGAATGCCACCATAATGCCGAGGTCCCGATGTGGCAGCGTCTGCGGTCTGATGTGATACACTGCGCGGCGTTCTACGCATTCTGTGGAAAAATCTCCTTACAGTAAGCACAGCAGTAGCAGCGGACGAGTGACCCAACTGCTGTAAACGACCACCGCGTGGAAGGCACAGGAGCATCTCCGTACTCCCATTAACACGCCAGCCAAAAACACATTCCAAATGCAATCCACCAACAGAGAAGCTCGGAAGCCGCGCAGGCAAGAAACAAGTGCCACTGAGCTTACTGGGAATCCCCTCAAGCTGCACCATCGCCCGATCACATGCACGTCCACGCGGAGAACAATGTCAGGCGGTGATGTAACCATGAGCAATGTCTTGCAGCGTGACCCCATCTGTTCATGCCCACAACTCAACCCAGGGCACGCACGTAGCCGCATGATGAAGATCGCCATCATGGTAAGTTCCTTTTCCAGCCAGCGCCACATGAACAACACACCGGGGGAGTCTGGCTATTGCGCAGCGTCGCCCAACGACGTTTACCACCGCTGCCGCTGGCAGGGCAACGGCCAAATCCTCGTCCTCCACGGCGAACTGCAGCAAGAACTGGCCCAATTTCCGGAGGCGGGTCGGACATCATGTTTCATGTCAGGTCTCGTCCGCCATGCAAGGCGTTACATGGGTCCCATTGGACCATCAAGGACCGAACGGCCCCAGCCTATTGGCAATCACAGAAGTATCAGCACCGCGTTGCAGGGAGATATTACACATTTAGGCATTGTGCATCGACCCTCGCAGAATGTGCCGAGCTCCAGTCCCGACGAACGCCCAATGCCGAGTCAAAATGCCGCGGCCGCACACACCAGAATGTGTGTTCTGCATAGGGAAAAAGGCCAATGTGCTCCGACCCCACTTAAGCAGCACAGCGCCGCGTGGGGGCGCCTCCGCGAAAACAGAGCTGCACTACTGCTGGCAGCCACCAGATCCACACTACAGTCAATATCCGGTTATATGCGCTCCAGATATATGTCACGTGCTATATATATATAACTGGGAGGATCGCGATCGACAACTTCCACAGGAACCATCGACAAATCTCGCGATCGTCTTCTGGAATGCAGCCCAGACAGAAGGAATTGGTGAAGCGTGACGGATTTGTCGCACACTGCACCCATCGATGTGAACATACCGTCGTCCGTCCTTCCACCGATGACGCTGACAATCGTCCTGGGCCCCACCGTCGCCGACGCCACCGTCATCGACTCCACCGTCTTCTTCCCCACAGCGGTTGTCCAGCCACGAAGGGCCAGACTGGGTTGGACAAGGGCGAGGGAGGCCATGCCACTGAAGGCGACGGGAGTGACGCCTCGTCCAGCCAGGAGAGCGACGACTCGGACAGCGGAAGGAGCGGCGTGTTGGACGATGAAGGATGTGAATGGGTGGACTGCGGGGACAGTGCCGAGTTGGACGGCGAGGGGCTTGATGGCTCGGACGGCGGGGGTCGTAATGGGCCCGACACGGAAGCGAGTGAGGACCCGTCGGACAGCAACGATGAATGATCTTCATAAACCCCTCGTTGTATCCTTCTTACTCTTTTTTCTCAGAAAAGAGACTGATCATACGCCTGTCCCGTATGAAGTATGGTGGTTGCCAGCTCGAGGGCTCAGACTTGTGTCGGATCGTGTCGCTGGAGGACGTGCGTGTGGAACTCGAAGTCATATCAAATCCATGATTGAACGCCCCCTCATGCGATCGACCAACTGAAATGGTCCTTAAATCCTGCGATCATGAGCCCCAGCAGCCTTTTTCTCGGTCAAAATGGCAGCGATCGGAAGTGAAACGAGAACGCCTCGCAGTGGTGCGCCGTGAGAATGCATTGCTGGCACGGTGGCTACAAAGTGCGCAAGGGTGCCATGTAAGCGGATAGTGACTGTACTCGCCACACGGGATGCGCCCCTCCACCCTGAACTCCTCGCACAAACGCCACCGAAAGGGGCCGCCCACAAGCACGCTGCCGTCGCCGCTGCGCCCCGGCGCGACACGCTTGGCCGACGCAAGCAGCACAGGGAACAGGAGCGCCCGGGCTGTTGATGCCGCCACGACCACCACGCCCGGCCGAGACGCTGCCGCAGCTGCACCAGGCGTGCAGATGCTACACCCGGGAGCGCCCAGCGGCCCTCTGCCGGCACGCCAACGACCGTGGGGCACGGGCGCGTCCACAAGCAGGACGCCACTAGAGGCGCACGACGCGCCCCGCAGCCGCACCTCAGGGCGCGAGGAGGCGCCCAGCGAGGGCCACACACGCGCAACAGAAGTGCGGGTCGTTAAGAGCGGTACTGTACCCCCGGCCACTGCCACGAGCTGTGTGCGGCGGGTGGAAGTGCAGAGCGCGGAGGCCGAGGTGCCCCAGCGCTGAGGGACCACAACTCACACCCGCTGTGATTGGCGCAACACTGGCACAGCCGCGACAGACAGCGCTGCCGACTGGCCACCGTCAGTGTGTGCACCGCGACGGGGTCCACTGGCAGCGGCTGGGGCGCACCGCCACGACCGGCCCGGGCCCCTCGCCGCGCAACCGTCCTGAGTCACGACGGTCAACAACGTGTGCTCCAGAGATTGCCGGGAGGCCACAGCACACAGGGCCACCAACGCCCCGCGACGCATGAGCAGCCACACCACCCGCCGATGCGCTGGCACGGCCAACGGCGGGCCGGTCACCCGTCGAATGGCGGCATCATCGTCTCCTTTGACTGTCAGGGCCATTGGCGTCATCCTGGCTCATCTGAGTAGGCATCGCCGATTCCTCAAAACCGCCAGGACGGGTCCATCGTCGCGTAAAGTTACCACTCTGCTTTGGGAGCTAGAGGGCGTGACCCCGCCAAACTAAAACTTGATTGCAGCAGGAGCTCAGGACAAAGTGGGACCATCGCCTCCGGCGTGAGGGGGCATATTCGACCCCCTGTTCTTTGTACGGACCTCACATTCGCATTTTTTAGCCCAGCAGGGAGTGATACTGTTCCAGCATCGCGTCTGGGGGCCATACATGCGCCCAGTGCGACCCCTCTCCGCCTGCCTACGGGAGCTACGTAGTGCCGCTTGCAGCCACAATTGCGAGCACTTCCAGAATGGGATCGTATCCAAGCAGCCGTGCGGTACGTGACGCACGCTAGAGAGCTGTTCCCGAGGAGGATTTGTCCTCCTCGTCTTGCTCGGCTTCGGCCCATGGTGTACCATAGTGGTGCCTCACCGCTGCTACCGGCTGTCCTTGCCGGAGTTCCTCCTCCTTCTGGCGGCGCTCTTCGCACCGCTTCAGGAAGGCCTTCGTTAGCAGAGCCTTTGTCCCCGCGTCGAGGCTGGGGCACTCCCTAAAGAAATGTCCCCGCATGATACATGCGAGGCAATTGTTCGTCCGGGTTCGCCCAAGACGACCCGTGTCCTCCCTGGGAGGACCAGGTGGAGCTCTCCCCACCTCGGTGGAGGTCCATGGGGAAGGCCCTGATGGAACGTCGCCCACCTTCGTGGGAGCCCATCGGGTCTGACCGGGAGGGACCTCCCTCACCTTAGGTGGGCCCCATCGGTACGGAACCGCTTCACCAGCCTTAGGGGGGCCCCATCGGGAAGGACCCGCCACTCCCACCTTAGGTGGACCCCATCAGGAAGGGCCCTGAGGGGCTTCCCCCACCTGAGGTGGGGCAGTTACTGCCACAGTTCCATTTTTCCGCGGTCCTGGCCGGGCAGCTCGACATACCCGACGGGCCACGGCCCGTCGGTCTTCCTCGTCCATTTGTTCCTGGTGGCGTCTACGACAGACGTCACCCTTCCGCTGGGCATATTGCACCAGCAGGTCCATCAGCATGTTCGTGGTATTATGTTCGCGCACATCTGCGCGAACCTTCCAGCCAAGTCCCTGCATAGAGCGAATTTTCATTTGTCATTCCGTGCGGATATAAACAAACAGGCGACGTAACCCCCGAAGGCGTACGTATGGTGCGTGTCCCAAAAATGAGACATGGAGGGTTTTTCTTCTCTTCTCGGCCCACTGGCCTTCTGCAACGGTCCGATAATGTAATGTGACCCACTCGGTCCCGCTGTGCTTCCAGAACAGCCCCTGACAGTGTTAGCAGAGGCCGCACATCCTGACGTGTCATGGGGGAAAGTGTCATTCATTGCAACTTCGACAGGTGACGATCACGCGGCCCAATCAAATGCACAGATACTACAGCCAACATGTGCTGACAATTTGTGGACGAAGAAAAGAGCACCACCTTACCAATAAAAACGTGAAAAAACCCCCATGTAGCCCCCTGTGAGGAAAACACGATTTGGGACACCCCTCATCGAAGCTCCAGTTAGCACATGAGCTTTGGCGTTGCAAACCTTTAACCCCAAAAACCTGAAAAAGACTGGCTCCAAGATCGGGGCTACATGAGAGGTCCACAGAACAGGGCCTACAGGCGGGTATTAAGCAGTTACCAGCCAAGCACGCGTCGGGAGAGTCTCTTTCCATGGAGGCCAGTCGAGACATTTTTCGTACCCCACGCTGCCTGCCCCCGTGCAGTGATGTGTCTGTCCTTCAGAAAACGCGCATGTCTCATTTTGGGGACACGCACCATAGTATGCTGATCCCCGACTTTCGTACTGGGGGACAGAGACAGAGACTGACTGTGAAGAACAGCACTCTATTGGTCTGAAACGATAGTAAGAAGGCATCGAAGCCAATAGAAAGACCGCATTCGGTGCCAGGACCTTGCATTCAGCAGAGCTCACTGTTGTTGCCGCTTGATCCGATTTTCTTGGCACGGAGCAAGCCGCTCTCGCGAGATCTTAAGATTTTCTACAGTCTCCTTGCCAGAAGTGCACACAAAATAAGGAGCTGATTTTGATTTCCAGGCTGTATGGGCACATGTAAGTAATCAGGAGCATCAAGTCAGTCACAGGGGCGCATCTGATTGGTGGAGAGAGTCGGTCCGCAAGTCTGTCTGTGTCCACCAGGACCAAATTCGGGGATCAGCAATACTCACGCTCTGTTTCGTCCGCCTCTTGGGTGGCCCCATAAAACAAGGCATCGTGATCGCTCAGCGATTTCTCGTCCGCATATTTGCGGAGGAGCCAGTTGATCAACTCCAGATAGGAGCTGACCTCTCCGCTTCGCTCTCCTTGGAGGGACGGCATAGTGGTATACAACTCCCGCTTGAGGTCACCCTTAGTGATCTCGGGAAGGAGATACAGGACTCTGCCCTCCGAGACATCATTGTCATCGCCCGCTTTCACGAAGCGGCTTAGGAATTCGAAGACGCCTGATGCGGGCGTCCCATCCCATTCTGCGTCACGGCCAAAAGTGGGCGAGACGTCCTCACGCAGACGGCCCAGGCCGTGTGCCATGGTCCGGTCATACCGGACATCGGTGCTCGCCAGGGCGTTAGAGCATACCCAGCAGCGTCGGTTGCGAACGATCTGCGAACCGTGTCAGAGCGCAATGTGTGCGCCTATGAGTGGCCAAAAGCGTTTCGGCAGCGATATGCGCAGGCTCTGCGAACCCGCTCCGCTCGGATCGAGAGTAATTGTTTTCTTCTGTCGGCAGATCGCAGTGTATGGGAAACGGAGAAGGTGACGTTGCTGGGTTGTCGACCTGCGAACTGAAGTCTGCGAGCGGCTTTCCCGTGAGATGTCCACATTTTGACAGTCCAGTGCTACATTTAAAGCAAACAGACCATCGATCGACCTCGCGATCACGCTGATCTGGACGCCTATCGTCAGCAAATAAGACGGTCAAGTGAGACACGCAGCGCGATAAGCTCCAAAAGGCTGCAAATTCTTGTGATCGAGTAGACACGACGAGGTAAAACGTACAAATGTCGGAGACACGTTGGCAGTATTTCGCATCATCTCTCGGTGCTGTCGCATCTTGCGACCGACAGCAGTGATTTGTAGGTCTCTTATTGGTCCGTTCAGCCGGAAAACGTACAGCGTGCGTGCGATCTGGTGGCGCTTTCACCTCGATCGACACTGGAGCATTCTGTTCTGAAGCGCCTGTGAGGCGGCCGCGTGGTGTCTGCCGGTCACTGTGACGCAGGGCTGGCTCCCACGCGGCCGCCTGCGGCGGTCGGGCTGCCCGGCCTGCGAGTCTGCCGAGACGCGGCAGGGGCCACGTACGATCTCGTCCCTTGCTGAGCAACAGAATCGGGCGACCCCCTCCGAGTTTTGTGTCAGCGATCCGCATGCTCATTGCACAGACGCACTCTCGCTGTGCACCTCCCCGGCCACACCCTCGATTGGACGTCCACCGTGAACGGCCGACCGGGCGCCACAAGTGGCGCAGGGAGCTCTGTGGCGTTTAAGCGGGGCCCGCGGGCCCGGCAGGCCACGCGTGGAGCGCACCGCCACGCTCGGCGTGGCCTGCTGGGCCCCTGAGCGTGACAGGCAAGAAAGGCGGCCGCCCGATTCCCCCCGAGCGAGGGGGCGATAAAGGATGGACGCCTGTTTTTGGGGCGTACGGCGGGGTCGTGCCACCTGCGAGACCGTCCAGAACGGTCGCGGTGGAGCCTTGCGGGCCCCTCTGCGAACCTCTACGCAGTGGCAGAGTGGTGGCGCGGCGGGATCGCCTTGAACGGTCGCTTGCGTTGGGGGCAGACTCTGTTTGTGGACCATTTTCGAGCGGGGTCGCAGCGCCGGTGGCAACTGCCCCGAGGCTGTGCCCCGTTCGACGCCGAGAGAGGAGCCGTGTGCATCCGCGTGCATGCGTGTGGCCGCCATCGTCGCCAGCGGCCGCCGTTGCAGCGCGGGAGAAGAGACGTCGTGCGCGCGTCCTCAGTAGCGGCCGCCATCTTCGTTGGCGGCCGCGTTGCATCACGGGAGGGAGGACGTGCGTGTCCGCGCGCTTCTTCGCGGCCGCTGTTGTCGTTGGCGGACGCGGCGGCACCGTGTGCGCGTGCGCGCTGCTCTTGGCGGCCGTCTTTCTCTGTGCCCTCCGCTGGTACACGACCGTTCTTGGACGAGGGTGTGGCGGGAGGCGGGGTGTATCATCTTTTCGGCGGCCGCTCTGTGCACAAGCGGCCGCCTTTTGCTGGCTACCCACGAGGCGTCGGACTGTTCGAGGACCGGCCGTTGCGGCAGCAGTGTTCTTTCCGCGCCGCTTCCGATCTCACAAACGGAGCACCGGCTCGGTCTGCGGCAGTTCTGCCGTATGTGCCGACGCACGCTGGGCGTCGGTGACAGACATCCCCTGTGCGCGCCATCCTGCCCGTATCCGTCGGCGGCGCGCACTCAGCCCATTTCAGAGGCTCCACCACGCGCAGCTGGGGCCGACGGGCAACCACTTCAAGCTGTACACGCTCATTGCGTCGGTCCGTCACGACCGCCGAGCACGCCTCCTGAACACCCGCATCCCTCCGCGTGGCGGCCGCGGCCGACGCGGCCGCCCACCCCATCCCGTCAAGGCCTGAGTCGCCCGGAAAGGCGGCCGGGACCCTGCCGGCCGTCAAGCCCGCCCCGCCAAGGCCCGCGCTCTGCCGACTGGCGGCCGCCGCCGCAGCGGCCGCCCAGCCCGCTTCGTCAAGGCCTGCTTTCCCCCGATTGGCGGCCGGGACCGTGTCTGCCACCAAGCCCGCTCCGTCAAGGCCTGCGTCCCCCCGATTGGTGGCCGGGACCATGTCGGCCCTCAAACCCGCCCCGTCAAGGCCAGGGGCTTTCATGAATTAATGGCACTCTGATATAATGGATAGATATATTCGGTTTACTCAGATTCAAAAATAACTAGCACGATTTTACATACTCGTATCTGAATGGTACCGCCATTTAATGGCTCCAAAGAGAATAAACGCAAGTTCAATGACTTAGCCTGCGTGGGATGTAGGCATCCAATTGCCTCAAGAAATATCACTTGCCAGGTGCCTCACGATGCTCTAAGTCGGGGCAAACGACGCAGGTACATGTTCGAAAAGTGCTGAGCAGTCGTGAGCAAACTCAGGGCCGATCGTCGACAGTAAACGGTTGTGACAAACGTCGCGCGCGGCCCCCCATGGAAGGCATTCAATCATCAGAAGGAGTATGAGCACAGAAGGCTAACCGACATACCAAGATGGACACCAAAGACGAAGCCCGCTGCCTCACATTGACCTTTGCACGCTCAGTGCTGGTCATGGTCTGGAGTGGGCCGCGTTCACGGCTTGCAGCACAATCCGCTCATTGTTTTCATTTGGCAACACGCCTTGAAAGTACACCCTGTCGGACATACTTGTTCAACAATCTGATATATTTCAGACATAGTTCGTTTTCTTTTTCATATTCTTCTTGTATCGGCTGCGGATATGTATCTTATCCGTATTCAAGAAGTTGCGACAAAAGTCTTATCTGATTAAAAAATTGTTGGTGCTGAGTATACCGGAGTGGTCACTAATTTGGCAGATTCATAAGCCCCTGGTCAAGGCCTGCGTCCCCCCGATTGGCGACCGGGCCCGTGTCGGCCGCCGAGCCCGCCCCGTCAAGGCCCGCACTCTTCCGACTGGCGGCCGCCGCCGCAGCGGCCGCCGAGCCCGCTTCGTCAAGGCTGCATCCCCCTAATCGGCAGCCGGCGCCCGTGCGGCTGCCTAGCCCCACTCGTGCATGCCAGCCGTCGCGAGGCTGGCAGACACCGGCGAGCCCACCTCGAGCAAGCGCGCCCCGTACCCAAGTCCGGCCGTCACCATCGGGTCCGGGGAGTCCTTCTCGTCAAGGCGCATCTCGGTCCTCCTGGCGGCCGCCCCTGGCGCGCTCGCCAAGCCCATTAGGTCAACGTCCACCCTATCCAACCCGGCGGCCGTCGCCCCAGCGGCCGCCGAGTCCCCCGAGCCCGCCGCGTCAAGGACCACCTTCGCCGACGTGGCCGCCTGTCAAACCATCCAGTTCGCCAAATCTCTCCGAGCGAGCGCGGCCACCAACTCTACCGGTGGCCGCGGGGGAGCTGCGGGAGCTGCAGGAGCTTGCCCGCAGAGCGCACAACGGGGACCGGACGGCGCGATGGCTGCTGCGGGAGGGCAGTCCTGACTCCCTGGAGGAGACCAATTGGTGGGAGGCGCGGCGGCACGGGCGGCAGCAGATGAGACAAGGTCACCTGACGCCTCCTCGGCCGCGGCCGGAGGGGCCGCCGATCGGGCGGCCCCCGACGCCGCCGCCACAGCCGCAGACCGACGCGCTGACGGACATGCCGAGGCCCCTTCAAGCCGCAGCGTCGCAGGCCGCGAATACAACCTCGTCTCGGGGAGGTCAACGGGGCTTGCGCGAGGCCGCGGAAGTGGACATGCACTCGGCGGACCAATCGGTGCCGGCGGACGCCGTGAATGCAGCGTCGGAGATGCTACCCTCGACGCCGATGCCGGGCCTGCATTCCGCGGCCGCGGGGCGGGTAGGCGCGGAGCACTCCGTGGGCGCTGCCGCCCCAGCGGCCGCGGTGCAGGGGTTGCAGGGGTGCGAAGGGCAGAACAGGCTGTCGCTGCAGCCACCGCCGGTCTCCCGGCCTCTGACGCTGCACGAGGCGATGGTGTCAACGCACAGTCCCGCAGCGCCGCGTTGCCCTGCCAATAACGTCACGGAGCGGCCGCGTCAGCGGCTGCTCCCGGGAGTGGATCTGGCAACACAGCCGGAGCCGCGGCCGCCGACGGCGGCCGCGGCGGCGGAAGCGAAGTCGGCGATGGAGATCATGCACAACCCGCCGAACCAAGCGGGGTCGGACATGGAGGGGGTGCAGCGGCCGCCCGTGGAGGCGGGGATGGTGGCAGGCCCCCTTTCTCCTCAGCGGCCGCTGCCACAGCCGACGCCGTCGCCGCTGGCGACGACGAGTCCCCCACCGCCAGAAGCAGAAGACGCGGCCGTGGATGGACCGAGGAAGAGCTAGAAGCTCTCTGCCAGGCCTGGTTGGCGGTGGCGCAAAACCCGGTGTTCCGCACCGATCAGAGCCCAGCAAAACTTGCCGCTGCAATTGTCAATGGGTATAAGTCCCGTTGCAAGATGGGCCCTGGACGCAGGGCGCGCGCTGACACCGCCATCGACCGCGAACTGCGCTATTCAGTTTTCAAGAGCGCTCAAGGCTTTTCATCGTCTATGGTGGCCGTCGGACGTCGCCAGATGACGGGCAATTTGACCGACAAGAACCTGATACGCATGGCCACCGCGCACTTTGACGCCGAGAACTCGTATGAGGCCGTGCAGGTGGACGACAACGACGAGGACGCGCCGGTCTTGGTGGTGAAGGAGGGCGGCACGAGAGGAGCCGATTGGGCCAAGTGTTGGACGGTCATGCGCAAGTTAGACAAGTTGAGCGGCGCGTCGGGGGCGGCCGCCACGGCGGCCGCCGCTCGCGGCCGCCATCCTGTGCCAGACGGAGGCGTCGAGGACATTTTGGATGACGACTCGAGCTCCACGGTCGGCAGGCTGCGCGGCCTCTTCCAAGAGCGGCCTATCGGTACGAAGGCCCTCAAAGCGGCGGCCTCTACTGACATTGCTATCCACAGGGAGGCCGCCACGACGGCGGCCGCCTTCAAGTTTTTGTCAAAGACTGCCATCGAGCGCGCCGACATCGACTTTCGGCAGGCCAAGGACGTACGTGAAACGGGTGAGGCGGAGCAGTGGCGCAAGAACGAGATGGAGCGGCGGCTTCTGCTCTCCAACAAAAGTTTGCGCAAGGCCAAGGCAGCGAAGGCACGGCTCGCTTCCCGCTCGACAGCAATGGCGCCATCTATGTCGGGCACCTCTGCGGCAGCTACCGCGGCCGCTGAGGCGGCGGCGGGTGCGGCCGCCGGTAGGGCTTTAAGTGCGGCCGCGTCGCCAGCATCTGCAGTTTTTCCAAGTGGCGGTGCGGCCGCGTCTCCCGGGTCTGGTGGAGCGCCCGCTACTCCCGGCGGCGTGGCTCTGAACGGCTGCAAAGCGGCGGCGTTGGCCTTGGCCGCTGACCACACGGTCGGGTCCCCGACGTTTGGCGCGGCCGCGAGTGCGGCCGCATTGCTTCCTTCTGCATCTTCTACGAGTGGCGGCGTCGACGCGTCGTCGCGTACCGGCGCATCACCAGCCGCAGCTGCGCGCGCAGCCGCTTCCCGCCGCGCTGCAGCCTCGACCGGTGTCGGCTCGGTCAAGTGGAGGAAGGAGCGAGGCTGGTACTCGTTGCAGACCAAGCAGGCCGGCTCCAAGGTGGACAGGAAAACCGTATCGGGTCCAAGCCGTTTCATGACGCCGCGGCCGCATAATGCGGCCGCTGGCGAATCGGGCGACAACGAGGAGGCCGCTGCCTGTGGTACTAGTGGCAGCGATTGCGCGGATGGTGACTTGGCCCGAATTGTATCTCTGTTAACATGTGTGACGGTGGGGTCTCTGCGCGTTTGGAGTGCTCGACTACTGCATCGACTTTTGCACGACAATCATACACGGTTTTTTTTTCCCCTCCTCCGGGAATATGTTTTCCTACACACCGACTCTGTCCGACCCTGCGACTCCGCTCGAGAAGCGAGCACGGCACGATCCCCGTACTTGCACACCAGTCATACTGCAGCATGAAAGTATAAGCCACTCGGGCACATCCGCGTACGCCAGGCAGAGCGGCGGCCTCGTACGTCTTCCTAGAAAACATGGAGGCAGTTCAAGAGTCTTTGCTCTCCCGGGTCGGCGTGGTGGCGTCGGCGGACGTGCAAATGTGTGAGAAAACAAAAAGCGATGATGGCAACAAGAAAACCATTGATCGCGACAGATACGGCTCCAGAAGGGACAGGCGATCAACGAAGATATGGGCCGCCATGTTGTCGCGGAGAAAGAGGAACTCAGCTCTATCTGTGGCGGTCTACCGCTCCCGCAACTGGATCATAAAAGAACCCGGCGGGGGGTCCGCGCCGCCCGAAACAACGAGAACATGTTGCAAACGCGCCAAACATGGAGCTGCCGCAGCCGCGGTGGCCGCAAGAGCGGCCGGTCTTGCGGCTGAGGAGCCACCTCCCGTGGCCGCAGGCGGATCGACAAGGCCGGCGGCCGCGGCGGCGGCGCCCGCACCACCAGCTCCTCCGCCGCCCCACATGCCCGCTGCCAAGCCACCGCCCGCGGCGGCCGCCGAGCCACCACAGTCGGACGCCGCGGCGGCGGCGCCCGCAGAACCAGCTCCTTCTCCATGACGCCCTCCCGCTGGCGAGTCGCCGGCGGCGGCGGCCGCCGAGCCATCTAGTTCGGCGGCCGCGGCGGCGGCGCCTGCAACGTCAGCGCCTCCTGCGCCATCCACGCCTGCTGACGAGCCACCACCGGCGGCCGCCGCCGAGCCACCAAAGTCGGAGGCCGCGGCGGCGGCGCCAGCACCGTCAGCGTCTGCTCTGCCACCCACGTCTGCTGACGAGCCATCGCCGGCGGCCGCCGCCGAGCTACAAAATTCGGCGGCCGCGGCGGCGGCACTCGCACCGTCAGCGCCTCCATCGCCACACACGCCCGCTGGCGAGCCACCGCCGGCGGCAGCCGCCGAGCTACCAAAGACGGCGACCGCGGCGGCGGCGCTCGCACCGACAGCGCCTCCGTCGCCACCTGCGCCTGCTTGCGAGCCAACGCTGGCGGCCACCGCCGAGCCAACAAAGTGAGCGGCCGCGGCGGCGGCGCCCGCTGCACCAGCTCCTCAGCCGCCCCGCACGCCGGCTGGCGAGCCACCGCCGGCGGCCGCCACCGGGCCAACGAGACCGACGGCCGCGGCGGTGGCGCCCGCACTATCAGCTTTTTCGTTACCGAAGAAGCCCGCTGGCGATCGATTGCCGGCGGCCGCCGCCGCGGCGCCAAGGCCGGCGGCCACGGCAGCGGCGCCATCGGCACCAGGCCCTCCGTGTCCAATGGAACCGGCGAAGGGGTCTCCGCCGGCGGCCACCGGCGATTCGACATCGCCGGCGGCCGTCGCACCAGATCCCACATCGCCAGCCCAGCCGACGTCGTCTGTGCCACCGGAATGGCCATCACCGGCGGCGGCCGCCGGTTCCCCATCCCTTGCGGCCGCCGCCGCTGCCAGTACCAGCTGTCCTTCCCGCCCACGAAGCTGATGTGGGTGGGCGAAGCACACTTCAGCACTGCTAAAACAGAGCCACTCTCTACAAAATAACGACCGGTTTATTGTCTAGTGACTCTCTATCTCCCCGATCGCCCACCGCCAGCCCCCGATAGCCCACCACATTGGCCTTTCCAGAGTCGTACGCGTTCCTCCCTTCGTCTCGAAACAAGTCCCCAACACCACACGCACCTCCGTCCCCCCCACCCCAGCGCTCTTCCTTGCCGAAGCCGCCTCGTTGTCGCCCCCTCCCCCCTTCAGCGCGTTGTCAGCGTTCGTCATAGCGCCCGGCGGTCGCCCTTGCCTACACGCCACCTCACTGAAGTCTCTTTGCTAGAAAAAAGAAAGCAACATCTCCGCACGAATATTGTCGAGTCAGGTTCCGCTCCCCTCCGCATCACTATCCAGCTCCACCACGCAAGCATCGCACTCCCAAACCCGCAAAACGTTTCACTCACGACGCACAATGACACTGTGACACCGCTACCGTGAGTGTCTGTCGTACATTCACTCGTCCACCCCACGACTGGGACGGACCAGTCTCACTTCTTTCGTGCTCGTGATTGTCTCCGAGACCGGCCCGCCCAGGCAGCAGACCCGAACCAGTGCCGCTCAGCAGAAGCGCCTTCGATATTCTACCAATCGGATGGGCCCTGGTGATCCCAGCTCCTGACAGTCAGCTGCGGAAGGCCATGGGGGGGCTTTTAGTTTGCCCACCGATTTCAGCTGCGCCGGGTCGGGGATCCTCGCACTAAGAACTATACCTCCTCAGAGCGTTCATGCGCGCGGGTTCGATGAAGAACCATGCCCTTAGCAGTTCTCGCAGGCATGGGTTTGCCCACCCAATTCAGAACCACTCCCTGGCAGCCGACGTCCTTTGTCTGAGGGCCACCGCAATGGTCATTCCGTGGGGCTGGGCCATGAAAGGATCGCCTTGTTCCTGCCTGTGGCCTCAGATCCTGGCATGCCAGTCGCGGAACAGACGGGTTGACCTTGTGCTCGCGCTCGTCAGTGCCGATTCTGACACCATAGGGGGAGTATAGTTTGCTCTTGGGAAACTATGACCCCTGCCAGCTGGCTATTTTTCAGAAAACCACCATATGCTCGTGCTTCGACCGATGACTGAGCGGTGGAATCCACTTCGACATTCGTGCAAGGTCCCTGCTTTCTTCGCATACAAACAGGGTGAAAGCACCATCGTCAGAACAATCGACACCTGAACGGGAGCCTAAACGGGAGTCCCGTTCAAGAAGTCTCTGAACAAGCGGGTTCCCGTCCAACACAGTGCGGTCTCATAGTATCTCCACCAAAGGAGCCAGCCGTCTATCCCAACGGGCACGTGTACGAATCATGTGGCCCTGTCACGGGCTCTCCAAACCTACAGCCAAAACAAGGGATGTCACATCTCAACCTTGGGCCAAGCAGCGCCATCTGGCGCCACGGCATTGATTTGTGGCCGATGCGCCAGGTTTGCATCAGAATCGGCTGCGAAGCGCGGTATCCTGAGATCCGCAGTGATCAGACAAGTGGGACTCGGTTCTCCGGCGATCGAGCGGTGAATCCCATGATGATCGCGCCAAAACCTCCGAAGTCGCGCGCCCAAATCCGGTCGGCCGCGGAGTTCGAAGAACTCACACTAGAATGAACTGCCCCGAGATATACCTCGATCCAGTGGAGCTGGAAGAAAGCGAGACAATTGATTGCGCCCACTGACGTGCGGCCACGGACTGCTTCCCGCATCGTGTTCCTCACTGGTTCTGCTTCCGTCTTTGGTATTGCTTGCACTCATCTCCATACCACCTAATGTCTCACAATGAGGATGCGCAGACCATGTGGGCTATCGCCACTGCGTTTGCGAATGATGACGATGACGATGTCGCGGCCGCTGTCCTTGCGGCACAGCACTTGGGCGACTTGGTTTTGACTGCAGGTGAGGCGTCAGAGAGCAACCCGCGCCCCGGGTCATGTCCTGGCAAGGCCCCAAACAAGAATTGTGGCCTTCCATTCGCGGAATCGTCTCACCTGCACAAATACTTTGGTTTGATCGAGCAGGCTCCCATCTGTGACGAAGTTGAATTTGAGCGCCGCTCTCGCGTACCTCGTGTTGTTTTTTCACCGTTCGTATCGTGCCGCGCTGCGTAAGACTTAATATCAGCAACGTGTGAACGCCACCGGGGAGCCGCAATCGTCTACATTGCTGAAGGTGTTGTGGTATTAATAACGTTAGTTCAATTACCAGTGTACTGAGACCGACCGTAGCCAAGCAGTAAAGCGAGTTCTATCGCCGTCGCGGCGAGGAAGAAGACCTTTTGTTGAAGGGCATCCGATGGGGAGCCGGGTGGTGCCCACGACGGCGACCCCGGACCCATGGTGGTTTAATACAAACAACGGCA
>Ga0209831_1001890_pt1 | contig 18730 bp, 14 predicted proteins | sample Maine_Asex4_meta_FD_187451 | JGI IMG/M metagenome (GOLD analysis project Ga0209831, IMG submission 187451) | Marine algal microbial communities from Maine, USA - Maine_Asex4_metaG (SPAdes) (version 2) | ecosystem: Host-associated > Algae > Red algae > Unclassified | place: Maine, USA | collected...
TCGCCGAGCGGCCGGCTGATCCCGTCGACGCCGATCCGGATGCGTGGTGAGCCGGCCTGGCCGCGAACGCGCGCTCGATGTCGCCCTGAATGGACGGCACGTGGCGCGCTGGTCGGTGTCGCGCGGTCGGCATCGCCTCGACTACACGCAGGCATGGCTCGCCTCGGCCGACGCCCGGCCGCTGTCCCTGTCGCTGCCCCTGCCGCTCTCCGTGGCCTCGTCCACCGGAACGGTGACGGCCGACGCCAGCGACAGGACCGAGCGCTGGTTCGAGAACCTCTTGCCCGATGACCCGGGGATGCGCGAGCGACTGCGGCAACGGTTCGGCGCGCCGAGCAGCGGCGCCATGGATCTGCTGGCCGAGGTGGGTCGTGACTGCATCGGCGCCGTGCAGCTGCTCGAGCCCGGCACCGAGCCGGACCTGCCGGCACCGGCGACGGGTCGTCCGCTCGACGAGGCCGGCGTGGCCGCCTGCCTTCGCGACGCGAGCATGGCCAACCTGCCGGGCCGCCGCGACGAGGCGTCGTTCCGGCTCTCTCTCGCGGGCGCTCAGGAGAAGACGGCGCTGACACGGATCGACGGGGTGTGGCACGAGCCGTCCGGCGCGACACCGACCACGCACATCCTGAAACTGCCCCTGGGGCGCGTGGCGATGCGCGGTGTCGATCTGTCGAGCTCCGTGGCGAACGAGCATCTTTGCGCGCGGCTCGTCGGCGCACTCGGGCTCGATGTCGCACAGACCGCGGTCGCACGCTTCGAAGATCGGCAGGCGCTGGTGGTCAGCCGTTTCGACAGACGGCTGGCCGGCGACGGGCGTACGCTGTTGCGGTTGCCGCAGGAGGACTTGTGCCAGGCGTTCGGATTGTCGCGCGACGCCAAGTACGAGGTGGACGGCGGACCGGGCATCGAACGCGCCATGACGTTCCTGTCCGGCTCGCGCCGGGCGACCGAGGATCGGCGAGCCTTCCTGACGGCGCAGGTCGTGTTCCTCCTGCTCGCGGCGGTCGACGGACACGCGAAGAACTTCAGCGTCTTCCTGGAGGCCGGCGGGCGGTACACCATGACGCCCTTCTACGACATGCTGTCCGTCTGGCCCTACGTCGGCAGCCCGGAACTGCCGAGGCAGAAGGCGGCCTTCGCGATGGGCTGGCACGGCGCGAACCGCCACTACCGGCTCGCGGACATCCTGCCGCGGCACGTCGTGGCGACGGCGGGCCGTTGCGCGATGGCGGACGAGCTGGAAGACATCGTCTCGCGACTCTCGTCGGACGTTCCCACCGTCATCGAGCGGGTCGAACGCGACACCGCGGCGGACGTCCCGGCCGCCGTGTCGGGGCCGGTCTTCGACGGCATGACGCGCACGCTCGCGTCTCTGGTGGACGCTCTGCCCTGAGTCCGGAGGGTCTGGCGCTTCCGCTCGTCACGGCCTGCGAGCCAGCAGGATCGCGCGGTGCGGCCGGGGGTGGCCTTCGACCGTCCTGTCCGGATCCGCCGGATCGAGCGCATCGACGAGCGATCGATACGGCATCCAGTCGGTGCTGCGCTGCTCCTCGGTGGAGGTCACGTCGACGGAAATCAGCCGAACGTCGACGAAGCCCGCCTCGCCCATCCAGCGAGTGACGCGCGTCGCGGAGGGGAGGGCGCGGACGTTGCGCATGCGCGCATAGCGCTCGCCGAGGCGGTGTTCGTCATCCGTCTTCGACGGGGAGATCAGTGTCTCGAGCACGAGCTCACCGCCCGGCCGGAGCGCGGCAAGGAGCTCGGCGAGATGCGCCTCGTGATCGCGCCGGTGGTACAGCACGCCCATCGAGAGCACGGTGTCGAAGATCGCCATGGGGGCGGGCAACGCGTCGAGGGTCAGCGGCAGATACTGCACGTGCGGGTCCTGCATGTAGCGCTGCACGGCCGCGAACTGACAGGCGAACAGGAGCCCCGGATCGATGCCCAGCGCGAAGGCCGCCCCGGCACCGCGCAGGCGCCACAGGTGATAGCCCGAGCCGCAGCCGACGTCGAGCACCAGGCGACCGTCGAGCGGCGCGAGATGCGGAACGAGGCGGTCCCATTTCCAGTCCGAACGCCACTCGCAATCGATCTCGACGTCGGCGATGCGGAACGGCCCCTTGCGCCAGGGGACGAGCGCGCGAAGGGACTCGTGAAGCGACGCGCGGACGGCGTCGTCCGTCGCGGCCTCGATCGCCACGACGGACGCGTCGAGGGTGCGCGCCGACACGGTCAGATCCGGCAGGCACGCCAGCGCGGCACGCCAGGTCGGCAGATCGCCGTGACGCGGCGACGCCTCGAGGACCGCCGCGATCAACGCGTCGCTCCAGGGCCCGAGCGGCGTGTCGGCGAAGGCGGCGCGAAGCGCGTCCGCGTCGAGGCGAAACCGGGCGGGAACCGCCGACGGTGCCGCCGATCCCTCGCGAGGCTCGCCCTTCACCGGATCGCGATCAGGGAGGCGAAGTTGAAGCACTGGAACCAGACGCCGATACGCGTGAAGCCGGCGGTGCGCAGTCGGGCCTCGTGCTCGGGCAGCGTGTCCGGCACGAGCACGTCCTCGAGTGCGGCACGCTTTCTCGCGACCTCGAGCGCCGAGTAGCCGTTGGCGCGCTTGAACGCGTGGTACATGTCGATGTGCAGCGCATCGAGTTCGGGGTCGGCGAAGCGCACCTTCTCCGACAGGACGAGCACGCCGCCGGGGAGAAGGGCATCCGCGATGCGCGTCAGCAGCGCGGTGCGAGCGTCCGGCGCGACGAACTGCAGGGTGAAGTTCATCGCGACGACCGAGGCAGGCTCGAGCGGGAACGCGGCGAGATCGGCTTCGTGCAGATCCAGCGCCGGCGCGAGCGCGTCCGCCGGCGTCGCGCGACGGTGTTCCTCGACGACACCGGCCGCGCGCTCGAGCATGGCGGGCGAGTTGTCCACGCCGACGATGCGGCAGCTGTCCGCGATCACCTGTCCGTGCGAAGGGGTCGCCGGCGGCGTCTTCGTCTGCGTCTCCGTCTCTGTCTGTGTCTGCGTCCGCGTCCTTGTCTGCGTCTGCGTTCGCGCGTCGGGGGTCGCACGGGGGTTCGTGGCCGGCTCGTCGGTGCGTCCGGCGGCCGCCGGCACGGTCAAGGCCAAGCGCATCGCCAGCGCGCTCGCCGCCAGCGAGCAGCCGAGGTCGTAGAGGTGCGTGTCGGGCTGCGCGAACCGCGCGGCGATCAGCCCCGTCTGCGCGACGATGCTCGCGTAGCCCGGGATCGAGCGGTCGAGCATGTCGGGGAACACGCGGGCGACGTCGGCATCGAATCGGAACGGCGCGACCGGCCCGGCCGCGAACAGCGTGTCCCGCTCCGCCGACGCCGCGATCGAGCGGCTCACCCGGCGCTCCCCGGTCGCCCGTCGAGCCGTCTCAGCCGGGCCGACCGCCGAGCGTCTCGTGCAGTTCGAGCAGCAGCGACTCGGTGGTGTCCCAGTCGACGCAGGCATCGGTGATCGAGACGCCGCGCACGAGGTCCTTCGGGTCGCCGAGCTTCTGGTTGCCGGCGCCGAGGTTGGATTCCAGCATGATGCCCATGATCGACGTCGAGCCCGCCTGGAGCTGCGCGGCGACGTCGCGGGCGACCAGGGGCTGGCGCTCGTGGTCCTTGTTCGCGTTCGCGTGCGAGCAGTCGATCATGATGCGGGCGGGCAGGCCTGCAGCGGCGAGGGCGGCTTCGGCCGTCGCGACGTCGCTCGCGGCGTAGTTGGTCCTGCCGCCGCCGCCGCGCAGGATGACGTGGCCGTGGCGGTTGCCGCGCGTGCGCAGCACGGTCGCGCGGCCCTCGCCGTCGATGCCGAGGAAGGCGTGCGGGGCCGCGGCGGACTGCATGGCGTTGATCGCGACCTCGAGGCCGCCGTCGGTGCCGTTCTTGAAGCCGACCGCCGTCGACAGCCCGCTCGACATCTCGCGGTGGGTCTGGGATTCGGTGGTGCGCGCGCCGATCGCGGACCAGGAGAACAGGTCGGAGAGGTACTGCGGGCTGATCGGGTCGAGCGCCTCGGTGCCGGTGGGCAGGCCCGTCTCGGCGAGATCGACGAGCAGGGCGCGGGCGGTCGAGAGCCCGGTCTCGATGTCGAAGGAGTCGTTCAGGTGCGGGTCGTTGATCAGACCCTTCCAGCCGACCGTCGTGCGCGGCTTCTCGAAGTAGACGCGCATGACCAGTTCGATGCGGTCCTGCACGCGTTCGCGCAGCGCGAGCAGGCGGGTCGCGTAGTCGCGCGCGGCGTCCGGATCGTGGATCGAGCAGGGGCCGACGACGGCGAGCAGACGCGTGTCCGTGCCGTCGAGGATCGCGTTGACGGCGGCGCGTCCGGCCTCGACGGTGGCGGTCGCCTGCGCGGTGCGCGGGTGCCGTCGGCGCAGTTCGGCCGGCGTGACGAGCGTCTGCTCGGACAGGATGTTGGTGTTCGACAGCGGCTCGTTGAGCGTGACGACGGAGGAGCTGGCGGGCATGACGGACTCGGCGGGTTGGCAGACGATGGGAGGGGGCGGAGCGGGACCGGCGACCGACCGACGACGCGGGGCGCGCCGGTCGGCTGACGCCGGAGCCCGGAAGGGTACCTTCAGACGTCCATCAGCGCGAGTCCGCCCGTCGAGGCCGCCGCGAGACCCTGCCGGCCCTCGATCAGCGCCTCCAGATCGTCCCCGAGCAGCGGGTCTCGCCAGCCGGCGAGCGCTTCCCGGGCGTCGCCGGTGACCATGCGCTCGAGCAGCTTCGGCGGCGCGAGCAGGCCGGGCGCGATACCGAGCTCGAGGCCGCGCTGGTGCACCCAGGCGTCGAGCAGCTGCACGCGCGCGAGCAGCCCGGCGTCGAGCTTCTTCTTCTTCGCGAACGGCGGCACCGGCTCCGGCGTGCGGGTCGCCGCCTCGGCGATCAGCGTCAGGAGTTCCCCGGCATGACGCTCGCGCGTCTTCCGGTCGAGGCCGCGCACGTGCCCGAGTTCCTCGTCCGAATCCGGCCGCTGCTGGGCGAGGGCGAGCAGCACGTCGTCCTTCATGAGCCAGTTGCGCGGCAGGTTGCGCTGGCGCGCCGTGAGCTCGCGCCATTCCGCGAGCGCCTGGATCACCGCGAGCGTCGGGCCCTTGTAGCGTTGGATGTTCCGCACCTTCTTCCAGCGCTCGGCGGCGGGCTGGTCGTACCGGGCCGGGTCCTCGGCCGCGGCGAACTCGGGGGCGAGCCACGCGAGGCGGCCGAGCGTCTCGAGCTCCTCGCGCATCGAGAGGTACAGGGTCTCGAGGTGGATGACGTCGTCGAGCGCGTAGGCGATCTGCTCGGGCGGCAGCGGTCGGCGGGTCCAGTCGGCGCGCGTGTGGGACTTCGCGAGCTCGATGTCGAGGCGCTCGCGCACGAGGTTGCCGTAGCCGATCTGCTCGCCGTGGCCGAGCAGCGGGGCGGCGATCTGGGTGTCGAAGAGCGGGGCGGGCACGCGCCGGTTCATCAGCCAGAAGATCTCGAGATCCTGGGAGGCGGCGTGGAAGACCTTGACCACGGCGGGGTCGTCGAGCAGCGCGACGAAGGGGGCGAGGGCATCGGCGTCCTCGGCGAGCGCGATCGTGTCGATGCAGGCGAGGTGCTCGCCGTGCTTGATCTGCACCAGGCACAGCTCGGGGCGGTAGGTCCGCTCGCGCAGGAACTCGGTATCGAGCACCACGTAGGGCGCACCGGCGAGCGATGCGCAGAACGCGGCGAGTCCATCGGCGGTATCGACGTACTCGTGCGCGGGAAGGTCGGTCATGGCGGGGCGCCGATCGCGTCGGGCGGCCCAGTGTAGCGCCGTCCGACGCGCCCTCGTCTAGAACGAGAACTGATAGATCAGGTCGACCGCCTTGTTCACGCCCTGCGCCGCCTCGAGATAGAGTTTCCGGGTCAGGTCGTAGCGCAGCGAGAGGGTCGGCGGGCCGGACTCGAACACGCTCTGGCCGTAGCTCAGCAACAGCTTCTCGTTGACGCGGCCGCTGACCACCACCTCGGTGTCGTCGCCACGCCCCCGCGTCTCGAGGGCGAATTCGTCGATGCCGATGGCGTCGGCGATGCCGGAGCCGATGGTCCGTCCGCCACGCACCGAGAGGGCGAGGGCGGCGGCGGCGAGCAGGCTCTGGTTCTGATCGCTTGCCGCGCCGAGGTCGCGGCCGAGCACGACGTAGGAGAGGATCGCTTCCTCGGACTTGTCGGCAGGCTCGGTGAACAGGCCGATGTCGGGCTCGGCGATGTCGCCGGTGATCTTCAGGCCGGCGATGCGCTCCGGCTCCTCGTTGGTGATGCGGCGGATCGCCTGGATGTCCAGCGCGGTCCGGTCCACCGGGCCGACGAACACGATCTGACCACTCGCCTCGAGGTTCTGCCCGTACTGCTTGAAGATGCCGTCGATCACGCGGATCTCGCCGCCGAGCTGCACCGGCTCGGGGCTTCTCAGCGAGACGCTCATGTCGCCGCTCAGACGCGCCTTTAGTCCGTAGGCGTCGAGCGAGACCTCGTCGCCGAGTCCGACGTCGACGTCGACGCGCAGGTCCAGCGCCCCGGGCGGATCGACCGCGGTGGCGTCGGCGGTCTCGTCGATGTCCTCGACCACGACGATGTCGTCCGACAGGGTCGCCGCGCCCTGCGGCAGGTCGGCGACGTCGATCGTGGCGTAGGGGATGTCGACGGTGCCGCCGACCCGCACCCGACCGGGCCGCGCGCCGATCGTGATCTCGTGCGAGACGAGCGCATCGGTCAGCGGATCCTGGCGAAGTTCGAGCGCCTTGCCGATCAGGGTCACGTCGGCGCGCCAGGCGTCGAGTCGCTGCCAGTTGGCCGAGCCCTCGATCGCGATGGCCCCCTCGCCACCGCTCTCCAGCGCGCCGTCCACGAAGGCCCGCTTGCCCTTGATGTTCGTCGTGATCCGGCCGCCCTCGATCGCCAGCGGCAGGGTGTCCGAGCGCACGACCGGGTCGGCGAGGACGATCTGTCCGTCGAAGCGCGGGTCGGTGAGGAAGCCGGAGAGCGCACCGTTCGCGTCGATGGTGCCGGACACCGCGTCGAAGCCGGGCAGGAAGGCCTTCGCGAAATCGATCCTGAATCCGTCGAGATCCACGTTGCCGGCCAGCGCACGCTGCTCGTCGGCCGGGTCGAGCTGGACCGTCACGCGGGCGTTGCCGAGCGAATCCGAGGCGATCTGCAGTGTCGCGTCGACGTCGGTGGGGTCGACCTTGGCGTTCAGCGTCAGGCTGTCGTAGAGGAAGCTGACCGGGTCCTCGTTGGCGTCGACGACGGTCGCGCCGCCGTCGTCGATCGCGAGCGCGAGGTCGGCGGAGAAGCCGCCGGGCTGATCCTCGCCCCAGCGCACGGTCGCGTCGGCGCCGAGCGCACCGGCGAGGGTCGTCTCCGCCGGCAGGAAGGGATCGAGCCGGTCGAGCGGGTAGGCGTCGAGCGCGATCACGGCGGTGCCGGCGGCCTCGGCCAGCACGCGGTTCTCCAGGCAGAGGTTGGTGTCCTCGGTCGTCCAGCAGTGCGGATCGATGGCGAACTGCTTCGCCGCGTTGTTCCAGGCCAGGCCGGTGGGCTCGCGAAGCCGGATGACGTGCGCGGGCACCTCGAGCGTCACCGCATCGAGGCTGCCGAGCCAGTCGAAGGCCTCGTTCAGCCCGCCGGCGGCCTTCAGATCGATCGCCGTGGCCTGCGGCCCGTCGACGAACAGCGCCAGGCGATGGTCCGCGCGGGTGCCGTCGACGGTGACCCGCGTGTTCGAGATCAGCTGGTCGGCCGCTTGCACTTCGCCGATGGCGAGCACCAGCGTGCTCGGCTCGAGCGCGGCGCGCTCGACGTCGGCCTTCAGCGAGAAGCCCCGGATCTCGATGTCCCGGAACTGCACCGCCTGCGCGCTGGCGTCGAGGCCGACGCTCGGTTCGGCCAGCGGGCCGGAGAGCGCGATGTCCGCAGCGAAGCCGCCGGACAGCCCCGGCAGGAAGTTCTGCAATCGTGGCAGTCGGGCGGTCGCGGCGATGTCCCAGACTTCGTCCACGGTACCGCTCGCGTCGAGCCGGTTCTCGCCGTTGTCGAGGGTGAGGGTGTCGATGCGGACCACGCCGTCCTCGCCCTTGTTCACGACGGCGTCGAGCGTGAAGGGGTAGTCCTGCAGGACCCCTTCGACGTGCGCCTCGCGCACGGCAACGGTCCAGTCGCCGTCCTCCCCGATGCCACCGCTCGCGCGGATCGCGCCGTCGAGCGCGCCTGAGAGCGTCTCGAGCTGCACCGACGGGTCGATGTCGGCGAGATCGATCGCCGCGAGCCAGGCGATGCCGTCGTTCCAGGACAGCGCGGCCGACCCGTCGATCGTGCCGCCGAGCGTCGCGATGTCGATGCTCGAGAGGTTCAGGCGCTCGGTGTTGGCCTGGCCGGCGAGCGACAGATCGGTGTCCGGCACCTGCTCGCCGGACAGGCGCGTGGTCACCGCGAGCGCGTAGTCCTCCAGGGTGCCGTCGACGGTCACCGACAGCGCCTCGGCCTTCGCGATCGTCTGCGTGTCGAGCGGCCAGCCGAGGCGGGGTGCGTTCACCGTCAGGGTGGCCGGCAGGTCGGGTTCCAGCGGTTCGACCTGCCCGGCCAGCGTCGCTTCGAGCGCCCCCGTGACCTCGGCGGCGAGGTCCAGCTCGCGCAGCGTGTTGTCCAGCTCGAGGGTGACGAGCACGTCGCGCACGTCGCCCATCCCCTCGCCCTCGGGCACGACGCCCTCGAGCGCCGCGAGCAGGGTCAGCTCGAGCGGGTAGTCGCCGTCCGGGGTGACGGTACCGGTGACGTTCGCCGCGTAGCTCTGATAGTCGACCGATGCCTCGTCGAGGAACAGCGTGCCGTCGTCGGTACGCGCCGACAGGGAGAGATTCTCGAGCACCTGCGGCGGTGCGTCGCCGGGTGCCTGGAACGTCAGGCGCCTGACCAGCACTTCCTCGAGCGTCACGTCGATCGGCAGCGCGATGCTCGGCAGTTCGATCGGCCCGCCCGGTTCCTTCGGGGCGGCTTCGGTGGCGTAGGTGGTGACGTCGAGTTCGTCGACGATGGCGCGATCGAGGCAGAAGCGGCGCTCGGTCAGGCAGCCCAGACGCCAGGCGGTGTCGACCCCGCGTGCCTCGATCTTCAGCGCGTCGTTCTCGAAGGACAGAGCCTCGGTGGCGATGCCCTTGCGGAGGTTGCCCTCGAAGGCGTCGAGCTCCAGTCCGTCGACGCGCCTGGCCGCTTCGCGGGTCACGAGGTTGAAGCCCTTCTCGGTACCCGCCACGAAGTAGACGACACCCAGCACCAGCAGCACCAGCACGAGGAGGACCAGCAGCAGGATCCCGAGCCACTTGAGCAGTCGCTTCATCAGAAGTCCGGACCGAGGGAGAGATGGACGCGGAAGCCGCGATCGAGTTCGTTGTCGCCGATCGGGTGACCGACGTCGATGCGGAACGGACCGACCGGCGATTGCCAGCGGATGCCGACGCCGGCGCCGGCCGAGTAGGGGTGGCTGAAGGTGTTGAAGGCGCGTCCGGCATCGACGAAGACGGCGGCGCTCCAGCGATCGGCGAAGCGGTAGTTGTACTCGGCGTTGAGGATCTCGAGGTAGCGTCCACCGACCGGATCGCCGGCGGGGTCGCGCGGGGAGACGTCGCGGTACTTGTAACCGCGGATGCTTCGGTCACCGCCCGCGAAGAAGCGCTGCGAGACCGGCACGCGGGTGAAGTCGTTGGTGCTGATCGCGCCGTACTGCAGGGTGCCGATCAGCGTGTTCCTCGGGGTCACGGCGCGCAGGTACTTGAACTGCACGATGGACTTGTAGAAGTCGATCGACGAGAGCAGCTTCCTCGAACCGTAGAGGAACTGGAAGGCGGTGGTCTGGCCCCAGCTCGGGAACGGGCGCCCCTTGCTGCGGGTGCGGCCGTAGCCGATGCCGGGCAGCACCAGGTTGGTCTCGAGTTCGCGCCCGGAGACGACCGAGATCTCGCGCTCCCAGCGGACGAAGAGGGACTCGTTCCACTCGTGGCGGAGGCGGGTGACCCGCTGCACGTTGAGCGTGGACAGGAAGCTTCGCACCTCGTCGTCCCGGTCCTCGTTCTGCAGGCCGTACTCGACGCTGTAGTAGTTGAGCAGGGGGTCGCGCCCGCGCGGTATGCGGTAGGCGACGGAGGCGTTCTGGCGCACCGCCGACAGGCCGAGCTCGGCCGAGGCGGAATGCCCGCGGCTGTTGATCAGCGGCTTCGCCCAGGTGATGCGCCCGCGCGGCCCGTCGTCCTCGGTCGAGTAGCCGATGCCGAGCCCGACCTGGTTGGCGTCCTTGCGGGTCAGCGAGACGCGCACGGGCACCGTCCGTCCGTAGCGCCGGTCGCGCTGCGGGACGACGCGCACACTGTCGAAGTAGCCGGCGTTCTGGAGATTTCTCGTGAGTTCCCCGACCTTCCTCGCCTCGTAGGGGTCGCCTTCGGCAAAGGGCAGCCAGCGCTCGAGAAACGCGTCCGAGAGCACCTCGCTGTTCCAGACGACCTCGCCGAACACGTGGCGCTCCCCGCTGTCGGCGATCAGCGTGATGTCGGCGGTGAGCTGGCGTCGGCTGACGCGTACCTCGGTCCTCGTCAGCTTGAAGTCGAAGTAGCCGAGGTCCTGCGCGCGGCCCAGGAGCACGCCCTTCGCCCCGTCATAGGCACCGGAGACGAACACCGCGTTGCGCTGCAACGGGAGTTGTCCGAGCACCGGCATGTACTCGCCGTCGAGGCTGGCCGCGCCGTCGATCCGCACGTTGATGACGCCGATGCGGACCGGGTCGTTGGGCGTGATGCGCAGTTGCAGCACCGTGTCCTCGCCCACGTCGCGCCGGTCGACGTCCACGTCGGCGCCGTAGTAGCCGAGCGCCGAGAGCGCCGTCTTCGACAGCGCCGGCAGCGAGTCGATGTAGCGTTCCAGGCTGCGTTCGCGTTCGTCCCGAGGCTCGCCGATGGAGAGCCGGACGTTCTCCTCGAGCTTGTCCGGCACGCCGCTGATCTCGATGCGCAGCTCGGCCGAGACCGCGCCGCTCGCGAGCGCGCAAACGACCAGTAGCGACGCGCCGACGTGACGGGCGACGCGCGCGAGGAGCTTCGCGGCGGGGGTGTCGCGGGGAAGGCGGGCCGGCTGGGTCAAGAGGACGTCAGAATCTCGATGAGTTCGACAACCCGCTGGGCGGGCAAGGGTCGTGCCGCGGACGTACGGGACATTCACCGGTCGGGTACGTGTCCGCAGGACGCTCTGATGCAGGGAGGTGCCGGTTTCTAAGCGACGCCGCTGCCCTCCACGTCGTCCGGAAAGCGCACGGCCCACGCCGTGAAGCCGCCGTCGAGGCTGTACACTTCCGCGAACCCTCGCCCGGCGAGCATCGCGCCTGCCGCCTGGCTCGAATGACCGTGGTAGCAGCAGACGATCAGGGGCACGGCGGGATCGGCGTCGGCCACGAAGGCGGCCAGGCCGGATTCGTCCAGGTGCCGGGCCTTGTCGATGTGCGCGGCGGCGTAGCTTTCCGGGTCGCGAATGTCGACGACCGTGGCGTCGCGATCATCGATGAGGATGCGGGCGTCGTCGGCGGAGAGGCGGGCGTAGGACATGGTCGACAGCGTGGGTTGCGTGCGAAGGGAATGGCGGAGTTTCCGAAGTCTATCAGTCGAGTCGGCGCGAGCCCGGTGATTCCCGCGACCCCTCCGGCCCATGGCCCGGCACTTTTCCACGCCGCGCTGCGAAGCCTCCCCGAAGACTTCCGGGTGGACGAGCGCCTGACGATCGAGCACACCGGCGAGGGCGAGCATCTGTGGCTGCGGATCGAGAAGCGGCTGCTGAACACGTCCGATGTGCTCGCCCTGCTCGAGCGGGTCTATGCCGTCGGCTCGGCCGATGTCGGAGTGTCGGGATTGAAGGATCGGCGGGCCGTGACCCGTCAGTGGTTCAGCGTGCGCACGCCGCTGGACGCCGCGCCGTTCGAGTCCGCGGCGACCGAGCTGTCCTCGGCGACCGAGGCGTCGTCGCCGACCGAGCCGACCGAGCCGACCGAGCCGACCGAGCCGACCGAGCCGTCCGGGCCGTCCGGGCCGTCCGGGCCGTCCATGCCGTCCGGGCCGTCCGGGCCGTTCGAGGAGCGCTCGTCGCTGCGTCTGCTCGACAGCGCGCGTCACTCGCGAAAGCTTCGCCGGGGCGCCCATGTGGCGAACGTCTTCGAGATCACCCTGCGTGACGTGGAGCCGCTGCCTGCAGGCAGCGAGACCGCTGAGTCGGCCGAGGCGTTCCTGTCGGCCGTGGCCGAGCGCGTCGAACGCCTTCGCGCCGACGGCTTCCCGAACTATCTCGGGCCCCAGCGATTCGGCCACGGCGGCTCGAATCTCGTCCGGGCGCGGGCCTGGTTTCGGACGCCGAAGAAGCGGGCCTCGCGTCAGCAGCGCGGGCTGTGGCTGTCGGCGGCACGCTCGGCGCTGTTCAACCGGATCTGTGCGGCCCGCGTCGCCGACGGCAGCTGGTCGCGCGCGATCGACGGCGAGCCGCTGATGCTCGACGGCAGCCGGAGTTTCTTTGTCCCGGACGGGGCGTCGTGCGATGACGGGTCCGTCGCGGATCGGATCGCGAGCCGCGACGTGCACCCGAGCGGCCCGTGGTGGGGGCGTGGCGCGTCGCCGGCGAGCCGCGCCTGCGCCGTGCTGGAAGCGTCCGTGCTCGAGGACGCCGCCGACCTGCGGGGCGGGCTCGAGCGCGCGGGCCTCGAGCAGGAACGCCGCGCCCTGCGAGCGCTCGCGCCGGATCTCGTGCTGACGCCCGTGGACGCGCGCACCCTGCGCCTGACCTGCTCGCTGCCGCCGGGCGTGTTCGCGACGACGCTGTTGGCCGAGTTCGGCACGTACACGACCGGGGAGCGCCGCTAGATGGGCTCGGGCCCGCTGCTCGGCGGCGCCTTCGCCAGATCGAGGGCGCGCTCGCCGATGCCTATCGCGTGCCCGGCGTCACTCGCGACGATGACAAGGCCGGTGTGAAGGGGGCGTATCGTCGGCTGATCAGTCAGCATCACCCGGACAAGCACGTCGCCAAGGGCCTGCCGGAGAAAGTGATTAAGGCCCCCACCGGCTCGACGCAGAAGGTTTCCGCGGGCCGGGAGCGTGTTCGGGAAAGCCGCGGCCGGTAGGAGACGAGCACATGGTCACGACACACGAGAGCGAGGCGGACGCGCGCAACGCGGACATCCGGATCTGGATCGACGGTCGACTGGTGCCGCGCAGCGAGGCGACCGTGTCGGTCTACGACTCGGGCTTCCTGCTCGGGGACGGCATGTGGGAAGGGCTGCGTCTGCACCACGGCCGCTGGGCGTTTCTCGACGATCATCTCGATCGGCTGTTCGACGCCTGCCGCGCCGTGCGCATCGACATCGGGCTGGACCGGGCCGGCATTGCCGCGGCCCTCGAGGAGACGCGCCTCGCGAACGACATGCACGACGACGTGCATTGCCGGCTGATGATCACCCGCGGCATCAAGGTCAAGCCCTTCCAGCACCCGTCGCTGTCGCGCACCGGGCCTACCATCGTGATCATCATGGAGCACTCGACGCCGAGCGATGCACTTGCCCGGCGCGGCATTCGCCTTGCAACGGTGCCGCAAGTACGCGGCCTTCCCATGTCGCAGGACGCGAAGTACAACTCCCATTCCAAGCTCAACTGCGTGCTCGCCTGTCTGCAGGCCGAGGAGGCGGGCGCCGATGAGGGGCTGATGCTCGACCCGCACGGCTTCGTGAACACGACCAACGCCTGCAACTTCTTCATCGTCCGGCGCGGCGAGGTGTGGACCTCGACCGGCGACTACTGCATGAACGGCGTCACCAGGCGCAAGGTGATCGAGCTGTGTCGGGCCAACGGCGTGCCGGTGTTCGAGCGCAACTATTCGCTGTTCGACGCCTACGCGGCGGACGAGGCGTTCCTGACCGGCACCTTCGGTGCACAGACGCCGGTGGCCTCGATCGACGGGCGTGCCCTCGGCGCCGGGACCGCCGGGCCGATCACGCGACGGCTGCGCGCGTGGTACGAGGCGCTCGTCGAGCGGGACACGCGGGGCGGCGTCGCGGTCTGAGCCGATCGGGCCGGCGCGCCGGCCGAGCGAGACTCGCGGGGCGGCGGTGCGGCCGGCCGCGGGCGATCATGTCTCGTTCAATCGCGGCATCAGCATGACCAGGTTGCACGGCCGGGTGCGGGCATCGAGCTGCGCCGAGATCAGCTTCTCCCAGGCCAGTCGGCAGGCGCCGGCGGAGCCGGGCAGCACGAACACGAAGGTGGCGTTGGCCACGCCCGCCAGCGCGCGTGACTGCAGGGTCGACGTGCCGATCTCCTCGAAGGAGAGCACGCGGAACATCTCGCCGAAGCCCTCGATCTCCTTGTCGAGAAGCGGCTTCACGGCTTCGGGTGTGCCGTCCCGCCCGGTGATGCCGGTGCCGCCGGTCGTGAGCACCGCGTCGACGTCGGGGTCCGCGATCCAGCGCGACAGGATCGCGCGGATCGCGTAGGCGTCGTCCCGGCAGATCGCCTTCTCGGCGTTCACGTGGCCGGCGCCGTCGAGCGCCTCCACGAGCCGCTTGCCCGAGACGTCCTCGGCCTCGCCCCGCGTGTCGGAAATCGTCAGCACGGCAATGTTGAGGGACTTGAAAGCGGCGTCGGTCATGGTGAGGCGGAGGCGTGACGGCAGGAAGTCGGAAGAACGAATGCTACCGCGCCGCGCAAGCCTCCACCGCCGTTCTGCGAGTAGACTCGCCGCATGTCCGAGCGCCTGCAGAAGATCCTCGCCAACACCGGTCTCGGCTCGCGTCGCGAACTCGAACGCTGGATCGCCGCGGGGGAGGTGCGCGTCAACGGGCGCGCCGCGACGCTCGGGGATCGTGCCGCGCTCGACGACGACCTGACCGTCAAGGGTCGCTTCTACAAGGTCGTGGCAGACGACGTGCAGCCCCGCCGGGTGCTGATCTATCACAAGCCGCTCGGCGAGATCACCACACGCGACGACCCGGAGAACCGCCGCACCGTGTTCGACGCCTTGCCCCGACTGCACCACGGGCGCTGGATCGCGGTCGGGCGTCTCGACATCAACACGCTCGGTCTGCTGCTGCTGACCAACGACGGCGAACTTGCCCATGCGCTCATGCATCCCTCGTCCGAGCTGGAGCGTCAATACGCCGTTCGCGTGAACGGTCGGGTGAACCCCGAGGCGATCGATCGTCTGGCGACGGGCGTCGAGCTCGAGGACGGACCGGCGAAGTTCGATCGCATCGTGGCGGATCCTGCCGGCGAGGGCAGCAATCACTGGTACCGGGTGACCGTGAAGGAGGGGCGCAACCGCCTGGTGCGCAGACTCTGGGAATCGCAGGATCTGCAGGTCAGCCGCCTGATCCGCACGCGCTACGGGCCGGTGTCGCTGCCGCGATGGCTCGCCCGGGGCAAGGTGCACGAGCTGCCGCCGGGGGAGACCTCGGCGCTCGCCGCGAGCGCGGGTCTCGCGCCGGCCGTGACCGGACGGCTGCGCATCGTGGCCGTCCACCCGCGCGATCGTCGCCGGGCGCGTGAACGCTCGAGCCGGAAGGCCGGCGGCGGCAAGCGGGCCGGTGCTGCGAAGGGTTCGGGTCGCGGCTGAACGATCCCTGGCGACGCCGAAGGACGCCAAAGGACGCCAAAGGACGCCAAAGGACGCCAAAGGACGCGAAAGGACGCCGAACGACGACGTTGGCGCGAAGACCGGTGTTGCGGGACTCGCAGCGGTGGACGACGTGGCGCGCGCGACGGGAAACGAAGCGGGACGCGCGACGCGTGACGATGTAGACTCTGCCGCGCCGGAGAGGTGGCCGAGTGGCTGAAGGCGCCAGCCTGGAAAGTTGGTATACGGGGTAACTCGTATCGAGGGTTCGAATCCCTCTCTCTCCGCCACTTTCGCCCTCGAGGAATGGAATCGGCACCGCCGCGGAAACGGGTGGTGCGGGTCGTGATCACTGTCTGTGGTTCTTCCGGGGCGACATGCCCTTTGCCCTGCTCTCCGTTCGAGTCGTCTTCGGGTGGCTCCTCGCGCGACGTCAGTGCCTTCGGCGATCCGGGCTTGCAGCTGGGAAGGGCCGCGCGGCTCTGACGGCGACGGCTCGGATCACGGCTGGGGCGGGCACTGCCTGATCATGGGAGGGGGAGTGAACGGCGGGCAGTTCGTCGGGCGGTGGCCGAGCGACGAGATCGACGGCTCGTGATCGGGTTCTCGGTTATCGCCGCGAAAGCGGGTGGGTTTACCGAACCCCGTCGGACGTCGCTATGGCACCCTGCGTTCCTGATGCCGACCTGCCGCTAGCGGGAGGTCGCGAGCCGACGAGACGAACGGGGATGGCCTTGGCAGACGAGTACCCACGAGAGTCGACGCGCGCGCGCGGCGTGAACACCGCCGCGCTCCGGGCGAGGCGGATCGTTCGCCGGGGTACGTGGTGGTCGGGTCTGGCCGGCGTCCTCGCGCTGTCGGCACTGCCGCTCGTCGGCAGCGCCGCGGACGACACGAGCGTGCCCGATGCGGTCATCGGGGGCTCGCTTCGGGTCATCGGCGGCGCGGTCGCTTCGCAGGATCAGTGGCCGTCGATCGTCGCCCTGGTGCGTGTCGGGACGGGGTCCCCCGCGGACCGGCAGTTCTGTGGCGGCACGGTCATCGCGCCGCGTTGGGTCATGACCGCGGCGCATTGTCTGTATGACCTTTTCAGGCGTCAGATCGAACCCTCGAGCCTGCGTGTCATCACCGGTGTGTCCGATCTCCGGGCGGACACGCCGGATGAGGAAGCCATCGTCACGAACCTCTTCGTTCACCCGTCCTACGATCACGTTGCGCAGGACGCCTACGACGACATCGCGCTGATCGAGCTGGCCAACCCGGTCGCCGCGCCGGCGATCGACCTGTTCGCGGGCGATACGGAATCGCTCGCGCGGGGGCGGGGGTTCATCGCCGGCTGGGGCGCGACCGAGTTCATCACGCCGCGTCGAGCGACCTATCCCGACGCGCTGCATGAGGCCGTGGTCCCGCTGGTGCCGCGCGCGGTGTGCAACGCCCCGCTGTCGTACGCCGGCTACGTCGGCGCGGGGCAGCTCTGCGCGGGCTTTGCCGAGGGTGGTGTCGACACCTGCGTCGGGGACAGCGGGGGGCCCCTCGTCGTCGATACCGGTGGGCGGCTCGAACAGGTCGGCGTCGTGAGCTACGGGCGGGGCTGTGCCGTGCCCCTCTTCTACGGGATCTACACCAATGTGTCGGCCTACCGCAGCTGGATCAGCGAGTTCGTCGCGCTCCCCGAGCCGGTGACGCCGCCCGTGGCGAGCGAGCTGCCGCGGGGCCCCGCCGACGGGTCGACCGCACCGATCGCCTTGACGGCGCCGGTCGCGCGGCCGGTCGAAGGCGTCGCCAACCCGTTCGAGCCGATCGCGTCGAACAGCGCGTCGGACGCGCCCGACCGGGACGAGTCACGCTTCCTGTTCGGCGGGGTCGGGGCCACGACCCCGCTCGCCGGCATCGCCCTCCTGCTGTTCGCCCTTCGACGAAGAGCGATCCGCCGGCGCTGAGCGGTTGCGTCGAAGGCACGAGCTGGCGGTTCGAGCTGGCGGTCAGAGCTGGCGGTTCGAGCCGGCGGTCAGAGCTGGCGGTCAGAGCTGGCGGTCAGAGCCGGCGGTCAGAGCCGGCGGTCAGCGCCGGCAGTTCGAGCCGGCGGCGTGGGCCGACGGCAAGCGATGCCCTCGAAGGGCGTAGACGGACGACGACTCGCTACAGGAACTCCGAGCGGATCTTATCGAAGCTCGTGTGGCGGATGTCACGGCCCTTGACGAGGTAGACCACGTACTCGCAGATGTTCACGGAGTGATCGCCGATGCGCTCGAGGGCGCGGGCACACCACGTCGTCTTGAACAGCTTGGACACCTGACGCGGATCCTCGACGAGATGCGTCGCGAGCAGTCGCTCCAGGGTCTCGTACTCGCGGTTGACGTCCTCGTCGCGCGCCGCCGTGCGGATCGCCGCATCGACGTCCAGGCGAGCGAAGGCGTCGAGCGCGTCGCGCAGCATCGAGCGCACGAGTTCGCCGAGATGCAGCAGGTCCTTGCGATGGCCCGCCTTGTCGTCCGTGGCGGCGAGTTCGACCGAAAAGCGCCCGAGCTTTTCCGCCTCGTCCCCGATGCGCTCGAGGTCGGTGATGACCTTGATGACGGTGACGATCAGGCGGAGGTCGGAGGCGGCCGGTTGTCGACGCGCCAGCACATGCGTGCATTCCTCGTCGATCTCGACCTCGAGCGCGTTGACCTCGAAATCGTTCTGGGCGACCAATGCGCCGAGATCGGTGTCCCCCTCGAGCAGGGCGATCAGCCCGTTCGAGACCTGTTCTTCCACGAGGCCGCCCATCTTGAGGACCTTGTTGCGGATATCTTCCAGCTCGTTGTTGAACTGCTGGGAAATGTGCTGATCGAGGTGCAGCTTGTCCATCGTGGAGTCTCTCGTCGTCGTGGAGCGTCGTCGTGCCGTGCCGTGCCGTGCTGGGGCGGGAACGCGGCGGACGCGGGACCGAGGTGTCGAGGCCGCGAGCGCCCCGGACAGGTTCGAGCAGGTTCGAGCAGGTTCGAGCAGGTTCGAGCAGGTTCGAGCAGGTTCGAGCAGGTTCGAGCAGGGGTGGGCAGAGTCGGATCGGTCAGCCGAAGCGGCCGGTGATGTAGTTCTCG
>Ga0209831_1001900_pt1 | contig 18686 bp, 14 predicted proteins | sample Maine_Asex4_meta_FD_187451 | JGI IMG/M metagenome (GOLD analysis project Ga0209831, IMG submission 187451) | Marine algal microbial communities from Maine, USA - Maine_Asex4_metaG (SPAdes) (version 2) | ecosystem: Host-associated > Algae > Red algae > Unclassified | place: Maine, USA | collected...
AATCAAGAGACTTGAGCTTTGCCTTCATATTAAAGTCTGAGCAAGCGATTCGAAATTTACTATTGTTGCGCATGGTGAAACCATGAGAAGAGATGAAGAGCATCACCTTATCGAGTGGCTCTATGGATTCTTCTTCGAAGCGATCATTATAGATTGAGTTCATGAGTTCTCTCAGCGCATTAGAACTTGTAGATAGGGAATCATTGACTACTTTGATATGGGTCTCGCTATATATCTCATTGCCATCAAAAGCATCTGCAAAATCCTGTGCATCCTTAGTCGTGAACTGTAAGTCATCATGAGGGACGCCTATGGCATATAGATGAAGTGCTGGACGCTTGATGGTACAATTGACAGTGATGATTTCAGACTTATACTTCTTGCCGCCGATGTCTACCATAGCGTAGAATTTATTCTTTCCAGGTGATAGCTTTATTTCATTCACGTAGCGATAAGTAGATCCATAGGGGCCGATGATCTTTCGCTCACTTCCATTGAAGTGAATCCCCGGCTTGGCGATCTCATCATTGAGGTAAAGCCTCACGTCTGATAGATTGACTTCGCTATCTGGAGAATCTATATCCCACTTGATATTCAAGTAGTCAACTTCCAAATCGAAGTCGGTGCCGAGATCAAACTTATCTGGTGCATCCCAATTAGTCTTTATCTCGAATCCTAAAAATACGATCTCTCCATTGGGGCCACCCTTCTCGTACTCTTGCCTGAATATTTGTCGTTGTTTGGTTTTGTATTCTTCCTTTACTTTTAATCCATCCTTATAAAAATTGATGAGAGGGATCTCTATGATGGCTCTGGCTAAGCTTGAATATTCTGATTCGTAAGCTGTGCAATTGACTTGGATCTTGTCAAACTCGTAAATGGACTGTGCTTTCACGGTGAATGAGAACTCCTGTGTCTGGCCAGGACGTAATGTGTCTATGGAGATAGAACCGTCAATAGATGATTCTACTTTGAAAGGTAGAGAAAGCTTGACGGCGGTATTCATGGCAGGCCCTTCTCCGACATTCTGAACTGAGAAATGGATCTTAATTTCCTCCATGCGGTGATATACATTGGATGCTGTGGTATCAAAACGCGCATTACTGATCTGTAATCGAGGTATGGGCTTAGCCTTAGAAGAGAATGATAAATCACCAGACGATATGATGCTGTCTCGTGTGTGTTCTCTAATATCAAAAGCTAAGGTGTTATCCACTGAGTATATATATTCTGCTGCGCTGACCGGGATAAACACTTGAGTCACCTCAGATGCCGCCAGTTCTGGGATCAAGACATCCACAGGGATCTCAATGCCAAATGAATACTGTGACCTTGCTGTGAAAAACGCCAATTGGGAAGCAATGGTATCTGAATTATTCTTGAGGCTTATTTCAAAAAAACCACGTTCGCTGAAATTAAGTGTATCATTTCTATCATTGTCATAAAAAGCGATATCGACAATCTCTATATCATACTCTTGCTTCACCGGAGCTTCTTCTGCGGAAGACCGAACGATCATCCATGGATCTTTCTCTACTAAGGTCTGTGAAGCATTATAGCCTCCTATGGCTATGCCTCCATCATGAAGAGCGACGATACTTTCTCCCCCATCATTAGCATTACCACCAAGAAATTCATATTGATTACCCTCTTGCATCACATGATGTATCCATAAGTCAGTACGGCGAGCCCCTCTCTCATGAGACACCGTATTACCCGTGAATATCAATTCATCATCTTTGATGATGAGATCTCTTATCTCATCATGATCGTGACCACCAAAGTGTGCGATACTATGAAATTTACCAGATGGATCTACTTTAATGATCGCAGCATCACTGCGCTTAGATTTATTCTCAGAAGAGACACACATCAAGATAGAATCTTGCTTGAGTTCGATATCAGCCAGATTCCATATGTCTAAATTCTTGGGTCTGTATTCCCACACTTTTTGAAAGGTTTCGTCTAGCTTGATGATGAATGGCTTTAGATTCTTTGATTGGCTGATGCCACCTATGATATATCCGTCTGCAGCTTTAATGATATGGCTGTACAGGATTCCCCTTTTTTTTGATGATATGGTCGTCAGCATTTTCGCATTCTGATCAAAATGATAAATACAAGCTTGGGTGCCTTCTCTACCTACTGTCACGATCGATCCATCATCTAGGCAAAGTACATCTCTGAATTCATCATCTGCCTTTCCACCTTTGATGATCTCCCATTCTATTTCACCAAAGTCATCAAGCTTTAGTAGCCAGGCATCATCTTTTTGAAAAGATCCCTCCCAATTAGAGTTTGTCTTTCCAGCTACTATGTAAGAACCATCTACCGACTGATCAATAGAGAATGCTTCGTCCTGATTACTGCCTCCAATATTGTTGATCCCAGTTAGATACCCTCTATCTCTGTTGCGCTTCATGAATAGGATATCCTTTGATCTAAATGCTTTGGACTTCGTGGATCCAATCGCGACTAAATCACCAGCGTAATCTTGAATGATATCTACAATGATATCTTCTCTGGCACCACCCTGATGTTTGTCCCAATCAGCGTACTGAGCGGTGGCTGTTAGAGCGAATAATAAGAGCTGTAATATGATGAGTAATCGTTGTTGCATATTTTTCAATGTATGATTTGAACCATTGATGTGGGGGAATAGTCATTCTTCAATAAGTATATATGCTCAAATGGTGACGTGTGTTTCACCGCCAGTGTTGATCCCAGCGACATCACCTGCTTTATATTGTCTTGATTTATATCATATGTACCCTCATGGGTCATGTCTTCTTGATAGACGATGTATAGCTTACCATTGCATTTTATCTGATAATATAGATCCGATCCATGAGTACCTTTCTTTACTGATACTGATTCACTTGTGTACAGATCAGCGTAAGTGATGGCATTCATGGTGGTAAAATCAATACTGGCTACTGGCTGATTAGTCGTCGCTTCTACCAGCTCATGGCAGCTGGCTTCTGCACCATTCATGGTGTCCAGATTAAAGATGGCTCTTCTACGTATGAGATCGTCTTCACTTTGTGATAATTCTGTAAATAATGTTCTTGCTTCTTCTACAGCATAGTACTGGCGTGTGCTCGCAAGCGCAATTGCCCTTACTAATGATAACTCCTCTTTATGGTCAGAATCATCAAGCATGTATTGATCTAAGAGGGTGATTGCCTTAGTATAATCTTCTTTAAGGATGTATATAGAGGCCATCTGGTATAGAATCCTCTCATCGTTAGGCAGTTTTTGTATCGCTATTTCGAAATGCTTTAATGCATTATTAAGCTTAGCGGTTCTGATTTTATAATCTTCCATAGATAGATCTTTAGACCCGCCAGGTCTCAATGGTTTAGATATCCTTGTCTCAGCTTCATACTCGAATGGATAGATAAATTTGTCAACTCGATGAGTTGTGAGATCCATCGCCTCAAGGGCATAATTGATGGCTATATTCTGGTGTATATCGCCACCAGGATAGTATTCTATGATTTGCTCAAAGAGATGATTACTCAGATCGTAATTACCCAATAAAGAATTATAAATCGCCAGTTCATTGATACTGATCAGGGCAGTCACTTTTTCGCTTACATCAGTCCCTATTCTTTTCCGCTCTCTTAGGCTCGGGTAATTGGGCATCTGAATATCCTTAAGGTCATATGCCTGGTATATCTGCTCTAATAGCTCTGGGATCAGAGTATGGTTCTGATAGCCTGCAAGATAAGAAGCAAAAGCACCTTGGATATCCGCAGTCGTCTCTATGCGTATCGTACTTGATGTGTTTTTAGAATAGTTAAGAAAGTGAAAATCATGATCGTGGTCTGACAGTTCTATCTGATAAGCATGGGTCAATTCATGAGCTATGATAAATGCTAAAGCAGATCTTCCTTGATCGCCAAATGACTGACAGATGTCAATCAATGACTGTTCTACCTTGATCTGATGCCTGTAGGAATTATAAGAAGCCACCTTCTCCTTGCGATCCACAATAATGATATCTGGCTTAGCTATACTTTGATCAGCAATCGCTTCATACAGGTCATCTAAGATCGTATCAAGGACTTGCTGATCTATCTTATCGCTGTACATCTCAGTATTTAGAGCTGCCAAGGTATTTGCAAATAATATGAAACTATAGAGAATGAACTTCATGGCTACTCAGTATCTAAGATGTCTTTAGCAGCATATTGAAATTCGGATGTCTTATCACCAGCAATATCAGTAAAGATGCTTATGCCCTCAGCCTTACCATCTATTATTTTAGAATAATGAATGAGCGCATAATAAAAATTAGACCGATCTGCTATATCCGTATTCTCACTCCTTCTTAGGGGCATCAGTAATTTTACAGCGCCTAGGTAATTCCCTCTAGCAAACAACATATATGCTTGATGATACTTTACTTCATCATCATCGGGGTAAGACTCTAGATAACTCTTGATTTTTCTTTCTGACTCATCCCAGTTGCCTTTATCTACATCAGTGATGATCTCTTTCTTCAGCTTGTTCTTTTCAATGTCGGCATCACCAAAACCAAGTTCTGATAACTCTTCGATTTCTGACTGGCGATAATTTTTTTCTCTAAGCTCAAGCTTTGCCATAAGCTCATCCTGAAATCCAGAATCGCCATTATTAAAAATAAATACAGCTCCCAAGACAGCGGCAAGACTTGCTGCGATGGCCAGAGGCTTCCAGTTGAATTTTCTCTTAGGTGCCAGCTGAATTGTCTTAGCTTCAGCTTTTTCTTCGAAGAAGCCTTCTTTCTCAAGAGTAGCCTCGACTTCTTTGATCTTATCTAAGTGTGCCTTGGCACCTTCCTGAGCAATTGAGAATTGGATCTCTTTCTCCCAGTTATAAGCATCTTTAAAGTCTTCATTCGATTGAAGTAAAGCATTAAATTCTTCTATCTCCTGATCAGATGATTCACCTCTAATAAATTTCTCAATCAATATATATTGTTCGTTGCTTATGTCCATTTTAAATCTTGTTTAGTAAGTCTTTGTCTAATTTACCTCTCATACTTTTTAAACATCTTCCTTTTTTAACTCTTACGAATTCATTTGTATACCCCAGTTGCGTGGCTATTTCTTTCAGTGGTAACTTTAAAAAATAGTATGCATTTAAAAGCTCTTTGCATCCTCCTTGAATCTTATCAAGCTCCTTGGTTAATACAGCATGTAGATCAAACTTAGCATGATCATTAATCTCATCAACCTGCATAGATTGCTTTTGTATACTCGCTTTCAAATCATGCTCTTTTGCCAGAATTTTATTCTTATCCCACCAAGAAAATTTAGCAATTGACAAGAAGTAAGTACTTAAACGGGACTTACCTTGGAACTTACCCGCTGCTAAATTAGTCATCAAAAGAATTAAACAATCTTGAAAGTGATCTTTTACCCTGTCTATCTCTCCACCATATTTAGTGACCATGCTCTGGACTCCTCCAAAATGCTTGTCGTACATGTGCTTATAAGCACTTGATTCACCTTTGATGAGTGCTTCAATAAGTACCTTGTCATCTTCAAAACTCATGTATTAGTGTTTTTTAAAATCAATTGTGATCATGCTGCGAAACAAAACTTTAAAATTTATTTTTCTTAATAGAACTTTCTCTTTGAATTAGTATCAATCGAGTAGCTCACATTTATCTCATGAGATGTGCCATAGCTTATTGAATGAGCACTAATCCCAGTTGAGAATCCATAGCCTATCTTTAACGCCTTACTATTGGCCTTATTCGCTCCATGTATGTACCCTATCTCAATGTTTAACGAACTACTATTCGACACGCCTAAGCCAAGCCAAACAAGATTATTATGGTAATACCGAAGTAGAAAATCTAAATGAAGCGGATCTTGATCAGTGAATTTTAACCAGATGGAAGGCTCAAAGAAAGATGATTCTGCTATGTATTTGTGTGCGCCAATATTAACATAGTAATGAGCTAATCGAGAGACACCTATTTCTTGATTCTCTAGGTAGTTCAAGTCCAGATTCAGAATCTGAGGCATACTGAATCCCATATAGATGTCGTCATCTTTGAACTTACCCTTCCTGAATCTCTTAAAATAGAAGAGGCCTAATCCAACATCTGAATTTGACTGGTTGCTTATTGCATTTGAATTGATGGGGTCATTTTGATCAAGAAAAGTCACTTTATTCGTATCGAAAGAAAACTGCTGTCTTCCAAAAGCTAAACCAAGTGCAAAGCCACCATAGTATGGATCTTTAGAGAACATGGTGCCTAGTCTCCCGTAAAAGCCTGTGAACGAACTTGGATCAGTATCGTCTTTTATCAGATGAATGCCTCCAAAAAGATTAAAGCTACCATCGAAATTATGGACGTATTCAAGCTTTGCATACAAATTCTTGGGCCCATTCTCGACACCTATCCATTGAGTCCGATTAGAGACAGCTGCTGTCAGATTATATTCATAGAGGAAATAGTCTTGGCTTATGCTGCCAGGATTAATGAATGAATTGTACTCTCGGTACTGAGTAAAGAGTGGCAAATTTTGAGCGTAAGTCTTGATCAGACTTAAGGTTGCAACGAAACCGAAAAGTAAAATTCTTTTGTTGATCACTATAAATTATGGTTTTTCCTTATTTGAATGTAATCAAATAGATGCTCTTGTCATAGATAAATTTCTGATCATTTTTATACCGACAAGAGTAGCAAAGATCTCTGTGATTGGAACCTCACTATTCTCGAAATAATATTGTTTCAAGAACTGCTCAATTATTTACACTATAATAAGGATATAGTACCTTCAATCTATGCAAAGATTCAATTTTCAATGATTAAGCATATTTATTCACTATTGGTCGTTTCTTTCTTGACTATCACGAGTTGCTTGAATCAAGTTGATCCTCTTACATTATATGATGTTAAGTATGTTATTGTAAGAAATGATACTTGCGAAATGTATTCGAACTACTTGCCCTCACTAATTCCTTTCTCAAAAGAGAATAACAATACGGTACAAGCTTTCGGTAAGTGGATAGAAAGAGGGGTTGATAGCGTTTATATTTTCAAACATAAGAATATGGAAGTGGCCTATCAAGAATCAAATGAAGTAGGCTTCGCTAGAAGATATTCGTATATGATTAACGGTAGAGCACTTCCAGGCACAAAACTGCTTAATGGAATTATTGTTGGCAATCCTATTGAACAACTGTTAGAAATGGAATCCGTTAAATTGGCCCTCTCGGAATTACCACCAGAACAAAGAAATAGGTTAGATCAATGCTCTACATTCATACTCTATGATAATTGGGATATCTATGAGCATGTCTATACGCTTACTGACGGAAATATATCAAGCTTTGAAGTTTCATTTTAGATACTCTATCCAACAAAATAACCTGAATTTGAAAGGACAATATGAGATATGCCGATTTTAGGTCGATACTGATTAGTGTAATCTTATCAAATGCATGATCTCTCTGTGAAATTGTCCCTAAGCTAACACAGATGCGGAGTAAAACATGGTGCTATCTTATTCTGACAAAGATGACGACCATAAGGAGCTTAGATGCCTAGTATCTCATTTAGTTCAATAGACACAATGATCATCGGAACAATCCTTGCACTACCCTACTGACTACGTTACCCATTCATGACGGCACCCAATCACATCGTCGGCGGCTTTACAGTCACGGGCATTTTTGCAGCTATCGGAGGCATTAACATCCTTCAGGACTATCGGCTATTGCCGGTGATCCTTCTGGGCGCACTACTTCCAGACATCGATACGACTAAGAGTGTCATTGGTCGCTTAGTCAAACCTGTCGCGAAAATCATCAATCGGAAGTATGGCCACCGGACGATTACACACTCCTTGATTGCACTCATCGGACTGACTGCAGTAGTATCGGCATTTCAAGCGACATACTTTCCGGGACTGGCGATTGCTCAGGTATTTGGATTGGCGTATGCCTCTCATTTGCTTCTGGATATGGTGACGGTGCAGGGCATTCCTTTATTCTATCCCTTCTCTAAGAATCCATGTGTGCTACCTGGGAATCCTCAGATGAGGCTGCGAACGAATAGCCTGAGACATGAGACGATGGCCTTCTGCATCTTCGTGGTGTCTGCCATCTTTATGAAGCCTCTCTTTGCAGATGGATTCTGGACGTCGTATAATCGGCTCTTTGGGACAATGGAACACCTCACCAGCGAATACCATAAAAGTGAAGATCTGCTCAAAGTCAATTTTACCATACAGCGGGGATCTGAGATCAAGCAGCAAGTGGGCTTATGTGTGGAAGCCTCTGCCAGTAAGATGACGATCATCACCAAGCAAAAGAGATTTGAGACTTATCCGCAGGACGGGCAAATGATCAGTGACATCTATCCCGAGCATACGAAGTATCGGTATAAATTCGTCCCAGGCAGTTTCCATGATATCACGGTGGACTCGCTCCATGGGCTCATCGGTGTCGGCAAATACAGTCAAATAGAAGTGCAAGGCACAGAACCATTCTTATACCTGGAAGATCAGCTCAAGAAGAAAGGCAGCGTTATGAAGATGGACTATCCTAACCGGATCAGGCTCAAAGCCATTGAGCACGATACCCGCGTCGACTACATCACGAATCCTTCTATCCAGCACAAGCAAGATCAGATCACACGCCTCCAAAGTCAGCATAGACAAGCCATGGCCGATTACCGACAGCAGCTCGGGCAGTATGAGGATCTGAAGCGCCGCATGGAGCAAGCCACAGACCACATCTATAAAGAGCTGCTGATGATCGAGTACGGTCAAGCCAAATCACCTACCCTACCCAAGTCGATAGATGATAAAGTCAGGCAGTTATACAGTGATATCGAGCAGCTGACGCAGGCTGATGGGAATCAGTATCGGGAGCAGCTGAAAGCGGCTGAGCACGGGCCTTTGCTGCTGTCAGGGCATTATGTGGAGCTGGTGATTGAGGGGGTGGAGATGTGAAAATGGGTTGGTTACAAGATTAATGTATGATTTTATCCGACAGACTTACGAAGAAAGATTGGCGTGATATAGCTACGCAGGAATGACTTTTCTTGCTATGTGTTACAGATTACTTTACTCTTTCATGTAATCACGTATTTGGATTCGAACTTTTTCAGGTGTTCTTCTATCGTTAATTTGTGTAAGAAAATGATTATTGAACAAGTCTATTTGATCAGCATCTAAAGAATTATATAATTCCTCAAAGGTCATACTAAATAACTTTATCGAGTATCCTTCAAAGATTACTTCTCTTTTCACTGTTATGCCAAAAGAATAAGCCACAAAAACAATTGAAATATCCCAATTCGCTGGATCACTTATAGTATCAAGTTCTTCCTTTCTCCTTAGGATTGTTCTCTTTAATGATCTAATGTGTCCTTCAAGATATGCTTCTGTCAGATTACCTCCATGTGGCTCATAAGTGATAATTCTTAATTCTTCTGAACTTTGAAAATCTATGTCCCCTAATTTCTTTTTTGCCCAGTTATTTGAATTTACAGCGTCTCCGTTTCCTCTTACTCTAAATTGGGAATCCTTAAAAAGAACCAACGTGCAATAGTCAACAAAACGTTGTTCTAATACCCCGTATGTCTCAGTAGGCTTTTCATAGATTTTGCTTAGTATTATTTCAATCTCCTCAGTAGTTGTTATAGAAATTGGGGCTATTTCTAAACTGTTTACTTCTATATATCTTACGAGAAAAGCTCTTATCCATTTTGCTAATTCCTTCGTTGCCGCAAAGCCCATAGTGTCCATAGAAGAGAATACTTGAACAAGGTTTTTTGCGCTCTCATATTCTTTATCTTTTCTTCTGCTGTTTGCCCATGATTCATTTACCTCATCTACAGCTTTCATATTGTTAAGAATGGGATTACCAGTACTAACAACTTGATCCCATCTTTTGAATACAGAAGATGCAATTACACCTCTTGGCGTGAATTCATATGCTGAAGCCAGACGATGATCATAAAAATCTATAATACAACACTGAAAGTGCAATATTTGTAAATATGGAAGATGCAGTTTTTTGGAGTCAATAATTTCTAATAATGTATTGTATAGATCATTAGGATATTTTAACTCTTGAGCAGCTATATCCATGATCTCACAGGCGTCAATGTCTGATGCATCAGCAAACAATTCTGCTGAATTCAAAACATCTAATTCATATTGCTTGTCTACAAGGTCTTTATCTAAAAGGGCTTTTAGTGATAATTTATTCAATATGTTGTTTATGTCTTGCCATCTGATTATGCTTAATCTTGAATCGATACTAGTAAGAATTTGCAAGATTTTACTTCCTGACATTTTTTCGTCGTTTCGTAAGTAACATATTAATCTCAGGTGACTAAGAACTATCGTTGCAAGTGAATGATCAACAAAAGCAGTCCTTTTTAAATCTTGATGAATTTCTAAGTATCTCTGAGCTATCGTTTTTTTGAAACTCAATTCATCATTACATACAAGTAAACCCTTATTAATAATAGCCATGAGTTTAGCATCAATAATATTGTCTTGCCGCCATTTGTCTATAAGATTTATAAGTGTTTGAGCATGATCTTCTTCGTTGATTCCATTTTCCTTTAAAACTTCAACCACAACCTTAGATGCTAAACTTGTCGATAAATGAGGAATTGGCAATAGTAAGCCTTCTAATATTTCTTCAATTTTATTCATTATTCCAAAGGCTCTTATTATCCCAAATAGTTGAGAAACTATCTAAAATCACACTATTTGTTTCATCGATTGTATACCCAAGTACACGACACCATCTTAAAAAATCAAGTAGACTAATTCTCTTATTACCAGACTCAATTTTAGCTATATCAGATTGTCCTTTACTAAGCTGTAATGCCAATTGCTCTTGAGATACTCCTTTGAGAGTCCTAAGCTCTTTTAATATATCGCCTACTTCCCCGTCTGTTAAATCTGCCATATTAATTATGAAATTAAATATTAAAGTATTCTATAATTAGTTTATTCTTAATAGCTTTAGAGCTCATTCCAAAATGGAATATTATGGACCTAACTCAAATCGCAAAAAAAACAAGTACAAGAGGTACTGCTGTTTCCTTATATACAGGGGCTGGAGGGATGGATTTGGGCTTTTATTTAGCAGGATACGATATTATATGGTCTAATGAAATCAATGCTGATGCAGTCAAGACCTACCAATCAGTATTCAAAAACCATGAAGCTACTTGTGGTGATATCTTAAATCAAACATTGCCTGATGTTAAAGACTTGGATTTAGTATTTGGCGGTCCTCCTTGTCAGGGATTTTCAGTAGCAGGTAAAATGGATCCAAATGACCCAAGAAGTCAGCATGTATGGAACTTTCTTGGTGTTGTAAAAAGACTTAAGCCTAAGTCTTTTGTAATGGAAAATGTGAAAGCATTGGGTTATAATTCAAGGTGGTCATCCTTACGAGACAACCTTGAGAAGAGTTCAGAAGAATTAGGATATAAAACAAGAATTTATGTGCTAAATGCAGCTAATTATGGAGTGCCGCAAGCAAGGGAGCGAATGTTTTTGGTTGGCACCAAAATAGGGTTAAATAAGCCAATTATTCCTAAGGAAGTTTCTAAGAAAAAGAGAAGGGTTTTGAATGATGTCCTAAAAGAATTACCAAAATATGGCAAAGCTGGTAATGATATGAAGTGTACAGCAACAATAACCCCTGCTAAGAATCCTATTTTAAGAAAATCTCCATTTGCAGGCATGTTATTTAATGGACAGGGCCGACCTTTAAACATTAATACTCAATCTTTAACTCTTCCTGCATCAATGGGAGGTAATCGTACACCTATTTTGGATCAGAGACAAATTGAGGAAAGTACAGAAGCATGGGTTATCAATTATCATAATAGACTTTTAAGAGGCTTATCTCCTGTTAAAAAAGTACCTTCTTTTTTGCGAAGATTGACGGTTCAGGAAGCTTCTTCAATACAAACTTTTCCAAGAGAAATGGAGTTTAGTGGCTCACTAACATCAAAGTTTAAACAAATAGGTAATGCAGTTCCACCATTATTAGCTTATCACGTCGCCAAGTCTTTGTAGTTTATTCTTAATGCATCAGTAATACAACCAAAAGTTCCGTCTATTTCCATTATATGGTTACTTAAAATTAACATTCTACCTATCCTGTAGCATAAACCATTATAAATATCCACTATAGCCTTTAAAATTACCCTTTTCATGGAACAATCCTTGCACTACCCTACTCGATAAAGTGTCACCATGAAGCAACTTACGCTACACATCCTGTGCATACAGTTCATCTGCGTCCTGACAATGAGTGCTCAAAGCCTCGGTGTGCCTGAATTGCTGGAGCTGGAGCTGTCTTTGCGAAGATATCACACCACAGAACTACAAGCCCAACTAAAGGCCTTAGAGCGCACGAAATCGGCTGCTTGGAAAGATCTACTGCCCAGCGTGGGTGTCGCCTATACCCCATCGGGTGCGCCACGACCTGCGGCTAACTGGTCACCGCTGCAGATCCTGGATCGCAAAGAGAAAGAACACAAGCGCAAACTGGATAAAGAATCACTGATGCTGTCCTATGATTTATTACTGACTGAGCGGCTCTATAAGCTAAAGCAGATCTACTACGACTATGAGATCGACAGACGATCCATCATGAGCCATATGGAAGGACTGAAGATAGATGAGCAGCTATTCGCCATCACCGAGCGCAAGTATGAAGAGAACATCATCAAGCCATCTGAATACCTGAAAGCCCAAAAGACCATGCATCAGTATCGCTCACAGATAGAGCTGAATGAACAGGAGCTGTATAAGAAGCGGAATGAGTTGCTTTATGTGGCTAAGTGGGAATAGGTTTCTATTAGTTTTGTTCTTCTTTGTCTCTGACTTCTTTTAGGTATTTTTCTCTACCCTCTTCATCGAGCTTTAGGAATTTGGATATTTTCCATTCTTCTTGTTCTGTCATTCTGTGTTTGGGATCTCCTATGCTGCGGACGTTTAAGTCTATGATGTTATTGTTTTTTGGCACCTCCCAAAGATAATCTTTAGGTAGCCTAAAGATATACTATAAACTTATTATGATTTTATATTGAATTTAATATAAGTTTAAAATAAACTTATATTAAGTGTGGAGAGTGTAAATAGCTGGGGGATGATTGCAACTATTTAGAAGAAATGGTAGTTTTATATTCACATGACTCCTCGGTCTCAGTAGATCGAGAAGGGCCATGAAAAATGAATTCCTCGGTTGGTTCAACCGGGGTTTTTTTATGCCCGGACGATTCCTAAAGGATCTGATGTAGATGCAGCTTTAATCAGTAAGGGATCTAAGAAGTCAAAATATCGATGAGCATCGTACTTACGCAATGCGCCTTTCGGATATTCTTTTAATCTAAGTGAAGTCACAATGCAGTCAGCGATCTGGACAAAGTGAGACTGCGCAGAATCTCTAAAGACAGGATCTTCAATAATGCTTGTCGTCGGGCTGGAAAAGATGAGTCCTTCAGTATATTTTGAAGGGACTGGATTATACGCTCTCATGCGTCGCATGAGGTTTACGATTCTGGAATTATCAGTATTATCTGCGAAGACCATCCCCCACTCTGCAGCATCTTTCTTCAAGTGTGTATCAAAACGCTGAATCAAGCGATTCCAAGCGACCTCTTGATAATTCGTGTACTGCGGTAGAGCTTCTTTGTCGAGACATACATTGATGATCCTTGCATTCGGTAGTATTGACGGGATCTGCTGCACGACTTGTTTAAGGATCGACATTCTCACTGCCTTCTTGTAGACACTGTATTCCTTGTACTTTCGCACACTCACAAAATCACTGCCGTGCAATTCTAATCTAACAGAGAATCCATGATCCGCTCTCAGTAAGTCTCTCAGTCTTTTGATAGCCGCAAAATCAGACGCCCAGTCCATATGATCTACGATAAGACCTGATAAGATGAAATACTGACTATTCGCCCCAGGATTATACTTCCCTGGATCTCCACTTTCATCAACATACATAATTCGCATAATGACTGCTGTTTTTAGAATCTATACCAAAGATACACAGAGGCTTTCCATACTTGTCGTTTGCTAAATAGGTGTATTATACAGTTACCATAAGTTCATTATAAGTTTAAATCAAAGTTATTATAAACTTATTTTATAAATCTGAGGCTGTGTGGTGACGTTAAGCCGTTCTGGTAGCAATGCCTAAAAGTGAGGTGAAAACTCACTGAGCCTCAAATAAACAGTCTCTATAGGCGCTATTCTATCAGCTATCAGACTTCCTAAATTACGCCTCAGCAACAGATTCAGCTTTGATCTTAGATTCTATGGCTTCGAGGAACCACGTATGGCGTGAGATATTGACTAATCTCTGATCGAGCAAGCCATCTATCGTATCAATTAAATCTTGCGGCAGCCGCAGCTGTACAGGAATCTTCTTTTCTGGTTTCTTTCTAACTCGCTTTGTGGACTTTGGTTTAACCTCTACAGGTACATCCCCTCCCTTTGAGATCAGCTTATCTATCTGACTTTCATTGAGCCCTATCTTTTTAGGTTTTTTAGTAATTGGCATAAATAGACTTATTTTAAACTTACTATTAACTTATCTAAAACTTATAATAACGTTATATTAGACTTAATGCATGATTACGCTGGTCTTATTGACTAGAGCGTCAAAGAGTGCCTTGATCTCCTTAATGGCTTTCTGATCCGCTGGCTTGAACTCCACAACGCTGAGCCCTTGTGACGCAGCTTTCCTAAATGCCTTCCTTCTTCCGAGTGGTGTATCTAAGAGCTTGAGCACATTAGTCTCATTGATGTATTCTTTAGCTTCCTCCCCTTCACTTCCTTGAGCGTCGACTCCATTGAGCACCGCGAATGCTTGCAAGCTGGGATTAGCTGGAGACATCTCTTCCACCATATCGATCACAGGCTCCAGCGTCCACATATCAAATGAACTCGGTATGAATGGCGCAACAAATACATCAGACACCACAAGCGCAGCTCGTTGGCTGGTCGTATCTCGACCACCAGCATCAATGACGATATCCTGATACTTACTTCTGAGCTTAGCGACTTCTGTCCTGACCGCAGCACCATTGAGCTGGATGGCAGTATAGCCGATATCGCCCATGTTATCGCTACGCATCTGAGAGAAGTCCGCAGATGAGCCCTGAGCATCAGCATCTATCAGTAGCACATCCCTGCCAGACTGTGCCAGCAGGATGGCGAGATTAGTGGATAGGGTAGTCTTACCGCTTCCACCTTTGATTCCTCCAATTGTATAAACCACTTAGTTTAAGTTTGATTTGATCTTACAAAGGTATTAAAATAAAGTTATTATAAGTTTAATATGACCTTATAATGCACTTGATTATGATGTTGGAAGTATCACTTTAACTTGATCAAGAAGATGCTTTTCCTTTAGCAACTTAACTGCTTCTATTGCCTGTTTACCTTCAGCACTCCCCTCTATTGATTCTATTCTTATATCCTTCAGCTCCAAAATATCAGTGATCATTGCAATCTCAATCTGATCTTTTTCTTTTTCTAATTTTTCAATTTCTAATTTGTCTATAGTTGTCATAGCCATTCCTTTGGCTTGTAATTGCTGCAACTTCATCTCGATTTCTCTAAGATGATACTGATGAAGCTCATCTTTTCTTTCTTCCTCAATTTTAAGAGTTTTAATTTGTGCTTTGATAAATTCTGCTTCTGCTTGATCTTTATATGTGGAAGCTTGTTTCGCTTCAACATCTAACTCAAACAACTTTTGATTTCTTTTTTCATTCAATTTCCTATGTTTTAAATCACTAATATTCTTCTGAGCTTCTTGCCATTTTAAAAGAATATCAAGCAAATCCTTAACAGCAGGAAGAGCATATTTGCAGATGAAAAATAAAGCTCCAAGAATTAGTATATCAGGGCCAGCTAAAAGTATAATAAAACTACCTTTTCGAATATCTACAATTTCAAATCGACCAAAACCTTCTAGTGCCTGCTCTAATTGCTTTAGAAGCAAATGCATGTCAATGATATCTTCTAATTCGAGCCCATATTTTTTAAACCCTAAGTAAAGCATAGCCTTTTGATCATCTATTTCTTGTGGTTGGGGAAGAAATTGGGTATCTGCTCTCTGAAATAAGGTAGGCAGTCCTGAGAATCCTTTCATCATCAGGCTGTAATACATATAGTCAGATTTGATTTTGGCCTCTGTAGCTAAATCATCATATAATCTGAATACATCTTGTTTAAGCTCTTTTAAGTGTTCTGTACTGATCAGCTCGATCCTTTCTAATATCCTATTCAGATCCTCTAAATGATTCACGTTTGGTGATTCTACTATTTGCTTAATTACTTTCGAATAGAAGGGTAGGGCAGCCTCATCTTGCGCATTCCACTCTAAAAAGTTTTCAGGTAACATAAAGTCCTCTAAATCAGCACTATAGAACATACATAATCTAATAGTAGCAGTAAAATCAAAGTCGTGCTCTATCCTCTTAAATATGGAATCATTAAAGGTTGAGTCATAGATATTTGTCAGGTTAAACTCTACGTCTGTAAAGTTGGTATTCACGAATTTAGAATCATTAATTGAGCAAATTGAAAATTTACCTAACCTCCATGTTGTAAACGTAGTTTCAGTGTTATCTATAGTTGAACCAGTGAATGTGAATTTGTGGAACTCTGTACCAAATATGATACTTTCAAAAGTTATATGGCATTGGTTAAAAGATGATTCTATGAACTTACAGCCATGTAATTTAAGACCTATTAGATTGACATTGTCAAATTCTGCATGATGGAAATTGCAATCTCTAAATATAACATCATCGAGCTGACTATCAGAGAATTCAAGTAAGTCGATGAAATGGCACCCTATAAATTCACATGATGTCATTTGTGTAACTCGACACCTAAATCCCCTAAACGTTGAATTTTTGAAATTGCGCTCCGATAAGGCAACCCTTGATAGGTTCACATTTTTATGAACTCCACCATTTTCTAACTTTTTCAGTATTTGGTCTAATTGCTCTTCCTCAGTGTGTATCCCGCACATATTTGAATAAATGATAGGCCTATTTGAGCAAGAGTCTTCGATACAAGTAGGTAGTGCCATTAATATTATAAGTTTACAATGAAGTTATTATAAACTTATAATAAGATATAATTAAAGTTAAATTGAATTTATATTAAGGTTACACAAACTTCCGCTTCCCAAAATTAAAGATGCTCCGTGCAAACAAGGCAAACAACATAAAGACACCACCAAATAAACGATAAGCTCCCGTATCATCATCAAACTCACCACCCACATATCTAAGCACCATGAGACTTGATATACCGACAACGATAGGCACACTCATATCTATCTCCTTTAGCGCAGCTGTATGCCGGATCTCTCTGATGTGTTCTACATTGATGATTTGCTCTTTGCTGAATCGCTCGATCAATTCTCGGATGAATAGGGGATTGCCATTTGTCTGTTCGTAGATGTGATTCTTATAAGACTCTATATCTTCAATGCGACTCAGGAGCGGCTTGCTCAGCTTCATAATCAACTCTATTGATTCCAGTCTTTTAAGAGGACCGATCTCTATTTTCTGAAAGTTGCTGAGGAAGCTGGACTGACTCATTTTAATCTTACGGGCACAGGCGATGATGTGAAAGATGTTTTTCAATTTCTCTAATGCGTTAACACCTGCAGCTGTGATATGTGTGAGATCATCTATGAGTAGGGTATACTCGTTCTTCGTTGTCACCTTTTCGATCATCTTGATCAGATTGGGTACACTGTTTTTTGTTATCACTTTATTGATATCAGCTTCTTGCGTCATCAAGTCTATTATCTTCTCCTTATCACCATCATACATCTCCAGCAGAATATTAGCTATCGTAGACTTGACCCCTTTAAAATCATCCAGTCGTAATACCTTATCTCCGCTAAACATCCCCAGGATCTGTGACTTACCGATTCCCTGAGGACCTGTGATGATGAGATTGATCTTCTTATGAAATAGCTCATTGATCACTTTCAGCTCGTCCTGTCTGCCTACGTGTACTTTATTGAAATGCCCTGTATCATTGAGGATAAAGACATTCTTGCGAGGAAACCATTTATCTTTTGTTCGTTTGTAGACGCTTCGTTTATCTAAATTCTGAATGGCTGTGCGCTTGCGATCTTCTGCCACATGTAAGTATATCTCTGTTGTCTTTGCTGATGCATGCCCTAATAGATCCTGTGCAGTTCTGATATCAGCGCCTTCCTGGACAAGATCACTGGCAAAGGTGTGCCGCAGCATATGAGGGTAGGCTTGCCACGAAGAATACTTCTTAATCATACGCCACACTCTGATTCTGCTGATGTGTCCACTCTCTGAACTCGTCGGAAATATAAAGGCTTTCTCGCCCTTATCCTCCAGCTTCAAGTATACATCAGACAGTGCTTCTATCGTGCGAGGTGTCAGCGGTATACGCCTGTATACAGGCTTATCACTCCGCTTCTTCAATGACATGACGATCAGCTCATGAGACTTAAAATCAAAATTCTCTATCCGCAAGCCGCTGACTTCAGTGACTCTGAGGCCGCAGTCCAGCATGAGCAACACTAATAATTTATGGCGAGGATTCCGAGACACATTAGTCAACAGCGTGTCCTGATCTTTACGAGTCAGTAGTGGAATATCTCTT
>Ga0209831_1001902_pt1 | contig 18680 bp, 9 predicted proteins | sample Maine_Asex4_meta_FD_187451 | JGI IMG/M metagenome (GOLD analysis project Ga0209831, IMG submission 187451) | Marine algal microbial communities from Maine, USA - Maine_Asex4_metaG (SPAdes) (version 2) | ecosystem: Host-associated > Algae > Red algae > Unclassified | place: Maine, USA | collected...
TTGACGCTCTGATCACCGCCGCTCTGATGATTGACGCTCTGATCACCGCCGCTCTGATCACCGCCGCTCTGATCACCGCCGCTCTGATCACCGCCGCTCTGATCATTGACGCGTTCATCACTACCGTGCTGATCCTGCCCGTGCTGATCCTCAATCACGATAGGGGCAGGGAACCCGTCGTCCAGAACAGGCACTTCGGAGTCTCGCAGATCGACAACAGCGCCTTCATTCGACATGGAGCGAACTTCAGTCACCGGCTCGGGTGTGGCTGGTCGGATGGACAGCAGCGGTTCGTCAGCTGTGACATCGACCTGGGTCCACGGTGAGGGGTCTGCTGCGTCCATGACCTCGACCTCGGCGATGGTGTCTCCCGCTTCACGTCGTGATGGTGCCGCAGCCGCCGGTGCAGGGTCGGGTCCCCCTGGATGTGCGGCAATGTCCACCGATTTCATCTGGTTTGTCGGTTCGCCCCCAGCGCGGTCAAACGGATCGGTGTGCGATTCTCCAATCGCCGCATCCCAGATCGACTGCTTTCTGGGTGCGCGAACGGGTTCAACAGCCACGGCATCAGCGATTGGTGCAACAACCTCGCGCTCGGGAGCGAACGGGTCAGCCGGAGCTTCAGACACCGAAGCCAGTTCTGGGACCTCAGGGATACCTGGACCGACCGGTGATTGCGCAAACCCGGACATATCGGGGACATCGAGCGGCCTTGCAAACTCAGGCGCTGGAGCAACCTCCGGCGGAAGCGCAACCTCAGGCGGAAGCGCAACCTCAGGCGATGGAGCAAACTCAGACGCTGGAGCAGGCTCGGCGACCTGAGCGACTTCGGGTTCCTGGGCGACTTCGGGTTCCTGAACGATTTCGGGTTCCTGGACGACTCCGAAGGTGGCAGCCTCAGCTACCTGAGGCCGCTCGGCAGCTGCAGGTTCCTGGGAGTCAGCTGGATCTTCCGGCGTCACTGGCGCCGCTACCACGTCGGGCTCTTCTGAAGCTGCGGCTTCAACAGCGTCAACCTCAGCAGCATCGTCGCCAGCGAACACGTAGGTCGGCTCCGCTGTCGAAGACGAGCAGCGAGCGCCAGTCTCGAGCGTCGTTGTCATGCCGGTCATCACGGAGTTGATGAGCTGTTCCCGCAGGTCCTGCGGAGCAACGATTGCGTCTATGGATCCGACCCGCTGGGCCCGCTCAATGCTGTGGATACTGTCAAACTCGTCGGCCACCTGACCCAGCATCTCGGCGTGCACCGCCTCTTCAAGGTCACGCAGTTCCCTCTCAAGATTTGCCATCTGCGTTTCGTCGCCCGCTGCCAACTCGGCTCGCTTGTCTTGAACTCGCGCATCCGCCTGTACCCGCGATCGAACCTCGCGGGTGAAGACAACCGCAGCAGCGGGGGCTCCCCCAAGCACTGACGCCTTCGTGCCTTCGACAGCGAGCACCTGCATGTTGTCGTGCAGGGTCCCCGAGAACACCACGAAGGCGCCACCGTGGTAGCGCGAGATCACACAGAAAACGATCGGGCCGTCGAAGTTGACGACGGCACGCCCAATCTCGGCTCCGTACTCAAGTTGCAGCCGGCCCAGAGACTCGGGCGACCCGTCAAATCCGGAAAGATTGGCGAGAACGACCACGGGGCGACTTCCACTCGCTGCGTTGATTGCGCGCGCTGCCTTCTTGGATGCCAGAGGGAACAGGGTGCCGGCTGTCCATTGGTCCGGACCGTCCGCAGGCAGAGGTCCGTAGCGCTGCAACGGGCGAGATTCGATGCCGATAACAGTGGATGCGAACCCGCCGAGAAATGCGTCGTAGACCACAACGTTCTCGGCATCTCGCATCTGACTCCACCGTTCAAGCGGTGGATGGTCAGCATCGATTACTGCATTCATGACGGTGCGGATGTCAAAGGGCTTCTTGCGACCCGGGTTCGCGGCGTCACTGAAGATGTCACCAACGGTCTGCAGGTCGATGCCCTCGATTTTGTGAGGGACGCTGCGGACATCCCGGTTGACCGGGTCTGTCGTTGGACGCGAACGGGGAAACCTTTCCCCGGGCGCGACGTAGCCAAATTCGTAGTGACGAAAGAGAATATCAATGGCGCCCCGCAGGTCCATGGCCCAATATTGCGCCTGACCGTTCGGGCCCATGATTCGGTCGTGCCCGCCGATTCCGAAGTTGTCCTCCGCGGACACACCGCCGGAGTAGTCGAGGGCTTCCTTACCGGTCAGCACCATTGCCGACTCGGGGGTCATGACGAGAATGCCCCGGGTGTGCATCACCATCGTCGCTTCAGCGTTCCAGTAGGGCTGAGCGCCGACATTGATACCTGTCACAATGATGTTGATCTCACGGCCAGCCTGGGTGACTTCAATGATCCGCCGCAGCACCCGGGAGATCCAGTCCATATTCTCGGTGCCGCTGTCCATCGCAATACGAGCGCCCGACGACAGCGCGAACCACTCAACAGGCACGTCGAGCAGCTCGGCCAGATCAATACCCGCCAGAATCCGACGACATTCAGCCCCTGAAATGGAACCTAGTGACTTCGTTGGATCGCCGAACAGCGCCACGCGTCGCATTCCCTCGGGGTAGCGAGTTGTTGGCGTGTCGACAAGGCCGACAACAATGCCTGCCGTGTTTGAACCGGGCGGACGATCCACGGGAGCGAACGTGCCATCCTCCTCAAGGTCGTACTCAAGAAAGCTGCCACCCTCACCAGCGATCTGCTCCATCAGCTCGTAGGGGTACGGCGACCGACGTCGACGGGCCCTTTGCAGCGTCTGTGCATAGGGGTCGAGGGGTTGAAGCACCGTGTTCGGCGCGTCAATCACGCTCAGAACCAGGCCGGTCTCCGGCGTGTCGGCAATCCGGACAACCACTTCATTGACCCGACCGTCGGGGCCTACCACCTTCGCCTGAACCCGGACATCTTCAAGTCCGAGACCCGCGGTTGCCGGCGCCACAGTTCGGGCGATGGCTTCGAAGTCCTGAATCGGGATGTCCACCCGCGGCCACACGTACAGAAGAACCCGGTTCCAGTGCGCGGTGCCTTCCGGTCGGCCAGACTCCCTCGTTCGGCGGACATCGTTGAGGCATGCCATGAGCCGCGCTTCGAGTTCGGGCAGCGCCACAATTCGTCCTTCGGCATCGCGAACGGGCGTGAGATCACGAACCTCTGCCGCACTGAACAGCCGGCGGTCATCCGGGTCATCTACACCGGTGGCGAAGAAGAGATAGGTGTCGTCGTGCGATGCGAGCCGCTCGACATTGAAATCACGGAAGCGCCAAAGATGAAGTCGATCGGAGATGGCCGGATGCAACCCGCGGATCTTCCTGTCCTCAAAGAAAGTGCCGTCCGCATCAGGACGAACGGTGAGGTGATGCACGCGACCGTCGGCATCCACCGCCGACACCGTGAATCGTTGGACGCCAGCAGGCAGCGAGATATGGCGAAGCTCCGCCATGAAATCCGCAGCAAGCGCATCATCGTCTATGACGGTCATGGAACGCAGATAAAGATCGACCGCGACCTCGTCGCCGGTGGGAGCTTTGGATGCGATTTCGGAAAGCGCATGCGCTGTCTCGCGAAGTGCGCCCTTTTCGGCCGTTGTGACAAGCACGTGCGATCGTTGCCCTGCCTCCGCGAAGCTGACCGTGAGGATCAAACGCTCGCCGGACCTGCCGATGCGAAAGCGTTCCAGCGACTTCGTCTGATAATTCCGCCGGGTGATCACTTCGAGGAGTGCCGTGTAGTCGGGATCTTCGGCATCGAGCGATTCGTCGAAGAAACCGATAAGACGCTCGGGCGAAAGCACCATCTCGCGAATGTGGTCCGACCGGTCAGACGCTTGCGGATGATGTTGGAGGTAGCTGAGATGATGCCGGATCTTCGCCAGCTCAGCCACTCGAGCCTCGGTGATGAACGGTTGATCGAAGAGGCGGAACCGGAGCCGCCGGGCCGCATCAGCGACCGCCGGGGTTCGGACCTGCGTTGCGGCGATGACGCGGTTCAACGTGGCCCGAACCGCCAGGCGCCGTTCCTCAACGTCATCGTCGCCATCATCGTGATTCGACTCGACCAGAGCGCTCACCGGCACCGCGCGCAGTATTGCGAGGGCGATCGAAATGAGCGTCTCCTGATCCTGTTGGCTGCGGAACACCAGGTAGGCGCCCTCGGCGAGTTCGGGTGACCAATCAAGCGTGTCAATGCCGTAGTGGCGGAAGGCCGCAAGCAGACGATCGGCGAAGTCGTTGGGCAGACCCTCAGCATCCACGTCCAACGAACGCAGGTATCGGTGGAAGAACTCCTGAGGGTTGTGTTGGACAAGCGTTGCTTCGTCCACTCGACTACTGCGATTTCGCGACAGCATGGTGATGTCCGAAATCGCGTCAAGGATGGACAGCTCTGCATCAGATATTGGGCCCTCGTCGAGAACGTCAGCTCGAGCGCTTTGATAGTTGGCAAGAGCCACATCCAGCTCGGACCTGGAACCTTCGAAGCCAAGGACTTTCCAACGGAAGTTGTCCAACGCCTTCATCGTTGTCGTTCTGGGATTGTCCTGCGTTGCGTCGACCGCCGCCAGAGCGACAAAGCTCACCGGCTCCACTGCCGGCGCAGTTGACTCAGCGTCAGCGACCACGGGTTCGAGGCGGATCAACGCACTGCCGACGTCCACCTGCGTGTTGGCCTTGGCGACAACCTCGATGACCGTTGCATCGAACGGCGCCTGAATGGCCGTCTCCACCTTCATACTTTCAACAACAATCAACGATGCGCCGCGTCTGACAACGTCGCCTTCGGACACAGAGACAGCAACCACCAGCGCCGGCGCAGGAGCGCGCACGGTGCCACCGTCATCGCGCGAGATGCGGTGCACCATGCCATCCACTTCCACGAGGTGATCAGCACCGTCGACCGACGAGAGAATGCGATACCGATTTCCGCCCACGGTCATGATTCGACCGGAACGGCCGGCATCTGTCACCCGGGCCAGGACCGAAACCTCTGCCAGTGTTACCGAGAAGGTGTCCGGTGCGACCTGACCGACGTCAATCTGATAGCTCTCACCATTTATCCGTCCAGCAAACCGGCCATCGCTGGTTTCACTCAACTGCGGTCGCCCGCGCAAAGCCGAAGCGTAGAACGCCGCCTGTCCAAGCTCTTTATCAGCTTCGTAGGCATCAATGGCTGCTGCGATCAATGCAATCGCCGGCTCGCCACTGCTGAGGTGTGCTCCGGTTTCGGTCAACCCATCAAGCCACGCCGTGGTGAACACGCCGTCTCGAACCTCGGGGCGAGACATCGTGTCCAGCAGAAACGACTTGTTCGTGGTTCCGCCCGCAATAACCACGCGCGTCTGCTCAAGTGCCCTGGTCAGTCGATCAAGGGCCTCAGGGCGGGTTGGGCCCCATGCAATGATCTTCGCAATCATCGAGTCGTAGTCCGCCGGGATGACATCTCCCTCGGCCACGCCGGTATCGACGCGAACGCCGGGACCGGTCGGGAACTCAAGCAAAGAGATACGTCCGGGCGCCGGCGCGAAACCCCGTGCCGGGTCCTCTGCGTTCAGGCGAGCTTCGACCGCATGGCCATACACTCCGGGACTGTTGCCCTGCAGTGACCATCCAGCAGCGATTCGAAGCTGCAGTTTCACCAGATCAAACCGAGTGGTCTCTTCCGTAACCGGATGCTCCACCTGCAGACGGGTGTTGACTTCCAGGAATGCGAACTCGCCCGTTTCAGGCTGGTACAGGAACTCGACTGTGCCAAGGTTGCGATACCCGGCTGCCTTGCACAGCGAGATTGCGGCGTTTCGAACAGCTTCTTCCTGCTGTTCGGTGAGGGCAGGCGAAGACGACTCTTCAATGACCTTCTGGTTTCGCCGTTGGAGACTGCAGTCGCGCACGCCCAGCGCCCACACCTCACCGAAGGTGTCAGCTGCGATCTGCACTTCGATGTGACGGGCATTGGTGATGACCGGCTCCATGAAGACCGTGCCATCGCCGAACGCCTTCTCGGCTTCTGCCGTCGCCCGTTCAAATGCGGTGGCCAACTCGTTACTGGTGTCGACGCGCCGAATGCCGCGTCCACCACCCCCGGCGGCGGCTTTGACCATGAGCGGGAAGCCAATGTCAGGGGCCAGTTCCCGCGCCTGCTCGACAGAGGTCACGGGCCCGGAACTCCACGTGGCAACAGGCACGCCGCATGACTCGGCAAGCCTCTTGGCGCCAATCTTGTCTCCGAGCTGACGCATGACGTCGCCGGGCGGCCCCACGAAGGTGATACCGAGGCGATCGCAGAGGTCAGCGAACTCTGGATGCTCGGCAACGAAGCCCCAACCGACCCACGCAGCGTCAGCTCGGCTCTCCACAAGGGCGGCTTCAAGTGCGTCGTAGTCGATGTAGCGATTACCCTCGCCGGGCGCAAGCTGCACGGCCTCGTCGGCTTCGCGCACGAACATCGCTGATGCCTCTGCCGCCGTGTGAAGTGCGACCGTCAACGGAAAGCCAGAAGTTCGATCTTTCAACTCGCGTACGGCGTTGATGAGACGCATGGCCGACTCACCTCGGTTGACAATTGCAATCCTTTGAAACAAGGGATTGGACGTCATAGGGCGCGCGAACGAGAAGACATGGTTGGAATCATCGCACAGCAGCGTCGGTGATCCAACTGCTGTGGAAACGATCCCCAGGATCCTGAGAGCGCCGCCTCAAGACCAGCGAGAAGACCAGCGAGCACGCCCGCGCCCTGTCCGCACAATCATCGCCCCGGGCCCTGCGACCCACGTTTCCACGCTGATTCTCCTCGCCCATGCCCAACGGGCCAATGTGGGCGACCCGGCCAAAAATCACTCAAATTGGGACTTTCGGTCACCGAACGACACTCACATGAGCGGGAAGCATGGCACAACACCACAGGGTTCCGGCGGGGACGGGCGGCCTGGCGGGACAACGACACATGCAGCCTTTCCGGCGTCGAGGCCAACCACCCTGGGGTTGTTCCTGGCGCTCTTCGGCTGTGTGTGCCTTGCTGCGTGCGGGCTGACCGACACAGACTGGGCGGCGCCGACCGCGGTTCACGCAGCAGATCTCCCGTATCCAGCCGACGTCGTCGAGGATCCGAGCGACGAACCGTCCCTGCCTCCTTTTCGCGTCACGACGGTGGTCGAGCCGGTGGTTGTGGAATTGGCGAGCGAACAGGGCACGACCGAACTCGTGTTGGGCGAGGATCTCACCCGGGAACCCGTTGACCCAACGGTCGTCGTGGAAACCGTGACCAGCACTGTTGCCGGCACTGCCCGGATAAGCGGGATCGTGTCCCCGGCGCAGGAACTCGACGTCATGGTCACCAGCCCCAATGGCGAAGTGGCCCCCGTGCGCATCGGCCCTGGTTCAAACGGCTCGTTCAGCCACGACGTTGCCGGCCTCGCTTCAGGACCGCAAAGTGTCTGTCTGAACGACGTCTGTCACCGGGTCTTCATCGCCGAGGAAACGCACGAACCCTTTGAGGTCGTCCACCGGCGGATTCTGGATGCGCTGGTGCGTGCGAACCAGATCTTTGACTTTGAGTCTGCACTTCCGGACTGGACCGTCACTGTCGCCGGCCCAAGCACCGGTGCTGGGGGCCACTTCGATCCCGTGAACAAGGTCATCTCCATCAGCGGAACGTCAGGCCGCACGACAGAAGAGTTCGTGACGACCATCCTTCACGAGGTCGGCCATGCCATGGAGTTCGAGCATCTGAGCGATACCGATCGGGTCGCCTATCGGCACATGCGTGGCATCCTTTCCGAAGGCGCATGGATGCCGCAGGACCTGCTGGCCCACGAACGGTGGGAGTCTCCCGCTGAAGACTTCGCAGAGGTCTTTGTGACCTGGCTGACCAATGGCGACCATCAGACTCGATCCTCGGTGGCGGACCAGCCAACGTCTGAGCAGATGCAGGCCTTCGCCGACATGGTCAGCGATTGGTCCTGAGCTCAAGTCTCGGCCGATCGCCCCATTTGGGATCAGAATCGGCTCAGCGGTTCCGCATTCAGGCTGGACGCACGTCGCCCGCGAAGTAGCCGAACCGACCGCTCCGAGTGCGGCTTCGCGTCGAGCAGACCCAATGGACTAGGCCACGCGACAGGTTGGCACCCGGACTACTCACAAAGGCTCTCGTTCCGACGATTGAAGATGCGCAAGCTCATCTGTTGAGTTTGCGAGTCCGACAAAGGAGTCAACGAAAATGGGAACCACCCTGAAACAGTCATGGCTTTATCGCCTGGCAATGGCAGTGGGCATTGTCCTTCTGGCCACCGCCATGATGAGCCTGACAGCGAAGCCGGCCGCTGCCCAAAGCACCGTGCCCCTCAATGTGAACGCACAGCTGAGCGGCGGATCCGCCTCACTTGCTGATGTCGTCCTGAGCGTCGAAGGTCCGGGCGCCAGCCTTGCGACCACCGGCGCAAACGGCATCTCGAACGTACAGCTGCAGGTTGGCGAGACCTACTCGCTTACCAGCACGCTTTCCTCGCCGAACTACAACGCCCAGTGGGTCTGCCGAGGCGGCGTAACCGTCAGCAACGGCTTCGTCACCGTCCCGGCCACGGCTTCGGAAGTCGACTGCACCGTCTTCCACGTGTACAGCGCTCCGATTCCCGTTGTGATTTCCCTGGATGTCACCAACGACGGTGCTGGCGTCAGCACTGCTGGAGATTTCGATCTGGAGATCTTCGCTGCCGACGGATCCTTCCTGAGTTCCGGTCTTCCCACCGGCGGCTCCTGGACCACTTCACTCGGACAGGGTTCCTACATCGTGGGTATCTCTGGGCTGGGCGACTACGAAGTGACCGCTTCCAGCTGCGCTGTCGTCGCCGAGTTCAGCGGCGCAGATGAAGCTCTTCCGGGAACGGCCTTCACCATCGATGCCAACTCTGCTGAGGTCAACTGCACCATCGCAATCAATGACACCACCGAGCTCCCCGAGCCGACCGCTGTTCCGGAGCCGACGCCGGAACCGACTGCTGTCCCGGAGCCGACGGCTGTCCCTGAGCCCACCGCAGCTCCGGAACCAACCGCAGTACCGGCAACCGCAGTACCTGCAACCGCAGTTCCCGCAACCGCTGTACCGGCCACCGCCGTTCCCGCAACCGCTGTACCGGCCACCGCCGTTCCCGCAACCGCAGTGCCTGCAACCGCCGTTCCCGCAACCGCAGTGCCGGCAACAGCAGTGCCGGCCACCGCCGTTCCCGCAACCGCAGTGCCGGCCACGAATGTCGGAGACGCTGGTGCCAACAACAGCGCAACCACAGACTCTGGCGGTTCAAATACCGGTTCTTCAGATGCCGGTTCTTCGAACACCGGCGACTCCTCTGGGGGCAACAACAGCCTCGACACCAGTGACGCTCCAGCCGCTCTTGCCTTCACCGGCGCTGAGACGGTCTGGCTCGCAGTTGTCGGCGGGTTGTTCCTTGCCTTCGGTCTGGTTCTGAGCGTCTCCACCCGGCGCCGCCAGAATTAGAACCCCGGCTGCTCAGCGGCCCTGATCGTCGGACGTGCGTTGCTCCTCCGGCACGCACACCAATACGTATGGGGACCTGTCTCACGGGCAGGTCCCCTTCGCGTTCCGCCGGCCGTTGTGAGCGGATCAGCGCTCACCGATCAGACCTGCGGAGCTGCGATCTCCGGCACATACATCTTCTGCCCCGCTCTCATCAGAGCCAGCCCAAAGAGAAAGAGGAGGAAGGCAAACCATGCGACCGGCGTTACGGGAATGAGCGCAACCGCAGAAGTTGCGTCTGGCTCCACTTCAGGGCCCGACCCGCCTGTGGCTTCGGCCCATGCTTCGATAGCCGGGAACTGAGCCTCGCTCCAGCGGCACTCCAACTGGGGAGGAATGAAACTCCATCTGCCCTCGCCCCCGATGTCGCTTTCCTCCCAGCTGCAGTCATCCACTCGATAGCGCAGGACCATCAGAAGCAGCACCAGCGGCCAGACCGCAGCGGCAATCGCCCCAGCGGCGAGGAGAGAGAACTTGAGCATCAGGGTGGACGCTGCCATTTGCACGTCGTGGGGCAATTGCTTCATCGGCTCAGAAGCGACGTCTTGTCAGTTGCGACCGTGTGCGGCCCAATGACGTCCGAACAGCTCTTCTTCGGTCGGTTCGTCGGGTTCGATGGTGCTGACAACATGGGTGACATTGATGAAGTGCGAGACGTTCAGGTTCTCACTGATGGAGTTGCCTGCCCACGTGCCACATCCCATGGTCAGCGTGAACGGCATGCCGTTGTCGAAGGAGCCACCGTTGCCGAACGCGTGCGCCTGATTCACAATCACGCGAACCACGGGTAGCTCGGCCCCGAGCTCATGTGCTCGTTGCGGCGTACCCGTGTGAATTCCCATCGAATGACCGGCACCCTGATGATCAAGGATTCGACGCACGATGGCCTTGGCATCGTCGAAGTCTTCCGCTCGGTAGAGCGTCAACACCAGCGAGAGCTTCTCCCCTGTCAGCGGGCGGTCAGGCGAGGGGCCATCTTCCTCGACCAGCACGTAACGCCGACCAGTGGGATCGCCGGCCAGGCCCAGACCGACATGCAGATGGGCATAGTCTGACGCTATGAGATCACGGTTCAATGCGCCACCGGGAAAGAGCGCTTGTACGAGTGCATCTCGTTCCTCCGGCAGTGACCGATGCGCTCCGTGACGAATCAGCGCTGCGATGGCTTCCTCGTACACGTCGTCGATGATGACGAGGGAGTTCTCCGACGAGCACGACGTGGCGTTGTCGAACGTCTTGGATGCCGCGATCTTGGAAGCGGCGTCGTCGAGATCAGCGTCCACATCGATGATGACCGGCACGTTCCCAGCGCCCACGCCGATCGACGGCGTTCCGCTTCGGTAGGCAGCGCGTACGTTGCGTTGTGACCCGGTGGCAACCACGAGGTCTGCGAGTTCCATGAGCGCCGTGGTGGCTTCGCGTGTGACCGGCGCCGGCTGCACCTGGATGAGATCTTCAGGCGCCCCGATACGGGCGAGGGCTTCTCGTGCCAGCTCGGCGGTGCGGCTCGTGGTGGACCAGCCCGCCGGGCTTGGCGCCAGGATGATTGCGTTGGCGCCTTTGATAGCCATGATCGCTTTGTTGATTGGCGTGGCTGCCGGATTGGTACTCGGCGTGATTGCTGCCACGACTCCGACCGGCTTGCCGTAGCGAACAACGCCATTCACCGGCTGATCATCGAGTATGCCCACAGTTCGGGTTCGCATCAGATCCCGGAGCGTCCCGAAGGTCTTGCGCTGGTTCTTGATGATTTTGTCTGCGATGTTGCCCAGTCCGGTGTCGCGAACCGCAAGCTCGGCGAGTTCTCGGGCGTGCTCTGGACGATAGAGCGACCATGCGACTGCGGTCACGGCTTCGTCGATCCGGGACTGGTCCCAGGTTGAGATTTCGACCATGGCCAATCGAGCGCGGTGCATCAGCTCAAGGAGAGGATCGCTGGCGGCGCTCTCGGTTGCTGATGTCACGCGACGTCTTCGACCAGATCATTGGCCGCGCTCTCGGCCAGTGCGATGGCAACGTCTTCAGAGGAAGCCGAGCCATCTCCCGCCGCCGCAGCATTCAGTCCGGCGCAGAGGAAATCGAGCAGGTGCTCAAACGAGTCATCAACGTCGACGGGTAACGGATGCCCATCACCAGCTTCCAGATGAGCGAAGCCATGGAAACTGCTCCGCAACGAACGGGCGAAATGCACGCGGTCATCCTCACCCAGGTCATAGCTCGCAAGGGCCTGGGCAATCACGCTCACCACACGATCAACGGCTGCCTCGAGTTCAGCATCACCGGTGCACGGATAGCGGTCCGTGGCTTCATAGAGACCGGGAGCATCCCTTACTGCTCGCCGCCACGCAGCGCCCAATGCCCGAACCGCATCATCACGGGCCACCCCAACCGCAGCGTCAGCGAGGGCATCTGCGAGATACTCCCGACCACGCAAACCAAGGAGACGAATCAGTGCATCAAAGCCGTCCACGTGCCGGTACAGCGCTGGCTGGCGTACACCGAGAGTCTTCGCAACCCGCGTGAGCGTTACGGCACTGAGACCCTCGGCATCTGCGAGTGCTGCAGCGGTCTCCACGACCTGATCGGTGTCCAGTGAAACTCGTGCCATTGCTCCAACGCTAGCGTTAGCTGCCATCACGAATGTGCAAGTGTGCATAACGTCACCTGCACGAGATCACCAACACCACCCGACCCCAAACCCGAACCACCGGTACAGCGCAATTTCAGCCGACTGAAGTCGGTCGCGAGAATGTAACGATAGGCGCGGGTTTTCGGTCAGAACATGCGACAATCAGTCGTCGCCCCTTCGAAAGGCCCTCATGTCCGGCAACGCCACTTTCACGCTCTCCGACACGGCCATCCTCGCCATCGAGTCTGAACATGCCCCCGAGGTTGTTTCCTCGTCGGTTTTTGATGACCGTCTCATACCCACGTATGACCGCCTGGGCATGCGAGGCGGTGTCCTTGAAAGCCTTGCCGGGATCACCGAGCGCCGCTGGTGGCCCGAAGGCTTCACCTTCACCGATGCCGCAGCAAAGGCCGGTGCCAAAGCGCTTGCCGCCTCCGGCATCGACCCCTCACGCATCGGCCTGCTTATCGACACGTCGGTGTGCCGTGATCGACTGGAACCGTCTGCTGCGGTCACCGTGCACAACCAACTCGGCCTGCCGTCGTCCACCATCAACTTCGATCTGGCAAATGCATGCCTCGGTTTCCTGAACGCCATGCACCTCGCCGGAAACATGCTCGACAACCACCAGATTGATTACGCCCTCATCGTTGACGGCGAAGGCTCGCGCGAGACTCAGGAATCAACCCTCGACCGCCTGAGCGGTCCTGACGCAACCATCGACGATCTTTTTGCTGAGTTCGCCACTCTGACCCTCGGATCGGGCGCAGCGGCAATGGTGCTGGGACGCAAGTCTGAGAACCCGTCAGGCCACTCCGTTGTAAGAGGCGTGACACGCAACGACACGAGCCATCACGAACTCTGTGTCGGCAACCTTCAGCAGATGCGCACGGACACGAAGGCGCTTCTCGACGCCGGCGTCGCCCTCTGCAATGAGGCATGGGACGAAGCAGACTTCGGTTGGGAAGACATGGACCGATATATCCTTCATCAGGTCTCAGCGGTTCACACCCACTCACTGTGTGAACAGCTCGGCATCAATCCGAAGCTTGCGCCGCTGACCTTCCCGACACTCGGCAACATCGGCCCGGCCTCTGTTCCTCTCACGCTCGCTGACGAGGCTGAACACCTTCAGGCTGGCGACCGCGTGCTCTGTATGGGCATCGGCTCTGGAATCAACACGTCGTTTATCGAAATTTTGTGGTGACCCCGCACACCGCTCCTGCCAGTCTTCCTCCGGCGGGGTTGGACGGCATGGAGGAGCACTGGTCGCACCTCATTGAGGTGCCTGACCTGGATGGAGTGGGCCGCACCTTCCATGTCCTCGACACCCACGCCCATCTCCAGAGAAAACATCTGGATGGAGGTGCAGCTGGTTCGTCCCCGGAACCGCCCGAGGTCACGCTTTTGTGCGTACACGGCAATCCAAGCTGGTCCTTCCTTTGGCGAAACATCATCGCTTCCGCGTCAGAGCAGACTCGCGTCGTTGCGGTCGACCAAATGGACATGGGATTCTCCGAACGGACCGGAACAATCCGCCGTCTCGAACAGCGAGTCGACGATCTTGTCGCACTGACCGATCAACTCGGCGTCGCCGGGAAGGTCATCACGATCGCCCACGATTGGGGTGGCCCAGTCTCGCTCGGTTGGGTCATGCGACATCGACATCTGTGTGCAGGGGTGGTTCTCACGAATACCGCCGTGCATCAACCAGAGGGCTCTCCGGCACCGGCGATTATCCGGCTGGCGCGTATTCCTTTCATTCGCAAGCGGGTGTGCGTCGATACTCCGGGTTTCATTCAGGGCGCCATTCGAATGAGCCGTCCCCGACCGCGCCAAAGCGTCCGCGACGGGTTGATGGCACCGTACGAGACACCCGAGCGGCGACAGGCGATCAGTACCTGGGTGGAAGATATTCCGCTTGAGGATGACCACCCGAGCGCGGCGATCATGGACGGCATTGCCAACAGCCTGAACCTTCTCGGCAATACCCCCGCCCTGCTGGTTTGGGGGTCCAGCGATCCGGTCTTCTCCGACATCTACCTGCACGACCTCCAGCAGCGTCTACCTCATGCCGATACGCAGCGCTACCCCGCCGCCAGTCATTTCGTCCACGAGGAGGTCGACACGGCCAGTCCAATTCTGGCCTGGGTACGTTCGGTCATTCGCCCGCAGCAGCAGCGCGAAGAGTTCGGAGCCCCGGTCGACGGGCAACCCGTACAGCAGCGGCCACCAATCTGGAATGGCATCGAGCATCGCTCGGCAACCACGCCAGACGTGCCAGCCGTGATCGAGCTGGCAGACACGCCCGACTCCCCTGTCATTACCTTCGGTGAATTGGCAGAAGACGTCGAGATCGTTGCCGCTGGCCTTCACGCAAATGGAGTTCAACCCGGTCACCGCGTTGCATTGATGATTCCGCCCGGCATCAATCTCAGTGCCTGTCTCTACGCGTGCTGGCGCCTCGGCGCCGTTGCCGTGCTTGTAGACGCGGCTCTTGGGCCGCAGGGTATGAATCGTGCAGTGCAGGGCGCCAATCCGGATCATCTGATCGGTATCCCGAAAGCCATGGCTGCGGCCAGAACATTCAACTGGCCGGGGCGGCGGATCTCCTCGGAGTCGATGCCAACGATTGCGGCGTTGGCTGCAGGTGTCCAGCTGTCGCTGGAAGACGTTCGCCTCGCGGGTTCAACCGGCGACATTGCCGCCCACACGCCGGATCCCGGCGACGATGCTGTCGTGGTGTTCACGTCCGGTTCCACCGGGCCTTCCAAGGGAGTCGTTTACAAGCATCGGCAACTGGCGGCTCAGCGCGACGCCCTTCGGGAAATGACCGGGCTCACCGCTGATGATCGGCTGGTGGCGGCGTTCGCTCCGTTTGCGCTGTTCGGCCCGGCGCTCGGTTTGCCCACAGCGGTTCCGAACATGGACGTTTCTGCTCCGGGAACCCTTACCGCCGTCAGGCTCGCAGAAGCCGTGCGCTCAATCGACGCCACCGTTGTGTTCGCCTCGCCGGCCGCGCTTGGGAATGTTGTAGCCACCGGAAGCGAACTGACAGCAGATGATCACGATGCTCTGACCCGGATCCGACTGGTCATGAGCGCTGGGGCACCCGTGCATCAGGACATCCTCGTCGGAGCAACGGCGCTGATGCCGAACGCGCAGGCGTACACCCCGTATGGCATGACCGAACTTCTCCCGGCTGCAAACATCAGTCTTGCGGAGCTGTTGGAATTGGAAAGGCTCGAAACCGACGACACCGGTGTGTGTGTCGGCACTTCACTCGACGGCGTCCTCGCTCGCATCAGTCCGTTCGATGATCCGGACACCCTCACGAAGGAACCCGGGGTTGCCGGCGAAGTGGTGCTTCGGGCCGCCCATGCCAAGGACCGCTACGACCAGCTCTGGGGCATCCAATACGCAACCGAGTATCCGAGCGGGTGGCATCGCAGCGGTGATGTCGGCCATCTCGATGACGCTGGACGTCTGTGGATAGAGGGACGGATGGCGCATCTGATTTCGACGGCTGATGGCATCGTCACCCCAGTAGGAATTGAGCAGGCGGCCGAGTCGCTTGCAACCGTTCGCCAGGCGGCAGCCGTCGGCGTCGGCCCCGAAGGTACTGAGCAGGTTGTGGTTGTCGTCGTCCCGAGCCTCACGCCTCGCAGAGCAGCGCTGGCCGATCTTGAACTTCTGGATGAGATTCGCGCCGCATCTTCTGTCGAAGTTGCGTCCGTGCTCGTTGTGCCGAAGCTCCCCACCGATCGACGTCACAACTCCAAGATTGATCGCATCGCCATTGCCGAATGGGCGGCCGCCATTCTTGCCGGAGGACGTATTGGGTCCTTGACCTGATGCGAAAAACTGCGTGATGCGTGTTCTCGTCACCGGCAGCTCGAGCATGCTCGGGTCAGCAGTGACCAAGCAGCTGATCGAGCGCGGCGACGACGTGCGTGTTCTCCAGCGCAGGCCGTCCGGGCTCCCCTGTGCTGAGGTACTCGGCTCCATTGCCAACAGAGACCTTGTTGATCAGGCGGTAGAGGGGTGTGACGCTGTCGTACATCTGGCCGCCAAAGTCGGCATTACGGGCACATGGGCCGAGTTCTCATCGGTGAACATCGACGGGACCCGCAACCTGATCGAGGCTTCCCGCCGAGGTGGCGTCCACCGGTTTGTTCACATCTCCACGCCGTCGGTGGCCCACACCGGTGAACCCCTGGTTGGGGCTGGAGTCGAACCGGCTGATCCTGAGCACACTCGCGGTCACTACGCCCGCAGCAAGGCCGAGGCCGAACTTCTGGCGCTCGATGCCGCTCGCCATGGGCTCCCGATCATTGCCCTGCGCCCGCACCTGGTGTGGGGCCCGGGCGACACTCAGCTGATCGGTCGAATCATTGAAAGAGCCCATCAGGGACGCCTCGCCATCATTGGGTCCGGCGCTGCGCTGGTGGACACCACCTTCATCGATAACGCTGCGGACGCCATCCTTGCCGGCCTCGACCGGGCTCCTGAGCTTGCCGGGCGGGCGTTCGTTGTCAGTAATGGCGAGCCCCGCACAGTTCGCGAGATCCTCGAACGGATCACGCTGGCAACCGGTGCGCCGGCTCCCACCCGGGCGGTACCTCGCCAGGCTGCTCTTCTCGGCGGTTCGCTCCTTGAGCGGATCTGGGATCGTCAGGGCAGGACCGACGATCCACCGATGACGACTTTCGTAGCGGAGCAGCTGAGCACCGCCCACTGGTTCGATCAACGGGAAACCCGCGCCGCTCTGCAGTGGGAACCAAAGGTCTCCCTCGCCGAAGGCTTCCGCCACCTGGCCGCAGCAACTGGCTGACCCACAACTTGTAACGGAGTGTCTGACACCGCGTCCTATCGGGCGAGGGCCATGCCGGCGTACATGGCTACGCCGCGGCGCATGGCTGATTCGCCGATGCGCATGTAGTTCGAGTGGTTGGGGGCAGCGTCGGCGAGGTCGTCGATGTCTTCAGGAGCCGCACCCAGCATGACCATCGCCCCGGGGACTTCATTGAGCACATACGAGAAGTCTTCGGCCGCCAGGATGGGCAACGGCATGGTGTAGAAGGCATCGTCGCCAATCACCGAACGGGCGACCCGACCCGAGAGTTCCACGTCCTCGTCGTGATTCACCGTGACGGGGTAGCCGGGGGTGATTTCGGTGGAGCACGTGCATCCGTGCGCAGCAGCAACGCCGTCAACCACGCGCACCAGTCCTGCCTTGATGTTCTCGCGCGTTTCCTCGTCGTGGGATCGGATGGTTCCCTCCATGAAGACGGACTCCGGAATGATGTTGTTGGTGGTGCCACCATCAACGTGGGCGACGGTGATCAACCCGTTGCGGGCCGGGTCCACAACGCGACCAACCATGGTGTGCAATCCAGTGATTGCCGCTGCCGCAGCTGGAATGGGGTCAATGCAATGCTGCGGAGCGGACGCGTGGCCACCCTTGCCCTTCATGGTGAGCTCGAACCGGTCGGCGCTGGCCAGAAGTGGGCCCTTGCGAGTGGCAAGAATTCCCGTTGGTGCGTTGGAACTGACGTGAATTGCGAACGCGCGATCAACGCCGTCAAGCACACCTTCGTCAATCATGTATCGAGCACCGTGGAAGCCCTCTTCTCCAGGCTGAAACATGAAGCGGACCTTTCCGGTCAGCTCGTCCCTGTTGTCAGCGAGGAGCTTCGCCGCTGAGGCCAGCATCGCCACATGGGAGTCGTGCCCGCATGCGTGCATCTTTCCGTCGTGCTTTGACTGGAACGGGGAGACGTAATCCTCCTGGAGGGGAAGCGCATCCATGTCACCGCGCAGCAGCACGGTTGGTCCCGGCTTGCCAGTATCCAGGTCAGCAACCACCGAGGTTGTGGACTCCCCCAGCTTTATATCGAGACCGAGCCCGGTGAGTGCTTCGGTGATCTTCTTCTGCGTCAATGGAAGCTGAAGCCCAAGCTCCGGCTCCGCATGAATCGCTCGGCGAAGTTCAACCGTTTCAGCGTCGAGAGCTGTTGCTGCGTCGAGCAGGTCGGATCCGGGAAGGAAGGCGTCAGTCATGACGTAATCCTAGATCTCAGGCGCGAGTCGGCGTGACCGGGAAGAGGTACTGTCTCCGCCATGGGAAATCCGTGGAATGGCAATCAGATCAAGCTGACCGACCAGGTGTCGGTACTCGCCGGAACTGATGGTGGCCGCTATCCATCCGGCAACACCCTGCTGGTGCAGGGTTCAGCAGAGACGGCGATCATCGACCCGTCTGTGACCGTGGTTGCCAACGGTGGCGCCCCGGTGCCGGTCGACATCGTGGTGAACTCCCACGCGCACGAGGACCACGTGGCCGGCAACGGTTCGTTCCCCGATGCAAGGGTTCACATTCATCACGACGATCTGCCCGGTGTCCACTCACTCGATGGGTTGTTGGCCGTGTATGGGCTCGATCAGGAGACCGGGGCGGCCTTTGGCAGGGAGGTCATGGAGGAGTTTCACTTCACTCCCCGGCCCGAC
>Ga0209831_1001905_pt1 | contig 18663 bp, 16 predicted proteins | sample Maine_Asex4_meta_FD_187451 | JGI IMG/M metagenome (GOLD analysis project Ga0209831, IMG submission 187451) | Marine algal microbial communities from Maine, USA - Maine_Asex4_metaG (SPAdes) (version 2) | ecosystem: Host-associated > Algae > Red algae > Unclassified | place: Maine, USA | collected...
GTAATCGTCTCACCTATATGATCTGCTCTTAATTCTCCGCAATTATGTGTTCTGTACATCTTGTCTGTTTAGTTAGTGTGCAAAGATAGGATTAGGTATTGTTATATGGTATTTTATTTTAATGTTTTAAGATATGTGTTATCTGTTGGATGATATCAGCTTATTTTTTTATGAATGGGGATTAATGATAATATTGTTAACTTGATTGTTAATTTTTAGTATCCATTAGAGTCAAAAGGTGGGTATGTGGGTTAGTTAACTATAATGCATGGAGAGTTAAAATTCTATGACTTTTTTTTTATAAATGTGCCTAAAACAGGTGCTGCGGTATTCAAAATAATATAACGATTTTTACATTATGAAAGGAATTCAAGATACAACTTGCAGTACTCTAAGACAATTGCTTGGAAATGGATTGACCTATGAAATACCGAAATTCCAGCGTGATTACTCTTGGGAAATTGAACAATGGGATGACCTATGGCAAGATATCCAATCAGTTGTAAATGGCGCAGAACCAGGCCACTATCTTGGCTATTTAGTGCTACAAACAAAAGATGATAAAAACTTTAAAGTTATTGATGGACAACAACGAATTACAACTATTAGCATTCTTATTCTTGCTGTCATAAAAGCTCTCCAAGGCTTTGTCGATGATGAAATAGAACCTGATAAAAATGCTCAACGCGTTGAATCATTTAGAAATAATTACATAGGGTATTTAGATCCGGTAACATTAATAGCTACTAACAAATTAAAACTTAACCGAAATAATGATGATTTCTATAGATCGAAACTCGTTCCTTTAGAACAATTACCACATAGGGGACTAAATTCCTCTGAACGATTAATGAAGAATTGTTTTGAATGGTTTGAAGCTAAGATTAAAGGTTCATATTCAACTGGTGAAGCGGTTGCAGAATTCATTGATAAAACGATCGACAAATTATTTTTTACTGTAATTTCTGTAAACGATGAATTAAACGCATTTAAAGTATTTGAAACTTTAAATGCTAAAGGAGTGCAATTATCTGCTTCTGATTTACTGAAAAATTATCTCTTTTCTGTTGTTGATTCTAATAATCCTCATACATCTGAATTATCTGAAATTGAATCAATTTGGGGTAAGATAATTGGTAAATTAGGTAGCGAAAAACTTGCAGAATTCTTGAGAGTATACTGGAACAGTAAATACAAAACAGTAAGGAAAAATGATCTTTTTAAGGCTATAAGAAGAAACATCTTACATAAAAAAGAAGTTTTTGAATTACTTAGAAATCTTGAATCTTCCGCAGATATTTATATGGCATTAAGGAATCCTTTCGACGAACTATGGAAAGGAGACAAACAGATAATAAGCAATTTGAATGCGCTGAAAATATTTCAAGTCAGACAACCTTTTTCTTTATTACTTGCTGGATACCAACATTTAGACTATCAAAAATTCAAAAAAGTGCTAAATGATATAACCACTTTATCATTTAGATATAATATTATTAGTGGCCTGAATCCTAATGATCAAGAAACTGTCTATAACGAACTTTCTCAATCAATTAGAACAAATAACAATTATGATCAAAGTATAATTAAAAAGATCGACCCAAAAGATGATTCATTCGAAACTGCTTTTTCAAATAAGGAGTTTAAGAGAACTAGTCGAAATCATAAAATTGTGAAGTATATTCTTTCTAAAGTTGAAAGAAATCTTTATTCTTCTGATATCGACTTATTTAGTGATTTGTATACTATTGAGCATATAATGCCAGAATCCAATGATGAGAACTGGGAACACATTCCAGACGATGTTTTTGTAAGATGTATTAACAGGTTAGGCAATTTAGCAATAATGGAAAAAAAACTAAACAGTGACTCAGGCACAAAAAACTACGATGATAAGAAAGCGATTTTTGATAAGAGTTCATTGCACACGACGAAAGCTATTCCTCAACATTATCAAGAATGGGGAGAAAATGAAATCAACTCAAGACAAAGTCAATTAGCAAATCAAGCAAAACAAATTTGGAGTTTATAAAGTACAATTGCCAATAGCTATGACGTAAGACTCCCTCTGGTCGTCCTACGCATATGCATCACCCGTTAAACAAACCTATTACAGCTTTTTAATTATTTTAAGTATGTTTTCTTAAATGAATGGCATGTCATACATCATCCTTGAGTTATCAGATAACTTAAAAATCAATGTATTATGAATCTACGTATTAATTATCAATTAACACTTGCAAAACTCTGCTTGGCAGTAGGTCGATCTTGAGATTTACGAAGATAGTAATGTACCATAAAGCTACTTATCCCTATTGTCTCTCCATATGCTTTCTGTGTTAAGCCGCCTTGCTAATAGTCTTTTCTAAAAATATGTCTGTCATAACTTATATATTTTAAACAAAGTTCTATATTCGGTTCGCTCTATACTAATGCAATTGCTCGAATGATTACTAAATAACAACAAAGCGTTACTCCATACAAAGGTCAAACTGAAATGCATGTGTATAAGAAATGTACATACATTCATATGTGTTGTCAGTAAGTAGAAGAATTCAAACAAAAACCCTTGTATGCTGTTAACTTTATAGTTAACTTTGACAACATGGAGAATAGAAGGGATATAATATTCTACAAAAAATACTTCACTAAATTCTTTTCTGAACAACCTACTATTGTTAAACAGAAAATAGCCTATGTCTTTAAAGTTATCAGAACTGTAGAAAAGGTACCAGAAAAATTCCTCAAACATCTAACTGATACCGATGGTTTATATGAAATAAGAATTGAAGCAAAGTCAAACATTTACAGAATATTTTGTTGTTTCGATAAAGGTAAACTTATCGTTTTGTTCAACGCATATCAAAAGAAAACCCAAAGAACCGATAAAAAAGAAATTAGAAAAGCACAAAAACTAAAAGATGAGTACTTCAAAAATAAAGACTAAAAAACAAAGAATTGTAGCAGCAAAAAATGTGGATGAATTATTTGATGTTCAATTCGGTAGAATTGGAACAAAAAAAAGAGATGAATTCGAAGAAAAGGCTCAATACTTTGTAATATCTGAAATGCTCAAAGAAGCCCGAAAAGAAGCTAATTTAACACAAGAGCAATTGGCAAATAAAGTAGGAACAAAAAAAAGTTACATATCACGACTTGAAAATGGCAAATGTGACATACAACTTTCAACTTTATACAGAATCTTTGAAACAGGTTTGGGACGGAGAATTAATCTGCTAATCGGGTAAATAAATACCTACTGATATCAAGCGATATGAGATCAGATTGGCCATCGTTGCGTCCGCTATATACAGTTGACCGTTACATGGTCATCACCACCCGTCTCTCTGAGCTTCCACCAAAGTCGGAGACACGTAGCTGAGATAGAATATGATTGAATAATATAATCGTAAATCGAGCTATAGGTAAATATGACTTAGGTGCTAATAATGGTTATAAAAATTATTAGCTGTAGAAACAAAAATGGATGAGTATCTGGCGACGACGCTACAAGCATCGACGAAAAGAGGACTCTGGGTCAAGGTTTTGGGACTGAAGTCGCATTTAAAGTTAAAAGCAATATTCAGGCTAATGAAGATATATACTTTAAAGGTGGTATTAATTATAGAACTAAAAGTGGTTTGTAGATCGGCGCAGAATATTACATGACAAAGCCTCAGGAAACAAGAAATGATGTAGGCTACTTGTTTGGCTTTAATTTGGGGATTGGATTCTAAATGGTTTGTGACATTATGTGGTCTGATCTTTATTTAAAAAACAAACTCATCACCACTATGAGTTGGTTGCTAATAAAATACAACTGTCATCCGTTTTATTTCTATAATAAAGCGACTCACCAACATGGACAACAGAAGAACATTTATAAAAAAATCTGCAGCACTCACCATAGGAGCAAGTGCAATAGCTGGTGTTATAAATCCGGTAAACTCTAAAGCATCTATTAATCCACAAGCAAATGGAATCAATATCGTAGGACCAAAAGAAGGGTATACTCTAGAAATAGGAACCTTAGTATCGATGATGAATTGGATGAGAAACACCATGCTTAGACCTGTGTATGGAATGTCACAGAAAGATCTTGATTATCTACATGATGACAATTCTAACTCTATAGGTGCTATGCTAATGCACTTAGTAGCTACAGAAAGATTCTATCAGAATAACACTTTTGAAGATGGAGTACATTTTGAAAAAGGTAAGAAAGAAGACAAGCTGTATGATGCAGCGTCTGACTTAGGAGATGCTGGAAGAGCAACTTTTAAAGGAAAAGAACTCGATTACTACTTAGATAAACTAGAAGCTTGTAGAGAATTCAGCTTAAAAGAATTAGCTAAGTACGAAGATAGTTGGTTAGAAATTGTCGATACGCAATTCTGGGGAAGCCCGACTAATAATTATTGTAAGTGGTTCCATGTCGCCGAACATGAATCAAATCACAATGGACAAATAAAGTATCTAAAAAGTAGATTACATACTACTTAAGATTTATTCAAAAACTTCAGGATAATGCAATCTCAGTTTTTGTCCGAACTCTAAAGACCCTGCTTCTGTGTAATGATTAGAGTCAAAGTACAACAACTTAGCTGTATTTGATGACACTAATTCTGTTTGCTTATATAAACCCATGACATCAAGATAAACAATATTATTGTAGGCAAAATATTCGTTGCTATAGTATTCGTTTAAATTTGAATTTTGTTGAAATTTGTATTCTAATAAAAAGTCTTGTGCAGTTTTATTAATTGTTGCAGGATCATATTTCTTAGCGGAACCTATAATGACATCCGCAAATCGAGTGAACACCATTTTAGGTCCAATTACATATATTGGTGCATCTGTTATCTCCCGTAATTGTTTTATAAAACCGCCCAATTGTTGCCAGTTTTCACCCTTATAATCATCATGTAAAAAAATGGCGTGAGCATCCTTTAGTTTTTCTGAGCTAAGATTCCTTTCAGTCGCTCCTTGGCACTTAATATAATTTATTTGCTTCACAGAAGAAGCGCCAAAATTATAGCATGTATGTGGTGTCGATAGATAAGTGATATTATGTTTGTAGCCATTATTCCTGAGTGCATATATAAGATCTATCGCATGCGAGTTTCCTATGATGACTATTTCTTTCTGAGTTTCTCCTTTTAATAGTTTTTTATCTTTTTGGACAACCTGTCTATACTTTTTTAAACTTTCGTTCATCTCTGCACGTGAGATGTAATATGGATTATCTTGTAACTTACCGAAGCCCTCTTGATACACAACAATACCTGCCAGCAATCCTATCGACAGAAAGCCTGTCAATATTGAAATAATTAATTTATTAGAAATCGTCTCAATCTTCTTGAAAGGGACTTCAACGATTCTCCATAACAATATTCCCATAATCAAACTACCAACAAACAAAAACACTTTATCTATTAAGGAAAGATCACGAAGGACAACTAACTTATAATAGACGATCAATGGCCAATGGACCAAATAAATAGAATAAGAAGCTCGACCTATTATTTCGGCTAACTTATTTTCTAAAATTATCTTGCTCAGTAGGTCGCTACCAGCACACATAATAAGCAGAGCACCCAGACATGGCGCTAAAGAATAGATGCCAGGCATGGGAATATACTTATCAAGAAATACCGCGGATGCAGCTATCATGACCATACCAATTAATGTATGAAGTGCTGTGAGGCCTTTGTGCTGTTTCTCGATTGATGGCCGTAACCATATGGCTGAAGCTCCTATTCCAAATTCAAATATTCTGAAAGGGATCAGGTAAAAACATGCCTGATCATTTACAGATAAATAATACTCAGAGAAAATCAATGAAAGAACTGAAATCAGCAATACAAAAACAAAGGTCCTTTTTTTAAACAGCTTAAAGGCGATAAACAATAAAAGTGGCCAAACTAAATAAAACTGTTCTTCCAAACCCAATGACCATGTGTGCAACAATGGTTTTAGTTCAGATCCTACATTAAAATATCCATTCTCAAAAAAGAATAAAAAGTTAGATCCAGAAAGTAAAGCGTAGATAGCAGATGTCGCCCCTTTCTGAAAAAAGTATGGTGTCAAAATAAAGTAGCCAGCGATCAGCGTAAGAAATAAAGTGACACCAAGAACTGGAAATAGTCTCTTTATTCTTTTCTTATAAAATGTCGCAAATGAAAAACTCTCTTCTTGAAGATCCGAATAAATGTTCCTTGAAATTAAAAATCCAGAAATAACTAAGAATACATCAACTCCAAGAAAGCCCCCTGGCAGAAGATTATTATCTATATGATACACAAGAACCAATAATACCGCAATAGCCCTTAGTCCATTGATTTCCATATGAAATCCATTCTTAATAGCTTTTTGCATAAGTTTCTATATTGTGGTATATATATGATGCTAAAACTCTAAAGTATGAGAATATTACTATATACAGTTATACTGCTGACTTTAATATTTTCTTGCTCCATTAGCAAGCCTCAATTAGAAAAAGAAGATAATCAAAGACCTTTGTTAGATTTCATATTCTCCGATAATGTCGTTCTTCAAAAAAACCAACCAATCAGTTTCTGGGGATGGACAAATCCGAAAGAAAATATTTCCATCCATTTTGACGAAAAAAACTATAAAGTCAGAAGTAATAAATCAGGAAAATGGATCATTAAAATACCACAACCTAAATATAAAGGCCCATTCAATCTTAAAGTTACTACTCTTAATGATTCTCTAAAAATCAGTAACATTACGATCGGAGACGTATGGATATGTGCAGGACAATCTAACATGAGCTGGCCACTTTCTAAAACCCAAAATTATGAAAGTATAAAACTAAATTGTTGTCCAAATTTTAGATATCGAAAAATAAAAAAATCTATCTCTGAACAAGCAGAAATCACCTTAGATAATCTAAATAGTAAAGACTGGCTACTACCTACAGAAAATAACTGCGGCTCTATATCGGGAGTTGCATATCATTTTGCTGAACATATGCAGAACAACAGTAATGGTCACTTATCAATCTTAGATGTATCATATTCTGATAGTAGAATAGAAGGCTGGATCAAAAATACAAAACACCTCAAAAATCCAACAAATAAAAACTATAATAACCCTGGTGTTATTTATAATAAAATGATTGCTCCAATTCAAAACTTTCCTATAAGAGGTATTATCTGGTATCAGGGTGAATCAAATAATTTAAATTCTTTGGATTCTTATAGCTATAGGAATAAACTCAGGCAATTAATTATAGATTATAAAAGCCTATGGGGAGAAGATCTAAAAGTTGTCATCATCGAATTGCCTAACTATGAGTCAATACCAATCGATGGTAATAACAACTGGGCAATACTTAGAGAATCACAAAAATCTATCAAGGATATTAATGGCGTCACTACAGTTTCAACAATTGACATAGGAGAACCTAACAACTTACATCCACCAAATAAACGCTCAATAGGAAAACGGGCAGCTAAAGCGGCTATAAGCTTAATACAGAGTTCTGACAATCTAAGTTCGGGACCAACATATAGTCATCATACAATTAGAAAAAATACAATTTCAATTAACTTCAATAATCTGGGTGGTGGTTTAATGTTGCTTAAGGGTAGTAATGTACAGTTCATTGCATTAGGCAAAGACGGATCTAAAAAAACAATCGTAGGGAGAAAAGTAAAAGATCAGATACTAATAGATTTAGATAACATTGAAACTCTTAAAGAACTGCAGTATGCTTGGAAAAACAATCCAAAACTTCTATCAATATATAACCAAGCGGGTTACCCTGTATCTTCGTTTAGAATTAGTCTAATGTAGTTTTTCATTAAAAGCAAGATGCATTAGGAGCAAATGTATCTTCATATGCTCCACTACCATCATGTTGACTGGGCCATCTAATAAAACGCAAATCAAGACCCGCATCCATATATGGTACTACCATTCTACATTTTAAAGCACAAATAAAATACTCGACCTGTATCAGTGATTGGCTTTGTGTTCTAAATTGTATAATAGACTTGAATCCACCTTCAGCTAATTCCCCGTTAATCATTCCATCCCAACCCAAGTCTGAATTGTTTGGCTCAAAGTCTTTTCTTTCAAAAACGATGTTTTCATCCTGATCCAAAACCTGAAATAAACTGATCTTTTCTATTTGGTCATTCGTCTGAGGAAAGTGACTTTGATTAGAATCTAAAAACTCAGAAGCACCATGAACTTCAGGTGAAAAAACTGTAGGAGAGTATATACCGAACTCAGAAAGATCCAATATTCCTTCTATTGCAAAAACAGTATCTTGCATATTAATAGAGCAATCGGAAGGAAAATTAAAACTAATCTTCTCGACAACTTGTGGGTTATCTTCGCCACAAGAATAGCAAATAATACAAGCCATAAATAGCGTCAAATATTTCATGCTAATTAGTTTAGTTGTAAAATTAATGTCATAACCAAGCTACAAGTTAGGAAATGAAATCATAACAAATACGAACTAAGCATTGAGTTATATAAAACTAAAATTAACATCATTAATGAGAAAAATCTATCTATTCATATTATGTCTTATGGCAATCTGTAGCTGCTCGTCCGAAAAGAGTAATGACGGATTTGAATATAACTACCCACAAGACTGCTGTGCTATTACGAATTATAGCGGCCAAAATGTAACACCACAAGACTCTTTGTTCATAGCTACATCTTTTGTTCCTAATTCTTCAGAAAGTGGATCTAATCGAATATTTTTTGCTCAGACTGCAAACAGCATTTCCTCCATTGATAAGCTTTCGATCAAATCTCAAGAAGGAAATGTAGTTTTCGAAAATTCTAATTTCAAGCCAAATGACCCAACTCATGGTTGGGACGGATCCATCAATGGAGAATATGTAGAGGGGCCTTACATGATGACTTACAATTTTCAAAATGCAAATGGAGAAAATGCGGAAATTGAAGCTGTAGTTTGTTTACTAACATGCAGTGATCAAGGTGATATAATTTTTAAATATAGAGCACAAGGTATGGATTTCGATGATTGTCGGTGGGTCAGTCAGCATGATGGTCAAGGTGGTTTTGATGGGACACTTAGGGGTCTTGAATGTTTCTAAATATGATAAACTATAGAAGCTTTGACAAGGCTTCATCAAGGTTTGCACTATCCCAAAAAGAATAAGCACAACTTTTGTTATCCAGATATGTTGAATCAATATCGAATAAAAGTAACTTGCAAAATATGTTTATTAGTTCATCTCCACTTAAGCAAATTAAAACGCCGATTGCAGAGCATCTTCTGCGATTTGAGAAGCATTTTAAGGGTTCTATGAGGTCGCATGTGCCGCTTCTGGATAAGATAACTTACTACATAGTGAAGAGCAAAGGCAAGCAAGTCAGACCTATGTTTGTTTTCTTAAGCGCCAAAATCTGGGGTGACATTAATGACTCCACTTATAATGCAGCATCACTGATAGAACTATTGCATACGGCGACACTCGTACATGATGATGTGGTCGATGATTCTAACGAACGTCGAGGTTTTCTTTCTATTAATGCCGTATGGAAAAATAAGATTGCAGTACTTGTAGGTGATTATTTATTGTCACGTGGATTACTTTTAGCACTGGATAATGACGAATTTGATATACTCAAAATCGTATCTAATGCCGTCAAGGAAATGAGTGAAGGTGAGTTACTACAGATAGAAAAAGCGAGAAAATTAGATATCGAAGAATCTATATACTTCGATATTATAAGACAAAAGACAGCTTCCCTTATCTCATCATCTTGTGGTGCCGGTGCAGCCTCTGTGACAGATGATAAGGTAATCATAGATCAGATGAAGACATTTGGCGAGAAGATCGGTATTGCATTCCAGATTAAGGATGACTTATTTGATTATGGAAGCTCTGCGATAGGTAAACCAAGGGGCATAGATATCAAAGAAAAGAAAATGACCCTTCCTCTCATATATGCACTCTCACAATCGGATAATGCAGAGAGAAAACACATTATCAAAAGCATCAAAAAACACTCCACCAAACCAAAGGTGATCAAAGAGGTCATCCAATTCGTCAAATACAAGGGTGGGATGGAATATGCCGAAGGCATAATGCACGACTACAAGAATGAAGCGATGCAACTGTTATCAGAATTCCCAGACAATGAAAGTCGAAACAGTATGCGCCAATTGGTTAACTATGTAATAGAAAGGAAGAAATAAGAAGTGCTTTTTATTTTGACCTAAAAGAATCTACCAAGATTAGTATATTGTTGCTATAAATGACATGGAAATAATAGTCATATAAAAACTAACGATATGCCCACCACTTACATTTGTCGAATAAGCTTTATTATCATTTTTTTGCTAAACTATATCTTATTATCAGCTCAATCTAACTCTCAGAAGACAAGCCCACTACTTACTTATGGTGATGCATCAGAGGTAGCAATGTCGAATGATCGATTGTCTAGGATAGACAGTATATGTCTACAGGAAATAAAAGTAGGAAACATTCCTGGTGCTGTAGCATTGGTAGCGAGGCATGGCAAGGTCGTCTACCATAAAGCATTCGGTACAGCAAGTGCAGATCCAGCGAGATTACTTAATAAGGATAATATCTTCAGACTGGCATCCCAGACTAAGGCGATCACATCGACAGGTCTGATGATGTTATGGGAGCAAGGATTATTCCGATTAGATGATCCGATTTCTAAGTATATTCCAGAATTTAGTCATTCAAAAGTACTCGATACGGTTTATCCTGATGGAAGTTTACAGACCATTCCGGCCTTAAGAGAAATTACTATACGTCATCTTCTAACACATACATCTGGCATAGGTTATGGAATCATAGATGGGGATTCTCGCATGCAGAAAATATATCATGATGCAGGTATTATTGATCTATTTACAACTCAGCCTATTACCATTGCTGATAATATCAAAAAGCTCGCTACGTTGCCATTACATCATCATCCTGGAGATAAATTTACTTATGGTGAGAGTATAGATGTCGTTGGCTACCTAATAGAAATATTCTCAGGTATGCCTTTAGATAAGTATCTGAGAAAGCACATATTCGAGCCACTCGATATGCACCATACATGGTTCTACATTCCTGCGTCTATAGAAGATAGGTTAGTCTCTGTACAGACTAATAAAGATGGACAATGGATAGATTATCCTAAAACGTTCTATGACCCAGATTATCCTAAAGAAGGTGCAAAGACTTACTTCTCAGGAGGTGCAGGGTTAAGCGGAACGGCTTTAGATTATGCTAAGTTCTTACAGATGTATCTTAATGAAGGAGAGTATAATGGAACGAGATTACTCAGTCGTAATACTGTAAGAATCATCATGGCTAATCATATAGGTGAGAGTTGGGAAAGTTTTCCTAATGCTTATCATGGTTTAGCATTTAAAGTGCAATCAGAAGAGGGTGTAACCACAGGTGACATACATAATGCAGGTACATTCATGTGGGGAGGTTATTTTAATTCTCAGTACTTTGCTGACCCACAAGAAGAAATCATAGGCATAATCATCAAGCAAACCAGAGATACAAATAATGATGATACACAGTGGAAGTTCCCTATAATTGTTATGCAGAGCATTGATGATTAAGAACATCTTTATAGTCTATAATCTAACCGTCTTACTTACTTTGCTTTATAACAAATTTTTATAAATTTTATTGAGTTTTAAGTTAGCTGATTTTTATATACGGCTATAGTTTCACGTGACCATTCCTTGTTAAAATTTCCGATATTGGTATATAATCACACATGATTGGTCGAGCAATTCACGATTATTAGAGCAGAGATAACAATGAATACACCAAAAACCAGAAGATCATTTATTAAAGATGTAGCTCTTGTCGGAGGTTTGTCAGGATTAGCGGGCTGTAGTACTTCACGCCTACTACAATCGGAATCTACTAGTACGTTAAGAAACTTAAAATCTCCACTCGCTATCAACATGTGGGATTACAGTTGGTTGCTTAGGGCATATCCCGGTGGTGGCTTTGACAACTGGGATCGGGTGCTTGATGATTTGCAAATCAGGGGCTATAACGCTTTGCGAATAGATGCTTTTCCTCAATTCATTGCTCATGATGATAATGGTTATAATTCAGAAGAATATGATATCAAAGCAAATAAAGGCAAAGTCTTATGGGGGAATAAAGATGCTGTAACCATAAGGCCTCAATCAGCACTTATAGAATTTTTGCAGAAGTGTATAGAAAGAAATATTGAAGTGGGCATCTCAAGTTGGTTTGCTTCCCATGGTACAAATAGAAACTTGGCGTTCTCTGGTGTAGAGGGATTAGTTAGAGCATGGGATGCAACGCTAAAGTTATTAAAAGAAAATAACTTAATAGATAAGATTCTATATGTCGATATTCTTAATGAATACCCATTATGGCACGGTTACCAATGGCTAAAGGATGAATTGAATCGATTAGCTGAAGATCCTAAATCTAAACCAGTTAAGTGGGATTTTCTAAATTCCAAAGGACAGAAAAAGTATAATAAGCAGCAGATAGACTTTTATAATAAATTTATAAATGAAGTCATTGCACAACTTAAATCTAAATGGCCACATGTAGACTTTTTTGCCTCGCAAACGAACACGCTTAATACTCCTTGGCAAGATCTTGATGTGAGTCAATTTGATATTTTAGACATTCATATCTGGATGATATATAATTATAATTTTAGTAAAGCCACGGGATATTTTGATAATATTCATACTTTAGTTAAAGAGGAGAATTTTGAAAAATGTTTTAGCTTGATGTCATCATATTGGAACGCCAATCGTGGAGAGTTGCAAGAATGGTTAGAGATAGAAGTGCAGAAAAGAAAAAACTTAGCTGACAGTCACAATATACCTTTAGGTAATACAGAAGGGTGGGGTGCTGTGATGTGGATGGATCATAAGGACCTATCTTGGGACTTTATAAAAGAAGCAGGAATTATGGGTGCTGAAGTAGGGCAGAAATTTGGCTATGCATTTAATTGTTCTTCTAATTTTAACCACCCCCAATTTAAAGGCATCTGGAATGACATATCTTGGCATCAAAAAGTTACAAGCATTATCAAAGGGCATTAGATACTCCCTTTTTCTCCTATTATTAATTGCAGCTTACCCCTCATATTCTCAGCAACCAAATGTCAATCATCTGCTCGCAAGCAACTTCACCACGGTAGGAAATGTAATAGAGATTACCACACCTCCTGACTGGGTCAGTCAGCAAGTACTGATAGGATGGAAGCGTTCGGATCAGGTTACTTATGCACAGATGTTTTATGTGCCGAGAGGCACATCAGCCGTACATCTGAGTAAGTATAATGCATGGAGTGGTAATATAGAAGTGGTCGCAACTACCGATAATAGATTAAGTGCACAGGTCGTACCTAAGTCATGGTCTCATGATATTGAATTTTTCTTATCTCCTAATCAGCTAACACCTGGCAGCATTAATTTTGATTTGGGATATACCATTGGTAATACACCATTTTCTCATATACTTTTTGGATTATTTGCTCTCATAAGTCTGGTTGTTTTTGGTATACGTAGAAAGGAATTGCTGGTATCCTTGTTGATTGGATTTCTTATAGTATGGGGCATGTTGGATGCTCGACAGATTAAGAATCATATGGACCAAATCTCACTATTCCAATCGAATAACAACCAACTGACACCTTTCGAAGGATTTGATAATTTTTATGATAGTTGTGATACGATGATAGGTGATGAGACATGGCGACTACAACCTTTATCAGGTGTATGGAATAGTTATGCTAAGTACAGGTTGGCAGAAAAAACATATGCTCCCGTCAACAAGAAAACTGGTAGAGAGCCAAGTCTGCTGGTTACTCCAAAGCCCAATAAACGCAAACCACTAATTACTAACCAAGGAGTGTCCATAGTCCGATTAAAATAGAGCAGGTATGACATTATTATTGATAGTAATTCACAGTATTATAAATATCGCATTAGGCTATGTAGTGTTGTGTATAGTAGACCGAGGACGTAAAAGTAAACTATGGGTGGTGGAGGCATTTCTAATCGGTGCTTTCTTAGAGACGATGATAGGCTTCGTATTTTTGATGATTGGTATGAGTGAACTATATGCTTTTTATACCTCCATTGTTATAGGCTTTTGTTTTCTACTTTATCAGTTTTTTATAAGCAAAAAACTAAGACTTAAGATGCCGAAAGTATCAGGGAAATTGAATCTGTTTGAAGTACTTCTTTTGATACCGATAGTTGCTAAGGTCTCTATAGCTTTATATCAGTTGCTTCGATTTCCTATATACTTTGATGATGCGATGACACACTGGTCGGGAAGAGCACATGCATTATATGGTAAGGTTAACTGGTCAATGGATGCTACTTCAGAATTTTTTCTCGGCGCTGCTTTTGGATTTAAGGAATACCCTTTGTTTCTAGTAATATGGCGAAGTATCAATGCAGGAATATGTGGTGGATGGAATGATGTTGTAGCAAGAGCAGACAGTTTTATTTTTTATATACTTATCATGATATCTGTCTATATAATAATCAGAAAGAAGACTGAGAAAAGATGGATGGCATTGGCTGCGGCATTCATTATTTCGGCAGTGCCTTTGATGCATATACATGCCACATCAGGTTATAGTGAGATAGCCGTCTGCCTAGTTGTACTCGTAATATATAATGCCTTAACAGAAGGCGCATATCTTAAGGCGGGTATACTTACTGCCTTATGCATTTGGACTAAGAATGAGGGCTTGTTTTTATTCTTTCCGATATTCGCAGTGTGTACATTATATGTAACAGCTATGGACAAGCAGTTAGACTTAAAACGTAAAGTTATATCTACAGCAAGTTATTGTCTAAGTACAATTATTTTGATATCCCCATGGCTAATCTTCAAAAGTATGAATGGTATACCGCTATCAGTCATATCATCTGAGGAAAACTTCTATCATGTTGATTCCATATTATTGTTCTTAAGTAAATTATGTAATAGTCCGTCAAGTAATATTTTCTGGTTGGCATTTTTTGTTTTTATAATAATAGGATTCAATAACTGGCGGAAGCAGAAGGAAATTGTAATGGGAGTCGGATTGATACTAATGACTTTGAGTTTGTTGTTTTATGTATTCTGCTTTACTGATGCACATAGATTCTTAATTAATGATATGACGGCTCACAGAAGCTTACTTCAGATAGCTCCTATTGCGGTGATTGTTATCATAGCGTCTGTCATTAAGAGTCCAGAATCTTCTGATTCAGAATCGAAAAAAGAAGTTACCCACGCTGATGCTTAGCTTCTTTAAGTATCCGCATTCTCGACTTAGCATAATCCTTATATTCGGTATGCTCGTGTTCTGACTTGATATACTTGTTATAATAATTAATAGCGATAGACTTATCCTTATAGTAGACATCACAAGCTCTTGCAAGATAGAAGAGTAAGACTGGATCATCGCTGTATTTGTAGGCATCTTTATAATGAGGAATAGCTTCTTTGAGTTGGTTGTTCTCGTTGTATAATTTGGCGATGTTACGATGGTAATTGGGGACGTTAGAGGAGATGCCTTCTTCCAGAGCTTTCTTGTAGTAGAATAATGCATTGGCTTCGTTATCTAATTCGTCATAAGCTGTCGCTAGGTAGTAATAAGCATACTCTTTAGATCCGTCATCTGTCAGTGACTTCTGTAAGTAATATATTGCTCTGTCAAAAGAATCAATCTGAATATATGAGTAACCGAGCATTTTATTATAGTAGGCATTGAGATCTACAACACCAGTAATTCTCTTAAGACAATAGACTGTGCTGTCATAGTCTTTTTGTTTGTATTTACTACGTGCTAATAATTGATATAGTAATACATTAGTACTATCTAATTGTAGTCCTTTATTAATTATCGTATCTGCGTCTTCATACTGTTTATTTCCTATAAATATTTCAGAGATTCCCTTAATGGTAGATATGTCTCTATTATTTAATTTATAAGACTCATTATAATAATGAAAAGCATCTAAGGACATTCCTGCTTGTGCATATTGCTGAGCCAGCTTACGCCAGTAGACACTATTGTCAGGAAATATAGAAGTAAGCTGCGTATAGTATTTGATGGCCTTTGGGGCATTGTTTTCTCTTTCGTATATGGATGCTAACTGACTCAGACTCATTCTGTCCATACTGTCTCTTTTGATAATGCTTAAGAAAAGAGTCTTGGCAGAAGCCATATTTCCTATGTTATAAGCGGAAAGGCCAGCTTTTTTGTATGCTCTAATATCATTGGTATCAATTTCTATGGATTTCTGATAGAGATCGTAGGCTAATAAATAATCACCATTTTCATAGGCTTCATTAGCCAAGATGAGTGTGCTATCCACCTGGGCAAGACTACTGAGGATTGTAGTAACATTAATTACAAGAAGGATAAGCTGCTTCATAATCACAATTATTTTGTTTGATAGTTAAGGCTAGGCACTAATAAGAATATGGGCGTTCTGATATAATGTCCTAATAATGAATGTCATAGATACTCAGATCTACATAAGATGCAAAATTAGTCTCAAACAAATGTATCCCTCTAATTTTTCTTTTCTCCCACCAATGTATATACCTTAGTACACTATTCTATCAGTGAGTATATATAATAACATATTATCCGATAAGCGTAAGAATCACAAGAACTTTGTGGTTCTCATAGATCCTGATAAGTCGAGTATGACGGAGTTGGATCGCTTACTACGTATGGCAGATGATGCCCATGTAGATTACTTTTTTATTGGTGGTAGTCTTCTACAGCATAACGATCTTGATAAATTTATAGTCGAAATTAAGTCACGATCATCTATCCCTTGTATTTTGTTTCCAGGTAATGGATTTCAGATTAGCGCTGAGGCAGATGCTATATTATACTTGTCGCTTATATCTGGTCGCAATCCAGATTTACTCATAGGGAAGCATGTGGAGACAGCAGCCCATATTAGGCAGACACAATTAGAAGTGATGTCGACGGGATATATGCTTATAGATGGAGGAAGCAGTACAGCGGTTAATTATATGAGCAACACACTGCCGATACCGCATGACAAAAATTCTATTGCAGTATCTACAGCAATGGCTGGAGAGATGCTGGGGATGCAGATGATCTATCTAGAAGCAGGTAGTGGAGCCTACACACCTGTATCGACTTCTATGATCAGCAAAGTTAGCCAGCATATTAGGATACCGATCATAGTAGGTGGTGGAATATCAACACCGGAAAAAGCACAAAAAAACTTAGAGGCTGGCGCTGACATTATTGTTGTAGGTAACGCCATAGAGAAGGATCCAGAGTTATTAATAGATTTATCTGCAGCCATTCACTCTAGTAAAACAATTTCCCATTGATGTTGAATGGATTGATCGTTAGATCTACGGGGAGTTGGTATGAGGTGCTCTTAGACTCGGGAGAAGTTATGCCTTGCAGAATGGTAGGGAAGTTTAAGTTAGATGGAAAGAAACTGACTAACCCTGTGGCAGTAGGCGATAATGTATCTGTTGTAAAAGAAGAAAATCAAGAGACAGGTATGATTAAAGAGATTAAAGATAGACGCAACTATGTCATCAGACAATCTCCGAGAAAAAAACACTTTCTCCATATCCTCGCTGCTAATATAGATCAGGCGATTCTCATCGTCACGATTAAGAGTCCGATGCTTAAGCAGGGATTCATAGATCGGTTTCTGATGATGACAGAACCATATGATATTCCAGTCCATATATTATTTAATAAGTCAGACTTGTATAATGAAGATGACATAGCGTTGTACCACTCGCTGAGTGATATATACACCAATATCGGTTATCAGACTCATATGGTGTCAGCCATGGATGGTAATGGTATAGAAACGCTTAGAAAACTGATAGATGGAAAGACAACCTTATTCTCAGGACAGTCAGGTGTGGGTAAGTCTTCACTCATTAATAGTGTCCTACCAGATCTACAGTTAAGGACGGAGGTACTCTCAGATTATACGGGCAAGGGACAGCACACAACGACATTCGCTGAGATGTTTCTGATAGACAATGAGACAAAGATCATAGATTCGCCAGGGATTAAGACATTGGGTTTTAATCATTTTGAGAAGCAAGATGTAGCACATAATTTTAAGGAATTCTTCGAGGCATCTTCAGAATGCAAGTATGATGACTGTCTACATATCAACGAACCATTCTGTGCCGTCAAGGAAAAGTTGGAAGCAGATGAGATCAGCATCTATCGATATCAGAATTATACACAACTCTTAGATGAGATAGATGATCAGAATTATTGGGAACGGAATACAGATTTTTAGCTAATAAGAATATAGGTCTATTCTTTTAGTATAAATCCGTCTTCTATCCTCTTTCCACGCAGTTGTACTTCATATTCATTATGATAAGGCATACAAGGAATAGCCCCATAGCAATATTCTGTCTTGCTTTTAAGTATTTGGGATTCAGGATCTATGACAATGTAATTATCTAAGGTGACAGTTCTTGCAGGGATCGTTAAGTGATCTGATATGTTAGCATTATACATAGTAATTTTGGCAGTCCGGATACTGGATAGAATAATTGCGATCAAAACTCCAAACACCACAATGCGTCTAAGCGACTCACTTGATTCGATTAT